>Ga0126343_10001682_pt1 | contig 10699 bp, 5 predicted proteins | sample Cyp2metagenome_FD_92531 | JGI IMG/M metagenome (GOLD analysis project Ga0126343, IMG submission 92531) | Coral microbial communities from Lord Howe Island, Old Settlement Bay, Australia - Cyphastrea 2 metagenome | ecosystem: Host-associated > Invertebrates > Cnidaria > Coral ... | reverse complement strand
CTAGACAACGTGGGGGTCTTGCTGCCCTCAAACTGACCAAGTTATTTGGGATTGACGATTTTCCAGCTGCAAAGGATTCTGGGAAGGTTCTTATTATAATTATATATTGTTATTTAATTACTATTATTATTAAAAAGCCTTGGATACCATGCATTCCATGCATTCCGTTGCCGTTGCTGCTATCGTTCTCAGCCGGAGCGTTACTTAAGATGATGTATTTAGGGGGAAAATAAATCAAGTATCACCCACCTCAGAGCTAAAATCCTCTTGTGACGTAAACGACGATGGGGTTGTCCTGAAAATTAAAGAATGAATGAATAAACGAGCGAGCGAATGAATGAATGAATAAACGAGTGAGTCACTATATCAATCGATCAATCAATCAATCAATCAATTAATCAATCAGTCAGTCAGTCAGTTAGTCAAGCAATCAATCAATCAATCAGTCAATCAATCAATCAATCAATCGATCAGTCAATCAATCAATCAGTTAATCAGTCAATCAGTCAGTTAGTCAATCAATCAGTCAATCAATCAAAAAATCAATTAATCAATCAATTGACAAATCCATCATTCTAAACATAGCATTTTCTCTTGGAGTGTGTTTTGTTGGCTATCTGCCGCGGATTGTATTAAGTGGGACGAGAAGAACTTTTCCTGAATAAGGTTTTCCGAGAGCGTAGGGTTATGGTTAGGAAGAAAACCTTAGCTCAAGAAGAACTGTGAGCTTTGCGAAACAGATAATTTCCAAATACAAATATCCGAGCAAACTACTTTTTTTGTGCAAAATGGGGGTTATTATGGTTATCATCCTTCAAATACTTTTTACAACACGAGGGGTTTGGAAAAATGGGAATATTTCTCTGATATTTCTCCCGGTCTAACTGAGGATTATCATTCTAACATTCCCAAGTTTTAGCTGGGGGGCATTCAGCCACGTGATGCGTTTAGACCAATGGGACCCAAGCGAAAATATTGGATGGATTATAAACAATTATTAAATGAGGTGTTTGTGGTGTCCAGATTAATCAAGGTCGAGGTAAGGGTTATCAGCCTCAGCCTTCGGCTTCGGCTGATAACCCTCACCGAGACCTTGATTATTCAAGACATCACAAAAACCGAATCTAGTAATTGTCTTATTATACATTGAACGAAAAAAACAAAGAAGTCACGATTTCGCTTCTTCACTGACGGCAAGCAGCACAAAGCCCGCGAACTTGACATGATTACCTGTGACCTTGACATGATTGCCTGTGACCTTGACATGATTATTGTATAATCTGCAGATATGACGTCACGGGCGCTGATTTCGAAAATTCGCTGTACGGTTTCGGCCAATCAAAAAAGAGATAGTGAGTTCAATGTATAATAATACAAGTAATACGATATATGTATATCCTAAAAAGGAGAACGTTATTGTTAATTATCTGTGCTTTTCATTACGACTTGCAATTTATTGCTGTCCACCGGTTGAAGATAATCTTCCGAAAGGGTGCTTCTTTGAGTTGTGTCGATTGCTACTCTGTTCTGTCCGAGAGCGTCAAGTGATTGTAACGTCCCTGTTTCTTGACGTCTCTGCTGAACAGATCTGTCGTTCATTTCCATAACAATCTCATTCTGTTGTTCAGATGAAATAGTCTTGATTTTCGCCACACTTATGTGTTGATTCTGTTGACTTCTTTCTCTACCCCTGCGAAGATGAAATGTTCTCAATGGGGAGGGAGCTGTCTGAGGAGTAGATTCAGGAGTTTTGGTTTCCACTTCTGTTTGGACTGCAGTTAATACAAAGCTTTCAGCTCTTCTTGGTTGGTTAAAATATTCTTGCATGCTTCCGACCGATGTTGTTGGCTGTTCGAAAGACAAAGATGATTCTGGCATACTTAATGGAGATTCTGATAGTATCACGGATCCTGCTTCATCGGCAGTCTCTAGGGTCTGCAACAAATCGTGATTCCAGTCAAAGATAAGATGCCGACAACCAAACAACAAAGAGCAAATTAAGATGATGCATTCAGGGGAGAAATAAATCAAGTATCACCCACCTCAGAGGTAAAGTCCTCGTGTGACGAAAACGACGATGGCGTTGTCCTGAAATTTAATGAATGAATGAATTAACGAGCGAACGAATGAATGGATGAATGAACGAGTGAAATCACTATATCACTCAATCAATCGATCAATCAATCAATCAATCGACAAATCCTTCATTCTAAACACAGGGTTTTGTCTTGGAGTGTGTTTCGTTGGCCATCTGTCGTGGATTGTATTAAGTGGGACTAGAAGAACTATTCCTGAATAAGGAGAGGAAGAACTGTGAGCTTTGAGGAACAGATATCCAAAGACAAATATCCGAGCATACTAATTCTTTTGGCGCCAAATGGAGGCTATTTTGTTTATCATCCTTCAAATACTTTTCACAACACGAGGGGTTTGGAAAACTGGGAATATTACCCTGATATTTCTCCCGGTCTAGCCGGAGATTATCACTCTAATATTCCCCAGATTTAGCTGAGGGCATTCAGTCACGTGACGCGTTTAGACCGATCCTACGCAAGCGAAAATATTGGATGGATTATACAAGTAATACGATATATGCATATCCTAAAAAGGAGAACGTTATTGTTAATTGAATCACCGAAAAAAGATAAGAAAACAATCATGGTTTGACTTAACTTTGAGTGACGCTATTTAACAATTAGACTACGAGCCCGAGTTTTCCACGATTAGCATAAATTTGCAATGGTTTTATTTATTTAAGGTAACGCTTAGGAAAAAACGTTGTACACTGAGGTGAGAAACAATCTTGACGTGCTCAGGAAGAACGATTTTCATTAGCTATTCACAGCTGGAGTCTATCAGCAGATAGAAAACAGTGAAAGAGCCGATCAAATTCCCAGATTCACAGTAGACCATTGTAAATTTACACTAATTATTGCGATAAGTACTTACTCTTGCATATCTTGGCCATGGTGTCCTGTACAAGCAAGACAAGAATGTAAAAAGGCAGCCATTGCACCAAGTGATAAAGCTGGTATAATGTTTGTACCAGAGAAGTTCAAGGTTCTTACCATGAACTTCTCTTCTTCTCTTCTTCTCTCCCTTTCACACCCTTTCTTACCCTCTCTCTACCTTTCGTCTTCAATTCTTTCATATTTCATTTCTTCGTTGTTTCCTTTTTTCTCCAATTTTCTTCCTTCTTCATGTATTAATTGTCTCTTGTCCTCGTTCGTTGTGCTACTCTGGCGATAGTTCACCCAATTAATGGAACAATACAGTGTGTTACCATGCTTATATTACATATACATTTCACTTTAACAGGCGTCTTATGCTATTGAATACATGTAAATTGGGTGGAAAATGATATTTGAAAAGCACCATGTTTTCCTAGGTTTCCTAGTTTTTGATAACTTAAGATAATTAATTAGTTTATTCTTTTTCTTGGTAAACGATATGAAAGCGATGTTTTTGTTTTCGTTTGCACTCGATGAAGCCATTTTGAAAAGTGGATGTTCTCTCTCAATTTGTGTTACTTAACTTATCATATTACTTGAAGTTAGCTGTCGTGTACTGCATTTTTTTGGATGAAAGATGAGTTACTTACTTTTGTTCTCTTCGTTGCTTTGGTTTCTTCGTTTGAGAAAAATTGCCACAGCCACTATCATTAGTATGCACAAAATAGCAGAGAGAGTTGTATAGAGGATAAGTTCAGTGCTTCCGCTGACAGAATTTTTATTGTAGCTGCTGGTGGGCAGTGCCAATGCCTCAGGTTCGGTTGACACTGAAAACAAATTTAAGTGCATGTTCAACTTCAATAAGTTAAGGAAGTTCGCGCCCAAAATGGTCTCACGTACATATTTATTTAACTGACATGCCATACAGAAAGGTAATGATCTACTTTTGTCAAAAAAGCCGAAACAAAAAAAATTGGGGTCACCGACCTCGTTTTCGAGAGAAGATGCCTCGAAAAATACCCTCAATCTGAAAAAACCGGGCTTCGTTAGCTCAAAAATATTGCAATTAGATCTTTGAAGTGAAATGTTCTCTGCCAAATATTGTTTCTATTAAGTGAATTTAGTCAACTGGTGAGGTTCCTTAAAGATCAAGTTCAAATTTAGCGACCATAGTTTAACGCACCTTGCAGTCCCGAGATGAAAGGATTCGATGTCCCGTGGACAGAGATTTTGAATATTTTTTAACTTCCCACATTGAATTCTCGTTCATTTTTCGACAATGTGTAGACCATTGTTAATAAAAATAATCTGTTTCTTGAAAGAAATGTAGGGGTCGCCGAATGCCCAAGATCGTGAAATCTAAGCAAAGCTGTTGCAATGGCTATCTTTTCTACCATTGTTCGTTTTATTGCTTAGCGCGCGCGCTCAATGCATGGCGGGCGTGTGAATTTACTTGCGCATTAACGATGCTCGGTAGCAATGAGGGCGAACGTCCTTAAGTTCCCATTAAACGTTGTAAAATAGTGTTCAGTTTTTTTCGTCAGATGCACTGAGACAGAGCAAGAGATAATTAATGATGAACGCAAGAAAAAAAAAATGAAGGGGAGATATCGGATATTAGTTAAACTGACGCGTCATTCCATTTCGGCTAACAGTTAAATTGTTAACCCCTGCTCTGCTAACAATTCTCCGTTTGAGAAAAAGACTGGCACATTTACCAATAATTCTTAGCGCACGTAAAAGTTAAGAACACCCATCAAAATCTACAGAAAAGATCTTCAAATCTAGTGTGCACGAAGTTGTTAGCACAGGGAGAAATATTGCAACATATTGAAGTCAGTCTTCCGACCCTGTTTTCTCTGACGAACGGCTAACACTCGAATCGGTAACGTCACAAACTTGCAGCGGCGGTTAATTTCAAGTTGATGACTAGCATGTTCCAAAAAAAGATATAGAAAAATATATAATTTAGATAAATGAAAGTATGAGATCCGTCAAACCTTGGCCCGAGTTTGAATTGGCAGTTCACGTTTTGTTGACCAAGTTCTGTAAATAAATTTTCAATCAGTGTTCAATTGTCTTCACCTGTATGATGAAAAGTGATTGTTTTGGATGTTTTCCGTGTAGTCGTGGTAGCTGGAAAGTCTGTTGTTATGGAAAATATATTTCCTCTTTCCAATAGACCCTCACCCTATCTGTTCCAGGCTGCTACTGCGAACACGTAAGACGAGTCAGTGGACTTTTCAGATCAGAAAGTCTATGGTTCCAACTCCATTAGCCACGCTACAAAGCAAGTTGTTGGTTACATCAATATTTTTTCAGCTACTCTGGCATATCGGACAAGCTACTAACTTTAGAGTAAATCTTACCTGTACAAAAAAAATCTTGGCCACTCCAAGTCCCATCCTCTTTGCATTGCCTTGACGAAGAGCCATACGCATTGAAGCCAACGTTACAGGAAAACAGACAAACAGCGTTGTGATACTCTAATGTTAGTCCTGAGCAGTTCTGCCAGATGCCATAAGAGGGGGCTGGCAGAGCTTGGCATGTGATAGCTATGGAAACAACAACAACAAAAAATGTTACTTGTAAGACCTGAATATCGTTTGTTGTGTGACCTACATTCTGCATTATTACCCAGGCAGTGAGGCCTGGGTTTAAATTTCGGCTTTCTTTTCCTCGTTACTTGGTCGTTTCAGAACCGACGTCTTTAAATTCTCTAGTCTTAATCGCATTGTAGCATCATGGAACGGCTAGCCCTTAGATTCAAATTTAATGGATAAACTAGTAGTTAATAGGCCAGAAACTGGCCTATTAACTACTCAAATATTTCCTTTCTGCTCATATTTCCGTATCTAAACTATGGGTTAATGAGCTGGGGTACTGCATGCCAAACCAAATTAAGAAAAATTAAAGTAAGCCAAAATAATTGCCTTCGGTGCATTTTCTTTGGAAACAAAAGAGAAAATCCTGCACCATACTTTACACTATTAGAAATCCTAAAATTAGGGAGTATTTTAAATTATTATTATTATTATTATTATTATTATTAGGGCAATTGATCAGTAATATTTGTTTAGTTAAAAATTGAATCTGTTTCATGAAATTAACATTATATGATTGATTTGCCTTCAGTAGTATTCAATGTATTTTATATCTTATCTTAAACAGTCCGATCGCTATGAAATTGCCATTAGTAATTGGCGTTGGATTAAAATTTGTGAAAATGTAGTTTTAAGCAAAATCGATATTACTATGACAACAATGAACAGACAAAATGGAAATTTGACAACAATAAACAGACAAAATGGAAATTGATAAAAGCCGATTTCGCGCAATCTAGAACCGCTACTAAAAATCCAACACTAGGATCCTAAAGTTTGGTGTTTAGCAAATAACCTCCGCGAGAAGTAAAAAATTCTGTATGTTTGAATCCAAATAAAACGTGAATATATTTCAAACCTCGTATTTTCAATAGCCGTACTAATAAATTATTTAATAAAACGGTTCAAAACAGCTTAGGTTAATCTCAAGTAGCGTCGGAATCTTGCTAAACGTCATATTTCGATGCTAGCAAAAGTTCGGTATATTTTCGTTTTTGCGATCTTAAAACCTAACCTGCTTTGTCAACACCTGTCTAAGTGCAACTGTATTCTAAATTTTGACTTTTAGCGCTTTTCTGTACATCTCTGAAACTACTCCAACGATTTTTTTTAAAACCAAATCCCATAATCTTAATAATGTATGTAATAATAATTAGCAAACATTAGCATAACGTCAAAACAGCGAATTTTTAACGCAGATTTTTGGCCGGTTCGTAGGCTGGGTTGGCTTGAAAGATGTTAAAGTAAATCAACCGTAATGAAAGTTTCAGACATTGTTACATACATTATGAAGAATATGGGATTTGGTTTTAAAAAAATTCGTTCGAGTCAAGATTTAGAATACAGCTGCACTTAAACAGGTGTTGACAAAGCAGGTTGGTTTTTAAGATTGCAAGAACGAAAATACACCAAAATTTCCTAGCTTCGAAATATGATGTTTAGCAATATTCCGACACTACTTGAGATTAACTCAAGTTATTTTGAGCTGTTCTATTAAATAATTTATCACGGCTATTGAAAATACGAGGTCTGAAATATATTTGCGTTTTATTTGGATTCAAACATACAGAATGTTTTTCACGGAGGTTATTTGCGCGAAAACGGCTTTTATCAATTTTCATTTTGTGTGTTTATTGTTGTCATAGTAATACCAATTTTGCTTAAAACTATATTTTCACAAATTTCAATCCAACGCCAATTGCTGGTGAAAACTTCATAGCGATCGGACGAGGAAAAAAAACTTTAAAGACAATTGAAAAATGTCGGTATGGCCATTGAAAAACTGTATCGAAACACCTTAAATTTGAATCTGACAGGTTTCCCCCACTTCCCTCTACTAAGTGTTGTTTTTGTCCTATAGCGTTCAGTCGTATTCAGGAAGGCTTTTGACAAGGGGAGACTTGAAGGCGTATATTTCTTTCGAAGACTGGAGAGCCTGGGTACGATTTTGTCGGGCACATCACAGATTGAAGTCGGCAATTTTGGTTTCACGTGTTTTTGTTTGGTAAATATGTTGTTTTTTTTTACTAACGGCTTTTGCTCCACGTGGGTGGAAGCTGGTAGAGGCAGTTGTGACTGTGGTGATGTGCCGGTCCAAACAGCATGGTCAGCGAGAAATAAGTTGTAGTGGGGCCACATTAGGTTTGTGACAGGGGTCTCAAGCTAGAAGCTACATGTATATGAAAGAGAAGCCTTTCCTGTCAAAAACACTATGTAAAATGGATAGGGTTTTGACCTTGGGGCAGAGCCTCCTTGTATAAAATTTTGTTACTCCTTCTTCCCCTTCACCATGGACATAGTTATACCGTAAAAAAAGAAAAAGAAAAAAAAAACGTGTAAAGAGTACATAAAAACATAACAAAAATAAAAAAACATAACAAAGAAGTAAATCTAGACAACCGATGATTAATAAGAACAATGAGAAAAACAAAACAAACAGTTAATGGTTATCAAGAAAGAGCTTCAGCGCACTCTTGAATCGACTCAAACTCCCAGCCTCAACTCCAGAACCCGGTAGACTATTCCAGTACCATACGATTCGGATAGGAAAAGAATATTTATATGGATTACACTTTGCTAGTTTAAGATAAAGCTTATACGGATGGTTAGCGCGGGTTAAATTGTACTTGGTAAATTAAAAAAGATCATCAGAGTTTAGTTGGTTCATGTCAAATGCGATCTTGTAGCATTCTACTAAACAAAGAAACAGTCTCTGTGTTTCAAGTGTGGGCCACTTCAGGTTCCTTAAACGATCTTCATATTCCATCTCATCACGTTTTTGACCGAGGGCAAGCCAAGAGGCTCTTCGCTGAACGCTTTCTAATACTAGAACATCTTTAACTAAATATGGATTCTAGCCCGGGCTGGCATATTTTAGAACCGGGCGCACAAGAGAACGCACCGGGATTCGACGAGCCCACTGTTCTGTGAACCAATCTCAAAAGTCTGTTAGCCTTATTAACGGTCACGTTAACCTGTTCACTCCAGGATAATTCCGAAGAAACCGTAATACTCCAGTCCTTGACGTGCTTTAGGCTTTTAAGGTTCGTGCCCAATGAGTATGTAGGTAGGGAAAGGTCACGACTGTATGTACTACGTAAGACTTCACACTTTTTTATCGAGATTAAAGCGTAGCTGCCATTTAGATGCCCAGGAGAGTAGCCGGTTGACATCACGTTGCAGAGCTTCGCTATCCTTTGTTATACTTGACAGTTCTCTGTGTACTTTGATGTTGTCCGCAAACACCTGAATGTCGAGAAGATATTAGATAATGTATCATTGACGTAAATTAGAAAGAAAATTGGGCCCAAGATCGTACCTTGGGGAACCACGGACGTTGCGCAAAACCATGTTGAATGGGTGCCTCGAACAACAACTCGTTGTTTGCGGTCAGTCAAGAAGCTTCTAAGCCAACGTAGTAATGAACCGTGGATCCTGTGGCATCTTAATTTAAGCAACAGTCGCTGATGTGGCATTGAGTCAAACGCTTTTGAGAAATCGAAAAAATATAACATCGGCGGGTCTTGATTTATTTCGTGAAGATGCCCAGTCATCAAAGCAGCGCAGCAACTGAGCTAGGGTTGAATTACCTTCCAGGAAATTAAATTGGTTTGGGTTGAAGACATTCAGGGCTTCTCAGAATTTAAGTAAACGATCGGCTTTAACAATCTTCTCGCTAACTTTATATGCATTAGAGGTTGGCGAGATTTGACGATAATTTTCTCTTTAATCCTTTCTACCCTTCTTATGGACGGAGACAAAGTTAGCTATCTTACACGCATACAGTACTTCGCCAGGAAGAAACGATTTGTTTAGGAGTAAACAAAAGGGCAAAGCGATTTCAATCGTGCATTCTTTCAATACACACGGCGGGAGGTGGCCATGCCCCGGGGACTTTTGTGGATTAAGACTTATAAGAAGGCGAGAGACCTCATTAATCCACAACAAAACTATACTCAGGGAAATTGCCATAATCTTCTGGCGTAAACACAGTTCGTCCGTCAGGATAACAGGTCGTCCGTCAGGATAACATCTTCGACTTTCAGTGCCGTAAGGGGGTTCGTTTGAACCTTAGCACACAGATGAAACAAAACTCCAGAACGGTTTTGGATTTCCAGAAGACTTTAGATCTTCAGATATCTTGTTAATCTTCAGATATCTTGTTGATACGATCTCTCCGAGCAGAGTTACAGGCTTTCTTGAGGAAGTTGTTTATAGTTCGATACACTCTCCTAACGTTTTGTAGTCCAGATTTTTCAGTTGGCTTTCTTGTAGAACTTCTTCTTCTTCTTCTTCTTCTTCTTCTTCTTCTTCTTCTTCTTCTTCTTCTTCTTCTTCTTCTTCTTCTTCTTCTTCTTACATAGCTTTATCAAGTCTCTAGTAATCCAAAGTGCGTTCTTGATCGTTCTTCCGTGATTTTATTTGCTTCTTCGGGATACACTCGTCAATTGCTGTGAGTAACTGGTCAGACCAGATAATATTGATATCATCTTCTAAGAATGCACCGTGCCCGATTATAGCTCCTGGTGCCGGCAAATTTAATGTTGGGGGTAACCCTGCGATGGATTACGTGTAGCATTCCACCCTGGAGGTAATAGAAATTCTCCTAGTCGCTGCTACAGAAACTGAAGTAAGCACTGGCCTGATTGGCCACTTGGCACATATAGAGACTTTAATTCCACTTCGGAGTTGCAAAACGTTTCACATGAAAATGACTTGATTTTTATGAGAATGAACGTGACAATAGTTTCGCAAAAAGACTCGTTTTGCCGCAGACGCAACAGTAAACTTGGGATTGGCTTATTCATCCATGAGCCGGTTCAGAGAGCCTTTGATTATCTTGGAAATATCTTTAATTCTTTGTATCATTTTATTTTGATCTTCCCTGTAATTGAATTCGATTAAATCAATCAGTCGATCAAGTATACCTTATGTATTAGAGCTTTGCGTTCTTCCGATAAGAAACTGCTACAAGTTCCTCATTTCAAGCTTAAAACGTACGGAGGCAGATCGTTTAGTTAAATAGCGCCATATTTGTGGAACCAGCTTCCAAGTGCCATACGGCAAGCACCATCGCTTGCGACATTTAAATCTAGCCTGAAGACTCATTTATTTGATCAAGTTTTTAACTAGTCATTCGGTTTT
>Ga0126343_10001681_pt1 | contig 10700 bp, 3 predicted proteins | sample Cyp2metagenome_FD_92531 | JGI IMG/M metagenome (GOLD analysis project Ga0126343, IMG submission 92531) | Coral microbial communities from Lord Howe Island, Old Settlement Bay, Australia - Cyphastrea 2 metagenome | ecosystem: Host-associated > Invertebrates > Cnidaria > Coral ... | reverse complement strand
GGTCATTTGTTGTGTAAGATGTTAGCAAATATTCCATAATATCTGGGTAAATTTCATCACGACCTCACTGTTCTCCCTCACTGGAATCATGGCGAATAAGGGAAACATAGGGAAATCATCCCCAAATGGCCGAACTATTCAGCAGGGTATTGGTCCAAACCTTCAAGCGGTTACCCTGACTGTGCGTAACAGCGAATTGGCCATGGAACATGATACTCATCATCAAGTACCTATTCCAATAGTAGACATCATCAGATCCTATGACCTCACGAACAAACCTGTAATGGGGGAGAAGTTCAACCTGTTTGTCTATGACATCGTATGTGATTTTTCAGATGATCGATCATTGTTGCATGGACGAGTGAACAGGAAACCACACTTTTCACTGGATTTTGTGATGGGCAATCAGACGGCAATGACAAGCCCTTTTCCAGATGAGATGGTGACGATTGAAATGGAGGAACATGTCGCACTGAAAGCAGCCAAAGTCATGTCGATTTATGTGCACAATGCAGAAGTCATGACCATGGACCCGTTGGTCCTTAAGATGTGCAATGACAGTCTTCTCATCCCGCAGTTCAGTGAAGATCCTTTCATCTTTCATCCAAAACCGATTGTGCTGGAACAATTTGCAGGGGGCTTTGGGGGGTGGAGCTTTGCACAAGAAGTTTTGAAGCCTTTCGTCCAAACAGAGCCAAGAAGAGTAGCAATTGAGACCAACCTGAAATACTCAGTTCAATTTGCATTGAATCACCATCACACCATCGTTGGTGATGTTGAGTCCCTGCCTCCGAACTTTTTGCATTGCCATTCCAAAGATGTTTTATTCATCACCGATGTAGAAAGCCACCAATGGCAACAACAGATCCAATGGTCCAGCCAAGCAATTTGGACACTGAGTTCACCATGTCAATCATGGTCATCAGCAGGATACCAGACAGGACTGAATTCTCAAAATGGCAGGATTCTGATTCACTCCATTTCCCAAGCACGTATTTTCAAGCCGACCTTTCTGGGAATTGAACAAGTGTCAGGTTTTGCAAGACATCCTCATTTTGGTTTGGTGAAACGTATTTTGAGATGGGCCAACTATGTACTTGTGTTTGAACGAGTGCTCGAACTGTCTGATGTCACTGCAGTACGCCGTCAAAGATGGCTTGCACTTTATGTCCATGCTGATGCACAAACAACCGTTCAGCAGATGCAGCCGTGGCCGAAGATCCCAATGTCACCCAAGGATTGTGATGCATTGCGTGGACTTGATGACCTAGATGTAAAAGACTTTCAGCCGTCAATCCAAGTTGCCACGAAGTATTTTGCAAATGATTTCCTGCCACCAAGCCGAAAGCATAGCACCAAGGCAGAGGTCATAGCTTTTCGCATTCCCGGCCTGTCCGAAGCTCTTCCCACATTCATGAAGCAATACGGAAATGCACACAACTTGGATGACAATTTGCTCAGAACCAAAGGGTTGTTTGGAGCTTTTATCAAGCATGGGGACACGTTTCGTTTTTTCACTCCATATGAGATCCTGAAACTCCACTGCCAGTCAGTTCCAGCGACCTTGTTGAAACCAGCCAAGTTGGCATGGGAAACCCTGGGAAATGCGATCATGGTTCCACATGCGATGTACTTGCTGTTTCATGCTTTTCACATGCTCAATTGGATTCCGCAAGAGATGACTTTCAAGAGATGCTTGGAACAGATGATTGCTGAAAGATTCACCACCTCAAATTCAGAAGTTCTAGCGGATGATTTTGCATGGTATGTGGGCACAGATCATGACAATCTTCAGCAACAATTTTCCTTGTTTCGGTTGATCAACGAACTCCAATGGACGAAGGGAGAATCACACCCTGTCTGGCCGACAGGAAAGTTTTTTGACTTTCAACATGGGCTGTGTGAATTTCTCAGAGAAGAACCCATGAACATGAGCACCATTCCACCCACGATGCCTTTCCAAGTTTGTTGTTTGGTTGCATTGGCAGTTCCACCGGGAGAATATGGAGTTCTCAAGATTGATGCAAGTGTAACTTGGCACACTCTGCTCAAGCTGTGGGATAACAGATTCATGCCAATGAACATGTCACTCCGAACAGACCAAATCACCCAGCCAATCATGACCACAATCGATTTTGACAAGATCTTACTTGCGCCGATCCAGTTTCTTGACTGCCATCCAGTTGTTCCAACTGAGGAGCCTATCCCACGAAAGGTACCGTTTTTGCTCCGGCAAGACTGTGATTTGACGCTGTATGAAATTGAAGAAAGCACCACTTGGAAGCACGTCCGGGCCCAATGCAAGCTGCCAGATCAAACCATGTATGACTCGTTTGGCCAGCTCAGTAATGAACAAACCATCAAGCATCCGACCCTGATAGACTCCAACGAGCATCCGATCACAGTGCAGTCCACCTTCATTGGACTCTTGCACCACCTGACCCAAGCCAAATTCGAAGTTGTGCAGCCGCCCAATACAGATATTTTGCTGCTGTATGTCACAGGTACTGTTCAGGCGATGGATGCTTTTGCAACCATCTGGCTTTCGGAAGATCAGGTCAACTGGTGCGCCAAGAACGGTAGACAAATCAATGTACAGTTGCTGGAAACAGGAGCCATGCAAGTGTTGTATCGCCCGAAACTTCCAACCACAGCCACACCAACATCCCTTTTCCGAAACATGTTGTTCATTCACATGATGAAGACAGCCATGTCTGTGTTGCAACAAAAAGAAGGCATTGATTGGATCCTGAAGTATGAACAGAGAGTCCTTTTCAGAGGAAAATTTGCACCTGGCTTATCCATGGGAGTCATCATTCCGATGTTTGAACATTTCTTCCAACTTCGACCTACCAAAGGCACTCCAGCATTCATCACGATGGCCAAAAGATGCGGTGACCTGTGTACACTTTTTGACTTGCAACAGAGATCCAAAAACCAAAATTTTGTGGTCACCATGATGGGTAATCCAATGATTGGGGGAACAGGTGCCAAGATGCCAACCACCAAACAGGATCATCACAAAGCAATTGAAGTCGGCATCGCGAACATGTTCTTGGAATATGGTATCAATATTACTGCGGTTCCCGATTATACCACAGCACTTTTGCAAACCGCAGGTGAACCACGATTGCACAAGCTTTTGTTTGCAGAAGCACCACCACAGAAATATGAAAGCTTTGAAAAGTTGTGCGCAGCTTCTAGACTTGCTTTGCCATCGCATGGTCCTCGATATGCACAGGTCAATGCCAAGTTCAAAAAGCTCAGATCGAAAGAAAATGACCACAAGACCAAGGACATTGATGTCAGCCAGTTTGCTTTGACACCGCAGTTCTTTCGCAATGCAGATGATTCCCATGCAACAATTCTCCAACAATACACCCCACAATCATCAGGTGTCATGTTGATGTCATCCAAAGAAGCAGAAGCATGGCTGATGGCCACCACTGAGCTGGCACCGGATGAGCTGGCAATTTACATTGTAGGTCATACCAAGGTCCCAGATGCATTCAGCCACACCAGAATCCATGCACCGGCACGAGACAGCCAAGGTCGAGAAGTTTTGCTGAATGGCCTGCTAGTCCAAATGGGATCCAAACATATAGGTACAGCAGGTACTACTGAAAACATCCAGCTCAATGACACGCAAATTTGTTCCATCACAGTCTGGAGAAACACCATTGAGCCATCACTATGGGAGAGAATCACGGACGCACCAGTCAGAACGGTCAAAGAACTCCTCACCCTAGATGGCCATGCTGGATTGATGGGAAAGCCTTGGGGACGCACATTCCAGAAAGATGGAATCACAGTAGATGCGAAAACAGCAACCAGCCTTCAGTTCCACTGTGAGATGACCAAAGGACCACGGTTCGAAGCCATGCTCAGACGAAGTGGATTCAATCACATTTTCGTCACCCCCAAGGACTCAGATGGATTGCCATCAAAGCATTGGCGTATCATATGGTTACCTGTGACTTCCAAAGAGATTGAATCAAAAACCACGTCCATTTCAGGTACAGCTGGTTTGATCAAAGGTAAGAAAGCCATTGGTCTCCGAGTTGAAGAAACTGCCTTTTTGCAAGCCTGGCGCAAATTGCGTCCTGAAGATGATCCACCAGACCAACGAATTATGGCTCATGTATTCAAACTTCAACCATTACCATTGGGATTGGACCATACCATACTCAAGACTTGGGGTGACTCACAAGGATGGGACATCAAACCAATCAAGCCGATGGGAGCTAAGCAGTGGATTGTAGCTTCAAACACTTTGCCACCAGCAGTCTTGAGTTTCAATGGAGCTCCCATCCTGTGCCAAAAGATTTCGCAGAAACCACTGGAATCAAATCAAGCCATTGTGGCTGGACCCAGACCAGCAACTACGAACAAAACTACCACCAATTCAAAACACGTTTATACATCACCACAAAAGCAAGTACCCAATCCAAATGAAGATCCATGGCAACTTTGGATTGCAAATCAGAAATCAAAACAGCCACGATCAGCAGAGGATGCACGACCACCAAATCTGCCGACACCTTATCCAGAGCAGAGATCCTTGACAGGTCCATTTGCAGATATGTTTCAGCAACAGGACAGTCGTATCAAGACAGTTGAGACCATGGTTGCGCAGCTCTATGAGTCCCAAACGACTCAAAAACACATGCTGGAAACACAGTTGCAAACCTTGGACACTCGATTGACTCAGCATGTCACGCAGACTCAGGCGGGTTTTGAGCATATCCATCAAGAAAATCACAATATGCAAAGAAATATTGCTGACGCACTTGGAAAACAGGAAGAACGAATGGCCAAGTCTTTCGAAGATTTGAAAACCATTTTCCTGCAGAACAGGGGAACCAAAAGAAAAGATGCGAACCATCCCAACCGGGATGATGAGGAGTTGCATTCTGCATCCGAGTGACCTTGTGTGCATTGGGCCACAGAGGGAATTCCAGACACTATGTTGCCAGTGTCCTTTGAAGATAAAACATGCTGCCAATCATCGATTTTGCCTTTCCGATGTTCAGCTTTGCAAGACATAATTTGCAACCTCAGTGACCCTCCCTCGGATTGCTATTTCCATAATAATGTGGTGGTGTCGTTCGGTATCCACTGGCCACACGTCTTTGACCGCTGTTGTGCTGGGGATAACAAACGCACCCACTTTAGTGCTAAGAGCAATCCTGGAGCCAATCCAAAGAGTTCCCATATCCAAAGCCGAAGAGGCACTTGGATTTTTAGAAGAGCTTCCTATAGGTTGGGACCCATGGTAGCTTGCAGAATTGGAGAGGCCTTGAAACCAGGTCCAAACGATCCATGCACACCAATTAACTTTATCGTAACTAACCCTACAGCTGTTTTTCAAAAAACTGATCTCTTGAATCAACTTGGTGGGGATGTCATAGCTTTATCCGAAAACTCTGCAACGAAGTTTGTGCAAAACCTTGAGGATTCCAATTTCAGAAACTTGGGATACAGAACTGTATGGGGTGTTCCAGCTGCACCGCAACTCCATAAAGGGCCAGAAGACAGCAAGAGAGGCACATCGACTGGAGTGTCTTTGCATTCGAAATTTCCAATCCGACCATCCAGAACAGCAGAATTCTCCGAGTGGAATACAGCCGGAAGATTTTTGCATGCCTTTTTACGCCTTGCACAGATCGAGATACAGATTTGTTGCATCTATGGATATCCAGCCAACTTGCAAAACAGCCGCCAAAAAACTAATTCACTTTTACAACATGCCATTGAAACTATTCGACAGACCACTTTCCCTGCCATCATATGTGGTGATTTGAATCATGCACCTGATGCACTCGAAGCCATGCAGGAGCTCCGAGATCTTGGCTTTGTATCCACAAATGAACTTTTTCAATCTCTTTATGGATATCCAATTCCACCCACTTTTGGAATCTCCACTACAAATGATGTTGCGTTAATTTCACCATCACTTTCAAAAATGATCACCAATGTTTGGGTTGACAACCAACAACTTTTTCCAGGACATCATCCGATGGGATTCACCTTGCAATTGCCAGATACCCCACTTTACACTCAAACTTGGAAATTACCTCAATCTTGGTTACCATTTCAACCTGACAATGCCAAAATTGCCTATTTTTTCAACAACCCTTTGAATGAATACACAGATCTACATCCATTGCATGCATGGGCCAAACAAACTGAAGATGCTATTGACCGTGCCATAGCGCAGCAGCATACCGAAGATCCAGCGAGATTCCCAACATCTCAACTGCCGAAAAGATGTAAGGGCCGATGCAAGCCGCTGAAGATCATTCAACAACCACACCCAAGATCAATTAAGACAGCATGCGATGGTCAATTTACGCCTCAAATTGACCAGGCTACCATGGCCATCAAGCAGGCAACTAGGCAACTAAGACGTATCCAATCTCTCAAATTAAGATTTGCCAAAATTGCCAAAACACGCCAATGTACAGATGATGTAGTTGTTCAGCTGCACTTGGAATGGACAGCCATTCTCCATGCAAAAGGCTTTGAGCGCAGTTTTCAATCATGGATGGAACATTTCCCGGAACTTTATCCATTGCCACTCACTTTGCCGGATGTTCCGTTCTTAAATGATGTGGAACAACTGTTAAAACATCATGTCGATGCATTGGTTGCCGAACAATCCCAACGTCAACGCCAGCATGCAAAATTCATGAGACGCCAAGATGTCAACAAATATGGAAAACAACAAGCCTTCCAGGCTATCAGACCAGCAACTCCCGGCCTGGTTCAAGTAATCAAAATGGAAAAAACAATGCTGGCCACAAGAGCCCAAAATCCAGAATGGGGTTTAGTTCAGTTACATCTCCAAGAAAAATATGAGATTGACCTTCGAGCCCCAATCCAAATTTGTGGTCAACCAGCACAGATCATCAATTATGACTTCCCTTTGCTTGAACTCAATCCAGTTGAACCCATCGATGAACAGCCACTGAATGTAGTCCTCACCCAAACAATCCATACGGCAGACCCCAAAGAAGTTGCTGATGCTTTGCAAAAACACTGGGACCACTATTGGCAGCGTGACGATCCGACATCTGATTCGAATGCTAATATATGGGATGACTTTCACACTTTTTGCCGACAAATACCAGATGCACCCATTTTGGACATTGCACAAACTGACCTTGCAGTTTGGAAAAATGCAATTAAGTCCCTGAAATCACGTTCAGCAAGAGGCACATGCAGCTGGTTTCCAGATGAAATTAAATCACTCCCAGATGTTTGTATTCAAAAATTGTCCGAAGTTGTTGCCAATTTTGCTCCAAATGGTTTTCCAAAATGGCTCATGCAAGCAAAAACAATACCACTTGCCAAATGCCAAGAAGCTGACCACCCGGGGGCTACCCGCCCTATAACGATACTTCCGTTGTTGTATCGTTTGTGGGGGAAAGTTATCACTTCCCAGATACTTCAAGCTTGGAACATAAGTTTTCCACAGGCCATAACGGGTTTTCTCCCTGGCCGATCACCCACTAACTTTCAATATGGATTGCAACTGCACCTTGAATCACTTTCGAAGAAGCTCACTGATCGATATTTGAGTGGCCTGACTCTTGATATCCTCAAAGCTTTTAACTGTTTACCTCGATTTCCCACAAAAATCCTTGTTGAAAAATTTGGTGTCCCATCGACCTTGACAGAAGCTTGGAACCAAAGTATTGAAAATTGCACTCGATGTTGGGCAATAGATGGACAAATATGGCCGCAGACGACAACAAGCACAGGCTATCCGGAAGGAGACGCCTGGTCAGTGGTGGCAATGCTGGCAATTAATGCCTATTGGGTTTTCCATGCTCTGCAAGTCACCCCCAAGATTGCAGCATTTGCTGATAATTGGAGTTACGGTACCGAAAATCCCCAACATCATGCGGTACTTATTCCTTTGCTGGACCGCCTGACCAAATCAGTACGATTAACAATTGATTGGTCCAAAACTTGGGGTTGGGCTACCAACGCTCTACACAAAAGTGCCTGAATCACCGCCAAAACCCAGCATTTGCCTGACGAAGTTGAAATTGCCATTGTATCAAATGCTCGTGATTTAGGCTATATAATCCACTATAATGCCAAACAATCCAGAGCCACCCAAAAGGAAAGACATGCCAAAGCGTTGACTGCACTTAAAAAGCTCAGACATGTTGATATCCCTCTTGAAGCCAAAGCGCAGATTGCAACCGCTTCTGCATTTGCTAAAGCCCTGTGGGGTACTTCCTTCTATCTTTCAGGACAACGTTTCTTTGAAGAATTGCGAGCTGAGTTTGCTCATGCAATTTTTGGCAATTACCACAACATTCAGTCACATGTTGCAGCCATGGCCTTGCTGAAAAGTGGAATGGACCCAGAATTGTACGTGATACATGCATCCATTCGCACAGCCAGACATTTTCTATGCCATGCCACAGACGATGAGAAAGAAATGTTTTGGCTTTTGGTCCGTCAGCCACTGCCACATGCAGCCACTATTGCGGGCCCGGCCATGGCCTTTAAGCAGTATATAACGAAACTCAACTGGACCTTGGAGGAAACGGGAAACATACGTATAACTGCTTTTACAGTATTGAACCTCATTGATAGCAACCTCAATGAAATATTGGATGCTGCCACAGATGCCTGGATGGAAATTGTCGTTGAAGTCACTGGTGGCCGAAAGCACATGCGAAATATGCCTTCTATTGATCGTGAAGCCACTATTGCAGCTTTTGCCACGGTCCCTGAAAAATTTAAGCTCAGCATGGGTCTCGAATCAACGGGAGGGTTTATGCTCAATTCTCAAAAGGCCCATTTTGCAGATCAAGTTGATGGTAAGTGCAATTATTGTGAAGAGATGGACTCACACAGACACAGAGTTCTCCATTGCAAAGCCACCCAAGAAGCCAGGGTTCAACATTCTTCTATTTGCCAGCAATTGGAAGAAGCTGAAGACATGCAACTTGCCTTTCCATTAGCTTATAAATCACCGGAAGACCAGTTTTTGCAAGATATGCTCTATCGCATTCCTGAGCCACACCTTGAGATGCCAAATGCCCCCAAACTAACTTGGGTGTACACAGATGGTTCTTGCTATTTACCTAACAGCCGAAGATATAGATGGTCTGCTTTTGCAATCGTGTGTCCAGCAGTGCCAATGCAAGCCCTACTGCAGTTGACCCAGACTCAACCTGAGGTTCTGCTCAGGAAAGCATATCATGTAATCGCAGTTTCAATAGTTCCAGGTAAGCAGACAATCAATCGAGCAGAACTATTTGCAGCCGTTCTGACGCATGAACAACAAATGAACGCGGTTGTGGTTACTGACAGTGCCTATGTCATCAATATGCATTCACTGGTTTGTCAAACGCGTAATGTCATGATTCTGCATAAACTGCCCAACTGGGACTTACTGAGAAGACTTCACCACTTGTATTGGAGATGTGATTACGCATTGCCGCACCTCAAGATCAAAGCTCATCAGAATATCACCACTCAAACTGCAGATGAAGTAATCCATATCTTGGGAAATCGCGCAGCTGATGAAGCCGCCAAACAAGCAGCCAAGCACCAAATGACGATTGTGACAAAGGACTTGCGCAGACTACATGCTGAATCTAGGACAGAACAACAAAACCTTACTGCACAGTATGCTTTAAGAGTAGATCTGGTTGTTAAACGCACGCGACTGGATAATGAAATTGAAACTACAAAAGCACCTGAAAGACAGATGGAACGCCTGGAGCAGATGCACAGCTATATCGTTGAGCACAGCCGTAAGTTTTCTTTCACAGAAGAGGATTTTCACAATGCACGCAGCAGTAAATTTGGGAGACGCACTACGCATTTGCTTTTACAATGGCTTCAACAACTAGAATGGCCTACATCACCGGAGGAAGTTACACCACCAATTGGGATTACATGGGTTGAGCTGACCGTAAATTTCATGCTTTGTTCACAATCTTCAGTTCCGGTACAACCTCATCAAGAAGAACAGGGATTTACTATTCGAACCAACACCTTTCGCAATATCATTATGCATGCGCAGTTCCTCGTCAATAAAGAAATCATTCCTAAGCTTACACCTGTAAAGGTCAAATCACTTTCTCAACTGGGGGCAAAGGTGCTGAAACAAGGGCTACCATTGCGTCCAAAACTTCCACTACAAGATGAAACTTTGGAAATCTTGCAAAAATACTTCAGGGAGCATGGCCAAAATGGTAAGGCCTGCTTCACGGCTATGCCTCACATTCCGTTAATGGATCCGGTTGTTACAACTGACTTGGATGAGACTTCTGAATTTACTCAGAAAGATCGCCAAAAACTGTACAGAGAACGCAGACAGCAGATGAAGGACGAGAACACCAATCTGGAACTTGCTGCCGGCGACGATTAAATCTGTCAAAACGATGGGTATTTTAGCTAGCCAACAAACTGCGATGACCTGTGAACATCACAGGGGGAGTGGGATAACCTCCTTAGTAGTACTGGCCTTTATCTGTAGCATTGCTAGGAACCGAGGTGGTGGGTCCATCAAGCCTCTGTTGATCGCCAGTGTTTAACATCAAGGACTGTGTGGATGGGATTAGAGATGGTTTTAGTTCATGATAGGACCCTTCGCCTGGTCCCTCATTGACTATGGACGCAGTCTTCTCTTGCAGCTGCGGGGGGAAGGCTGTGGGCGCAAGCGT
>Ga0126343_10001680_pt1 | contig 10701 bp, 4 predicted proteins | sample Cyp2metagenome_FD_92531 | JGI IMG/M metagenome (GOLD analysis project Ga0126343, IMG submission 92531) | Coral microbial communities from Lord Howe Island, Old Settlement Bay, Australia - Cyphastrea 2 metagenome | ecosystem: Host-associated > Invertebrates > Cnidaria > Coral ... | reverse complement strand
GGCTTGATTGTTCCGTTGTCACAAAGTCTTGATAACTCCTCGTTAACTTTATCGAGCTTGGACACTGGAATACGACGTCTGGGAGCATGGACCGGTGTAACACTAGGATCCATTTCTATGTTCAGAGGGTTTCCGAGGGGCTTTCCACACCCTGGCTCGAAGATATTCGCGTAGTGTTGAAGGACGTTCTGTTTAGTGATTGATCCCAGTACAAGATGCGAGGGTGGATTCTTTGCGACATTATCAGCCATATGAACCTCGTCTGCAAAAATGTTTAAGAACTGAAGAGCTTGTGCATCACTCCCGCTCAGAAGAGGGGGTTTTTTCCTGAGGGACATCCACCCCGAGGCCGAGGAAATTTAGAGTGTGAAATTTTCCTCTCCTTTCACAACAGTGGGAGGCGCAGTGGCCTAATGGTCAGTGCGTTCGTTACCGGAGCGAGCGGTCCGGGTTCGAAACCTTGCCGGGGACATTGTGTTGTGTTCTTGGGCAAGACACTTCATTCTCACGGTGCCTCTCTCCACCCAGGGGTATAAATGGGTACCGGCGATTTGTTGGGGGAAACCTAACAAATTGTGGGGAAGTGACCTACAGTGGACTAGCACCCCGTCCAGGGGAAGTAGAAATACTCCTAACCGCTTCATGCTACGGAAACCGGGATAAGCTCCGGCGGTATGACCCAGTCTGGCTTATAAGGCTTCACTTTACAACACAGAGTCACTTGTCCCTTTGGACGCATGATTTGATTCCCATACGTGCTAATTGAAGCCTTCGATTTCAAGATTTTAATGCCGGGAAACAGCTTGGGAAGTGAACTTTCAGGTATGGTACTACACGTGGAGGCAGAATCAATTTGTGCCCTAACGACTTTCGTTTTTCCCATGTAAACTAGGTGAAGGTGGGCGAAAAATTTCGTTGCCGATTTCTTACCAGTGGATGATGCTGATGTCGCCTCACTCGCGAAAGCTTCTTCGTCTTGTTTTCCCAAACCTAAGATATTCGCCGAAATATTTTTTTACAAATTTACACGAACGTTGAGGCCGGAAAATAGTGTAAACATCTGGAACTTACTTTCGCTATCTAAGCCACTAATTAGCTGTACTGAACAAACACGGATTTACATTAGCACTTTCCTAATACGTAAACTTCTGAATGGGCTAAAAATCACGAGATAAGTACATGTATTTCGACAAACGCGTCTGAAGCTACGTCACGCACCGCCACAACTCCGAAATTCAATGTCTAACTTGTTTCAGAAACACAAAAAAGACAAACAACAACAACGACAAAATTTAAGGAAAATAGATGTCAACGTTAACATTTATAGACTGATATAAAGACCTTGACTCATCGCGAGCCCTAAAGGCCAGCAAACGCGTTATAAACAGTGAATAACTGCAATAAAGGCAGAATAGCTTAGGCACATCGATCGAATTTCGTTCGGTTTCAAATATTAATGCAGAACAGTTAGCTCAATTGCAGTACGTGTATACTTAGTGCTTCTCAGTTGAACGACTGCCTGGGTACACGCAGCAAGGCGTCTAGTTTTGCCATTTTTCAAGTTTTCTTGTTGTAGTACTTTTTGTTTCCAGTTTCTTCAGTCTGAATTTAGAATAGTCTGAGAAATAACTCAATTAAATTTGCATTTTGTTTCATGTACCATCATAACGCTCATAAATCAATGATCTTTTAAAATATCCCCTCAAAATCCGTCTCTGTTCACAGGCTAACCAGATTTACCTCTTACGAGATTCGTCCTTCTCGGCATGCTGAGATAAATCGTAATCGATAGCTCATTGATCGCTGACATTGGCTTTGTTATTTTAGTTACCGGCGAAATTTGAATGGTCCGGGAAGTGACGAAGATAATTCATCGTTTTTGTTCTTTAAAAGGCATCTTCTAAAGTGTTACTATAAGTTTTATTTTCACTCTATTTTAATTATTTACCTTAAATTATTCTACGTAAATGACTCCGTTAAGTTAACGAAGAAAAACCCGCTATAATGGGGGTATATAATCTCCACGACTTCTTCTGTCATGCGAACTTATTTCAGCTATCCACCATTACGCAAAATGGATCGCTACTGGTGTAAGATCTTCAAATTACAAGGGTTTTATCTCTTTGATATCAAAAACTACGCTATTCTCTTTCTCTATTGTTATGTGTATCGCTTTACACAAACCTGCGACACATATAAAACATGTTATAAATGATATCTTCCAAAGTGGCCGCAAATTCTATAATCGGAGAAGAAAGATACCCAAGGAATGCTAAGAGATTAACACGAACTAAAAGCTGTGTGTCTATAACTTGTTCAAGTTTAGGAGAACATGGAAAAATTGTTGAAACACTCGCTTACGACTTCTTGTCCCCATAACATTTCGCTCTTTCGTAAACTTCGACTTGTAATTCTACAATTAATTCAAACCACAGAACCTTTTCTGTACCTATGCAAATGCTTGTGATGTAAAAAACATTATACTCACCTGAATATTCCATGAGATCAGAAGCATATCACCCCGAAGCGTCTAAATTCTGTTCATATGTTGGGAACTATGCTGGGGTTTTTTACCTGACCAATCAGAAGCACGGAATTATTTTTTGCCCAAATATGGAATCAGTGGATTGAAGGAAAATAATAGCGGTCCCTTTTAGATCGGCTGCGAGAAAGCTCATAAGAACGAAAATTAGAGCAATAAGCCTAGCTGGGAAGTGTTGCTGGCGGAGGACGTCTACAGAGAGGGTCGAGCAGCTTTTCCGCTTATTTTGAGTCAGGCTTGGCTGGTAAAGTGGACACGCTTGTATCGAGTGTTTTATTTTCGTAAACAGCAACCGAAAAACCGGGCAAAAAATCGCCGAAAACCGCAAAGCCGCAAGAAATTTCATCCAAAACCGAAAACCGAAATAAAAGCCCTCGCTAACAAAGCTTTAGCAGTCTTCAGAATCTCTCTTTCTGTGATTAATTTTTTTTTTTACATAAAAACTTATTTTACTTTCCAAATTCGAAGTTCTATCTGCCTATTCCCTGGTTAGTGCAGAACACATCGTGGCCTAAAAAGCTTTTTTGTGAAAATGGGCTCCACCACCTATGGCGATGTGAAACTAGAAACAAATTGCACAGTAACACGATTTTGGGTGATTTTTATTTAAAAAGAAACACCATATGCTGAAGTTACTCTTTGATTGTCATTGTCAGAATTTTCATTTGGGTAGTCCCAATGGCAGCACCATCTTACAACCAAACTACTTTATTTTACAACCATTCTCCCCTTTGCTTTTATTCCTGTCATTCCCGCGTCGAAAAAGTGATATCGAGCTATAGAAACTGGTTGGTTCAGAGTCTAAGGTCAACGGTCCCCAATATGTGTGTCCTTTAGTTTACCATAGTCTGCTTGGCAGCCTGTTACGACCCAAACAACTGCTGCTAAAGAGACTAGGCTGCCATGCATTCCTCTAACTGTGAGTGATGTCTTGGAATTACAGCTTTAGCGCGACTGCAAGGTGTAACATCCTTGGCAAAACCAGAAAAACCGTGAGGTGCTTTGGCCATAAAAAACCGAAAAACCGCCATCGCAGTCGACAAAAACCGAAAACCAAAGACTAAATTAGAGAAAAACCGTAAACCGCGCAAGGCATCAAAACCGAAAACCCGCAGTTTTAAAGTGCTTAAACCGAAAAACCGAACCAAAAATTTGCCAAATCCGCAAAACCGAAAATCCCAGCGCCCCCCTCATTTTAAGCGAATGTACAAGCATCTTAAAAGAACTGAAGGCTCAGTTTTGCTATATTTATTGGGACCTAAATGAATTATTTTGTATGACAGACATAGTGTAAGCAAATAAATGTAGCAATTAATGTTAATTTTCCTTAATAGGCAATGGTTTGAAACAAATATTCTGTCCATGTTTTATAGTCTACTATATGCTGAAAGCCTACATAAATAATTTTAAACAAGACCATATCTTATGAAAATTGTTTCTTTTGCTAAGCGTTTTACCACGTTATATAATTAGTTGTTCGTTGGCACTCTATCGACAGGTATACCTGGTATAATTATAAATCGGATTGCTTGATTGATCGATCGAGAGAGCGATAGATCAATCACCCACGAATTGGCTTATGCCACCAAAACTTGTCATGGTTATTTGCTTCTTAGTTGAAGGTAGACGTTATGTTTGCTGGCGATCATACATACAAATGTCTAGCTCTTATACTGGATGAATAATTCTGCGCATTTACTAAATATATCAACAAGCCGCCTAGCAGCTGTTTAGTTTATTGAATTTACAATCGATTTTCGTTAATTTCTTGGCTTTTTCGTACAGAATAGAGTTCAAACTACGATTAAACGCAAGTTCGCGTTCACAATTAACATAACCGTATCTGAAACTTGTCATATTTACGAACCATTAACGTAAAAAGAACTTCATTTGACTGGCAGTGCTCTAAAACAGAAACATGCAGATGTTTTAACTGAGAGGAGCCACGCTCTTAGCGACTACAGATGAAATTCTGAATTCTCTCTCCGTTTGACTGAAAAAAAAAACCAGCAAAACATAGTTTATTATGTATATTGCATTAGCCAGTGACGGAGGTTTATGCCATAGAGAGCGGCAACGGAAAGATGTAAATAATACAGTGCTGGAGGAAAAAAAAAGAACGATTCAAATAAAGGTAGAGGTCCGTTCTCAAATTTTATCTTTTAGACTCAGCTCTTTCGTGCTGCAAGCAATCTCAAAAAATTTTCTTTGATGTGCATATTTTTGAGACCTTAGCCAGCCGCCAAAAAAAGTGAACTCTAGATTTTCGGGCAAAGAAGTTCAATAACAAGCAAGAAGCAGGAAAAGTGCTTCCTCGGGTCTCGATTAAACATCCGGTTCCTTTAGATTACCGACAAAATAAAAATAGCCAACTACGTACTTTAACACCTAAAATTTAAGGTGGCTCGATTCAATTTTTGAGTAGCGATACTTTAGTCGTGTGCTATTGAGATATATAAAAGCTTCAAACTGAGTACATGTCACCAGGATCTGAGTTACCATAGCAACAAAATAAGGCATAAGCCATTTTACATGAGACCAAGTAACTTGCCATCAGGGATAATTTTGCAAATACGACGTCGGGATCTTGGACTCGCGGCCTAACATCTTAGCGATGGCGAAAAAATCTTATCTTAGGGGGTCTTTACATGACACCGGGGCGACTTTCGCCCCGGAGCGAGTTCACTCCGGTTCCCTCTCATTGCTCTATTTTTGTTTACATGATACCACCACAAGGTGTTACGCCGGCGCGAGTCACCCCGGCGTGAGTTCACCCCGGTTCTCTCACCGGAGCGAGAATTTCACTCCGGTACGAGATCTCGCAACGGTATCATGTAAACGCGAAACGACCACCCATTTCGGTGTGGAATCGGTCTGCAAATAGACTGGAACGGTTAGCGAATGTGTAATGTTTGCGATTTTGAAGCAAACTTGTATTTTATCAACACGAAATGTACCGTTAAATAACGAAATATGAAATGACTTAGTCATCATGTAAACGCGATACGAAATCAAAAAGTCATCCCAGTGTGAAACTCGCGCCGGTGCGAGTTTTCTCATGTAAACACCCCTTAGCAAAGACATTTTCGAGAAAATTGCGAGTGAAGTTTCAACGTGTCAAAATACAACACAAAGCAAAGCTGTTTTAAATGTTATTGCAAACGATCCGGGCAAACGATGTCCACAAGACTGAACTTAATGGTTTTTTAGGTTAACTTCAGTTCAATCGTTGTTTTCGCCGACAAACTGTCGAAGTTCTCTCTTCTCGTCGGCAGATTTTTACAAACATATACTCTTTTGTTTTAGTACGAGGCTCAAGCTATAGACGCACTTAGTTCAGAAAAAAATTAAACGGTATATGAGCATAATGGAAACGAGAAGAGCACTTTTCATGACATGTACGAGGAAAGTAACACAAGATTGCGCCTTTCAATAACATCTAAAATTCAAAGCTCAACCGACAAATGCGTTTTTCGCTTTAATCAAATATTCGGCGGCTCCTCCCAGTTTCCAACTATCGCCGAGCACTGTTTCGCTGTCTGAACTGTGCTCAACGATTTGATTACCGCGCGCACGACAGTAGTCGGAAGCAGGGGATCAAGAGCCGCCGAAAATTGGATTAAAGGTAGCGAAAAACGTATTTGTCGGTTGAGCTTTAAGTTTTAGAGTCCGCATGTTATTGAAAGGCGTAGTAAGACAAAATCTGTGACAAAAACAATTACACCATTGCTGTCCCGTTACATCATTGTAAAAGATTTGAATCCAGTTGATGTCAAAGCTTGCATAGCCGTTTAGACAAGCCCACCAAAATCACTTCAAAACTTACAGTTCAACTGTATAATAAAATACGGTAGCGTCCTTTCAGTAGAGTTGTCCTCAGACTAAACCAAAATAAAACTATTAAAATGTTAAAACATCTCTTCGAACGAATTAATTGTAGCGCAATATGCCATTTCCCGTCAAACAGTGATCAATTACGGAAGACGGAACCAAGAATTTAGAGCAGAAATAAATCGAGGCTGTCTCCACAACACATCATCATCTGGACTGGTAAGAGAGTCTCATATACCACTCCTAGCTGGAGAAGTTGGAGTTCTTCTTTCTTTTTTGTCTGAGAACGCTTGTGTCAAAAACAGACTGAAAATCTGTCATCTTCTCATGTCCTTCGTTGTCTTCTAAAAAAGAAAAACATGTAAGTTTTTCTGCTAAAATATTTAAGCGACGAGACGTATAGACTATTTCTGATGCAAAGATTTTTCCCTAAATAGTTATCTTTTGTTATTCTGTATATTCAAGTCACCTTTGAAGCAGTCATATAAGAACAACAAATCACAATTAAAAAAAACCTCACTGGGATTTTCCAAGTAAAAGAGGAAAATAATATTAGAAGTATTATGTAGTTTTATCTCAAGAGAAAAAGTAATCCTCAAGGTCTATCAAAGTAAGCATGATAATTATTTGAGAAGTATTGCTTTCAAAGCATCACTGGGCTCACTTAGTAACTTACCTATCCAGGTTAATCGCAGTGCTTTAACACTTTTTCTACCATTTGGAAAGATTAGACCTCTTCCACATGGTCTTTTACATAGTGTGTTTTTATTTTGTTATCTAGTTGGCGTTTTGTTTTGCCAAAGAAAGCTAAAGAACTTTTGTGGTATATGACACATACCATAAAGTTAACATTGAAACCCGAGTTGCTCGTTTGCTTGGCAAAAAATTGTGAGCCGAAAATGTAGTTTGAAAAGAAATTGGATTTCTGAAAGGCAGGGTGTTCTAACAATTTTGTAATTTAGACGGGACAGAATTTTTGAATTTCCAAAGGCAAAGGTTAAAAGGTTCATGCCACCCGTACTAGCGTATGGAAATTTTCTGGAGTCACCCAATATGTCTTTTGGTAGTTGCCTCAGGAAAAGGGTCCAGTTTGTGATTGACAGCTGTCGCTTCCTTAGCCAATGAAATTATTTGAACAATTCTAACAACGATTGTGAATCAATAGCTTATTTTATATTAGCGTGCATTATCAGAGAACAGGGCAAGGCAGACGCCACTCTTACTTGATTGGAAAATAAAGTCTGGTTTGAAAATTCAGCCGAATATGTAGGGAAATTAACGGATTCTTAATCATAAAACAAATACTGTAATACTGCTGTTCTGTTGTAAAGCATTTAGGAAGCCGTAGAGCACTCAAGAAGTGTTTCCCCTACACGTCTTTCGTGCTCTACCGCTTCCTGCGTGCTTTACAACAGAACAGTGCACAGTGGAGGCTTCTTTATTTCTTAATTGCCAAAGCTAACGCTTAATATCTTGTGTTCTCTAAATTCTTACCTGCAGCCAAATCGCACGCCAACAAAGTTTCCTAGCTCATTGTTTATGTGAAAAACGGCAACGTTCTGCACCTAAACATACAATAGGTGCTCTAAGATAGGCAGATAATCCTCTCTGCAACCAAATCATGAAAGCAACGCAAAGAACTGCGCTAAATGGTTAACCGTTAAGTTGTGTCCGGACCCTGCCTCCGTACTCGTTCCTTCAGGCAAGAAATTCATTGGTATTTGAGTAGCCCGCATTAACGCATTTCAAGTTTTCGAAAATAACTTGACTTTGTTTCAAAACACTACCCGATAATAAGTTGTTGTTCTTGAAAAGTGTAGTTTGTCATACGGCGTTTTACGGCTTTTAATTAAGGTCATTCCTCAGAAATAGAGCGTACACTGAGATTTTTGTCAAACTTTGCCTATTGATTGATTGTATTATATGAGCTTAAATTTGGAAATAAAAATGGGGGGTCCCCTCGCTCGTTGAGGAGCGACAGCACTTTGTTAATTCCATATAATTGCCTTATAAAGAGCACCATGGTTGCTTGCTGAATTCACGTTTCCGACGATTGGTTCTTGCTCAACACTGAGAATTGGCCCATATTTATTTTACATAGAGAAATTCACTACTCAATTCAATACCACAGAAAAAAATGATAGGTCACCATGCTCGTTTTCGAGAAAATGACGATTTACCTCTTTGGCGAGGTCCAGCCGCAAAGAAAAAGCCGCCATTTTTTAATGCGCGCGCGCTAATCAAGAGTAAAATTATGCGCAGTAGGGATGCGCAATGCAATACTGGGGAATAACCTTAAGGTTACTATTGGTGCAAAAATGTGACATTATCAACCACGCCTACTTGCCCCCAAGTTGAACCTATAAAATTCTTCTTGCCGTACTGTTTAGTTATGGCGGACGAACTACACTCGTTGCCCTCGGAATTTTCCCACACAAGTTCCTCTTTCCTTGATTCTTCTTTGGAATCAAGTGTTTCCGAAAACAAAGCTGAGGAGAGTGACGAAGAGACAGCTGAAGAGACAGCTGAGACTGTATGCAAGTAAGCGTCCGTTAAAACAGGTCAAAACAAATCGATAAATAAGCAGCAAATGGAAGAATTATCATAGTCGGTTTTTTGTGACGATGAGGTTAAGAATGTGGCAAGCGAATTACGGCTTAACCACGATTCTTAAAATCTCAACGAAGGAAATTTAACTTTTCCGAGAGAACTCATTCCTTAGTCTGAGAATTCTCGACCGCCGTCATGCGCAAGTTTCTGCACATGTACGTGTCGCAACTGTAAAGTTTAGAGGTCTACTGACTTTAGGGCTAGCGCTCTTATTGCCACGTTACTAAATTTCGAATGTACAAGTGATGAAGTTGTTGGCGGCATCTTCAAAAATAACCAATATACTAGGATCAGTAAAAACGTGTGAATGACATTTAGAAATGCAATATAAAGTAGTCGACGCTGATAAAAGAACCGATGAAATTTATAACTCTTGTCAAGGATCTTTAATTAACTAAGGTATATCTACAACCAGTACCAGGACTTCTACAAATTTCAACGCATTTATGAGGTTACCCAGCTCGATCAATTCTTCCTCAACAATGCAGAACTCTTTTGTTTAATTCTACAGCTACCACGCTTCATACCCCAATCCATTTCAGAACTTTAGTACATATAAACTGGGCAAATATGGTAGATATTTCAGGTACATGAAATCAATACCTACATTTATTATCCATGGAAATCACTGGCTGTTGTCTTATTGGCCATAAGTGTTCAGTGAATTGTTGAAATCAGCGCGTATGACGTTTTATCTAGCTGCAGATTAAACAATAATCATGTCAAGGACACTGAAGGTTACAGGTAATTACATCATGTATGACTGCAGCGCATCATATTTTTAAACCTGCTGATAATCATGCCAAGTTGTTTCCCATCAGTAAAAAAAAAAAACAAAAAAAAATGCATTCCATTATTTTTCATTCAATCGCCTATAATAAAACAATTATTATTGGATTTGGTTTTTTCTGATATCCAGAGTAATCAGTAAGGGTTATCTGCCTTCAGCTTTAGCTGATAACCCCAACCTCAACCTTGATTGTTAAAGATATTCTGGATACCAAAAAACCTCATCCAATTATTGTTTAGTATCAAAAATAAGAACTCTAACTAACAGCTTGGTGCAGCATCTTGTATGTTCAGTTGACAATTTAGTTGAAACATTTTCTTATCTTTGTAAATTGTTGGTTTGTGAGAATTCTTGAGCAAGTTTTAGAAAAGTTTATTTACTTTTTTGAACAAGTTTGACAAATAGACTCTTAAGACATTGAAATTAAAAAGCCCACAAGGTGGAAGCAGTGTTTGAATTAACCCAGCTTTTCAATATATACAACTAAATCAATAAAATACTTCCCTCTTGGGACTGTTGATGGAGGACATGGCTCTCGAAAGTTTATTTCGAGTCCACTTACCCTCCAGTACTATCCCTTGGCCTTGGCATGTCTGATTATAATTATGTTATTATCTTGCAGCATCTTAATGAGACTGTAAGAATAAGTTTTTTTGTGTGGGTGTGTTTCATATATGTACTAATAACGTAGCATTACTAACAGTCGTGGTATGACCTCTACAACAACTGGCTTCGTTTTTAAGACTAAATATGCATAGAGTGGTTTTATATTGAATATCATAAAGCTAATATATAGATTTAAGCGAGCCTAAAAGCGTAGCTTCAGTTATTTACTTGGATGTTGTAAATAATTATACAGTAATCCAACATGTGAAGCAAATTTTGGACGATTTTGTAGTTTCGGCTGTTTCGTCCCAAAATTGCGCCG
>Ga0126343_10001679_pt1 | contig 10703 bp, 7 predicted proteins | sample Cyp2metagenome_FD_92531 | JGI IMG/M metagenome (GOLD analysis project Ga0126343, IMG submission 92531) | Coral microbial communities from Lord Howe Island, Old Settlement Bay, Australia - Cyphastrea 2 metagenome | ecosystem: Host-associated > Invertebrates > Cnidaria > Coral ... | reverse complement strand
GTTCAAAATATTTGTACTGGTTCAAGATATTTGGTACTGGTTTAAAAAATTTGTGCTGGTTCAAAAATTTTGTACTGGTTCAGAAAATTTGGTACCAAGGGTTAAAATTGAACTACAACATATCCAATCAATGGAATAGATAATCGATGAATAGATAATCGATGACAATCAATATCAGTCAATACCGATCAATCAATGGCGAAGATTCTTGTGGTTATCGATTGGTATCCAGAAATGGTCGATGATCGTCTGTTTTAGGTTGCTGAGCCAATCAATCGCAATCGATGAACAGTTTTTGTGTGGTTATTGGTTGGTCATCGATTGCCCGAAACCTATCAATACCAATTAACTAATTTTATTGATTGATCGATTGAACTTCCGATGATCGGTTTCCATCGATTGAATACACTGGGTTATAAATGAATACCACCCTCCAGCAACTAAATGAATGTTGTTTCTCAATCCTAGACCATTCTTAAGGGGTCCAAAGGAGATTCAAAACTCACTAACTTCCTATAATTTTACATAAAATTGTCTTGGGGATCAGGTAAGACTTGGCTATTTTCTGAACAAGACCATAGCCCATTTCGCAGATACGGCGGCCGTTTCGAATTCTATCTTTTCGGATGCTTATTATGGGCTGATTTGCCCTCAGACCAGCCCATAATAGACACCCGGAACAACAGAATTTAAAACGGACACCGTATCTGTGTAGAAATCCTCACGTGCTTGGCTAATTTTCATTCTCAATAAGCGGATAGACACACGAAAAACTGTACTTCATAACTTCAAGCTGGTGTTTACATGTATGGTAAAATAAGCTTACGCAGACAAAGAAAAAGTTATTTTCCTTCCTTTCTTGTTTTTAGATTATCGCATACTTCTGGTAAAAGGTATTCCTGGTTAAATATGTCGTTTATCTTGTAACATTATGTAATTACCTTATTTCCGAGTGAAGCAGTGAATGAGGCGACAAGACTACCATACATAAGAACAAGACCGGCGATACCACTGTTTCGAACGAAGAGTCTTCTTCCTAACTCGCAACTCTTCCATTCTACATTCCACGGAGGCTCGTGTTCATAAAATTCCATAAACCCCGCACAACTCGAGTCTGTTCTTTTCATTTCTTTGACGGTGCTGTAAAGCTCGTGATTTCGTAAGACATTTTCACCACGATCTCTTACTGCTGCTAAAACGGCATTGTCTGCAAGGGGATCACATTCAAATCTCTTCTTGTCCAACATCTCGCGGGACATCTCGTCGCAAATGTCAGAACCAACAACAGTACGAAGAAGCGCCATGTTGTTTTTCTACCAGATCGAGAGGACCTGGCGCTAACAAAAGAGATAAATCCCACTTACCTTTGCGAGCAAGGAATTCAAGATGGCGGACCATTGGGTGTCGATTGGCAACCAGCGCATTTGATCTCAGTTTTCGTTCATTATTTTTGCCAAGTACCTGTTTGTAACCAACAAGATGTTTGCCAAGTTCATGAACAAGAAGGATTTCCATCCAGGCTCTAAAGCCAACATCAAAAGGGTAAGATCATCATCAAATTTATATCCAGGGTCTGTAGCTAAGCTAAGCATAGATTTGCTCTTTAAGTTCATTTTGAAAGTAGAAAGCAGCAATCATATTAATGCACCTATCAATGTCTTGCCCCAACAGGGGGAGTGAGGGCATACCCAGGGGTAATAGACATTTTCAATTTTTGGGTGTCAATAATCCCCACTTAAGAGGTGTTTGAACATGTCAAATGTCCCCACACAAAAGATACTAATACTGAGACCACAAAATCAACCTTTTTTATTGAAATTTTAAGCCTTCAAAAGGTGTAAATCAGACTAAAATAACATTGATTTGTAAGGCTATACAGTCTGACCTCTATTAAGCAGCCACCCTCGGGACTTCAAAAAGTGGCCGCTTAATAGAGGTTGGCTGCTTAAGGTCATTCCACTGAAATGGAATCTACACTGAGATTTTTGTCAAACTTCGCCTATTGATTGTTTGTATTATAGGAACTTAAATTTGGAAATAAAAATGGGGGGTCCCCACATTCGTTTAGGAGCGAGAGCTCCTTGTTTATACTATATAAATCCTTATAAATAGCACCATTATTGCTTGCTAAGTTCACGTTTCCGACGATTGCTTCTTGCTCAACACTGAGAATTGGCCCATATTCATCTTACATAGAGAAATTTACTATTCAATTCAATACAACAGAAAAAAATTATAGGTCACCATGCTCCATACAGCAGTTTACTGACAAAAAAATAGGGACTCTGGAAAGTGGCCGCTTAATGAAGAATGGCCGGTTAACGATGTTTGGGCGAAATTTTTTCCAACATTGATTTCTTTCCAAGACTTTCACCAGTGTAAGATGACGATTTAGTTATGTCAAAATGTAAAAAAATTGGGGGCTCACGGACTTCATTTTGCAGAGAACATACCCGGAAGACATGAAAGTAGGAGATTTCGAGGCAAATAAATAAAAAATTGGGTTTCGTTAGCGAATAAGGCCGGTGTCTGTAACCCCAAAATATTGCAATTAAACCTTTGAAGTGAAATTTTCTCTGCCAAATAGTGTTTACGTGGACCTATCAAGTGAATTTAGTCATTTGGTGAGGTTTCTTAAAGAACAAGTTCGCATTTAGCTACCACTGTTTCATGCACCTTGCAGCTGCAAGATGGCAGGATTTTTTTTTATGTCCTGTGGACAGAAATCTTAATTAACCGCGCGGCCATGGGCCGAGCGCGGTTCATAATCTACCCTTGATTTATTTTTTTTTTTTTTCGTGTCGAGAGGCCTAGATCTCCACTCGGCCATACCAAAGATAGCCGTGAATCACGTAACCTGAGATGTTTATTATCCAAAAGCTTTTGAAACATACATACACGGACAGTACTACAAATATTGTGTTCTTTATTGTGGGTAAAATATATTTTCTTTTGGTGTTTTGGAAGCTTTCAATTCGAAGGGAATAATAAAGAAGCTGAAAAGGTATTACGTCAGCCATGGAATGCGTTGACGTTGCAAATTTCACTTTCGCTACGTGACAGATAAGATCTTGTTTACTTTGCAAGTTTATTTCGCTAGGAGCGTGTCCCTCAATTTTTCCGCGTATTTGTCGCAGTTTTAGACAGAAGTGAATCGTTGAGCTCTGTTATTGAAGCGAGTTCAGAGATCAGAAGAAAAATGAAATATTTGCAAGCTAAGCAAAGAACGGGTCAAAAATGCAATGATTACGTTATTGGTAGGGAAATTCCCTACCACCATACAACAGATGGTTGTGACTTAGGATGTTGCAGCTTTCACTTTCGCTATGTGACAAATAAGATTGTGTTTACTACGCCAGAAAAGCGATGGTTTTTAGTTTGTTTGCAATTTTGCGTGAATTTCTTACGGATATATGTGATTGAAGTGAATTCTTTGGCTGTTTGATCGAAGCTAGATAAGAGATTCAAAGGAAAATTAATTATTTGCCGAGGAAAAGAAGAGCTTGCCAGAACTTGCAGCGTTTACATCCGCGTAAACCTCTGATTGTGTGACTGGCGTGACTACTTCTTATTACTTTGTTCGTCCTTTACTCATAATACAAACAAATTAAATTTTGACTTTTACAATGTAAGGAAGAAAGTTGTTTATTGATAGCGGTATTAATAGCGTGACACTAGCTTCTTTTTCGTATCATTCACAGGCATTTCCCGAGCGAACTTTCACATTAAGACCAATACGTCATCAGAGATATCACAACAGCTGAGAGCGATGGTGCAATAAGTGATGTAGTGTGTACAGAAATGAATGAACCATCAAGGACTGTGTTGGAATGTGCACTGTGTTGCGAATGTAGGGTTAAGAAAACGGTTAAATCTTTGTAAGCGTGGTTTTAAGATCTTTGATCTTCTTGTTTTTTTTTAAACTACCCACATTGATTTTTTGTTCACTTTTGGACAACGTGGAGATAATTTTAAATAAAATCTGATTCTGGAAAGAGAAGTAGGGTCACCGAACGTCCAAGACCGCTAAATCCAGGCAAAGCTATAGCAATGGCCATCTGCCCTATCATTTTTCATTTTATTACTTAGCGCGCACGCTCGTGTATGACGTGGCATGTGAATTTGTTTGCGCAGTAACCATGCGCAGGAACAATTGGCGCGAAGTTCCTCAAGGTGGCTCCCTATAGTTTTACGATCGCATGCACGTTGGGGACGAAAGCCTATTATGTAATCTGTGTGCGCTAAAATTTCTTGGGGTTTAAGGTCTTAAACTAGAATTTTTGATTGAAGTAATAACCCTCGGTCTACATGTAATAAGTTTGGAGGAAAGGGCGTAAAAAGTGAATGCAAAAACGGCATTCAAATTGTAACACTTGCGCACGCAACCCAATAAGCTATTACCCTATGGAGCCACCTTAATAGGTGGCCGCTATTAGAGGTCAGACTGTATCATTAAAGGAAGAGGAAACTGAAGCAAACATATAACTGTAGCAAGAAATATGCCCTCTGTTTAAATTTCATTTTCAATTTCAACAAGCATAAGACAGTGCTCAATATGTTTCATTTGTTTATATATGTTGTGGCTCAATTTTATCCTTGGTTCAATTTTTGTTTTCCTTTCTTTTCTTTTGGGAGTGCGCGATGAGAGGTTAATAACAGGCCCAGTCCACCTTGATCAAGGATGCCAATAATCCCGACCCTTGGGGATGCCCTGGTAAAAAAAAATCAAATTTTCCCTGACACAGGCAAGGTTTTCTTGTCAATAGCTCGTATATGCCCGCACTCCCCCCTTTGGGGCAAGACATTGATAGGTGCATAAAATTCAGCTTGGCAGTGAGGCTTAGAGGACACAAACAAAGGAAATTGAATTATATGTTTATTCATTTCCTTTGGTTGTGTCCTCTAGTCTTGACTATCATGCTGAATTGTAATGTATCAAAAGTCGCCTGTTGCAGAATACCTGGCCCAGCCATTTGAAGAACGAGTTGCTATTCCTATTTAATGAGATACAAATGGCTGGGCCGGGTATTCTGCAATTTAGCCGGAGTGATTGCAGAGTACCCAGCCCAGCCATTTACATGTGCTGGTGTGCTTTGAATAATGAGGTATATAACATTTTAGTTGCTATAAATCTTATTTAATGACATGCAAATGGCTGCAATTTAGCCAGCTTTTAATTTTTATTTCATGCCTGAAGCAATGTAAGGAGCAGCCTCATGCAAGAATTAACTTATCATGCTATACATACAAAAGTGTTTGTGTACAAAGTCGTTTTTATGGGAAGTGTTTGCCTACAAGACTGGTCATTAAGAATTTCTTAAATAAAACTTAGATAATTTAAAAAAAAATACACAGCAGAAGATGCATGTTCTTCATTTTATAAGGAAAATCTGAGTCTCTTCTGGCATTGAAATCCCCAACCACAAAAATTAAATCACAGTAATGATTATACATAATAAACAGGTATATGTAGGCTTATGTTGGTTATGTTGACAAACTCAGAAATCATTGATTTTGCTTCAATTCCATGTTATAGGTCTGGATGGCAGAGCAGAAGCTACTTGCAGAGCAGCAGAAGGAAAAAGAACTGGAACTTCAGTACAACAAGGAACAAGAGAAATTCAAGAACAGGTGGGTACAATTTAAGAATAGCTGTGTAAATAGTTGGTTGCACGTGAACTTAGTGGACCATCAGGCTTGTGCTTATATTAATTTCTGTAGCATGAAGCAAGTAGGGGTGTTTGTACTCTCCCCCCCTCCCTTATTAAATAGGAGGCTAGTCCATTGCAGCATTAAATTCATCCTTGGAGAGAGGAACTGTGAGGGTACAGTATCTTGCCCAAAAACAATAATAATAAATAAAGATAATGAACAATAATAAAAAAATACACAACACAATGGCCCGGCCAGGGCTTTAACCCAGACTGCCCAATCTGAAGGCACGTTCATAGGGCCACCACACCTCCAAACAAAGTAGAAATATAACACCTGTAGGTGAACAATAAATGATGATTTTAAGGCTCTTACAGCATTTATTTTGAGTAGCGCAATGGTGATTTTTGCTTTCCTGTGGTAAGAGCTAGGGTTGTATTTCATTTACCATGTCACACATTATTGTGCATTTTAACCGCGGACCACTTAGCTCAGTTGGTAGAGCACCAGACTGCTATGCGGGAGGTCACAGGTTCAAACCTCAGCCCGACCAACACTCAGGGTCTTTTAATAACTGAGGAGAACGTGCTGCCTTTGTAATGACACCTATAAATGTTTAGACATTCAGGTCTTCTCGGATGAGGACTATAAAACCGTAGGTTAGCAGGGGACATTAAAGAACCCACACACTTCTCAGAAAGAGTAGGGGATGAAATTCCGGGCTGGTGCTTCACATAGGGTTAACCTCATGCTCCTTTCCCCCTTGGTCAGAAATGCCCAAGAAAAAAAATTATTGTATATGTATGTATGTATGTTTAGTGTGTTGGTTTTCTTTTACAGACAAGCTATCAGTAATGATGAAAGGATCAAGTCAGGTTTAGATTTTTTGTATGACGCACCTCCTGGTTTTGACAAAGGTATGTCTTAAGCGCTTAATAGGACAGATTGGTCATGTGCCAGCAAATACAAGTAAGGGACTAATAGCACTAAAAAAATATTTGCCATAAGACTTGTGAAGAACCACAGAAAGGCCCAGTGACGTTCCTGAGACTTTGTGACTGATGAAGAAGAGACCACACCTTATAGCATTGTTTAAATTATATTGAGCAAATAAATAGCAAGAAACTAAAAATTAGTTGAAAGCACGTCTTGTGTCAATTTGCTTAGACAAAGCTATGATTGCACTAATATTTTAATTTTGTATTTCAATATTTTGTGTCTGCATGAATTCATTCTCCAAGCATAATTATTTCAAACAATCAAATTGTTAACTGAGATTGCTTGAATCAAAATATATTATTGTCACTTATGTAATATTAATTAAAATAATTGGACAGTACTGTGCCCTTATCAATGTTTTTTTTTCTTCCACAAATCATTGGATGTCATAGATAAGAAGGTAAGTTCAACTCAAAAAAAGTTAAAATAGTACAGCTGGATCTTGATTCTCCAGAAATGATAAGCAAATTAAAAGTAAAAGAGAGTATCATCATTCGTGTAATAGGCCCTTTGCAGCGTTATGCAAAATAAATAAATGTGAGCACATTTTTCAGGACTATAAATTTTTACATTATGGGCTTAAACTTAAAGAATGCCAGAATTTGAAAGAGCGCATCAAAAATACCAAAATGACCTAGTGTGAGGCTCCACACAAATGGTCTTATTCTTTTACAAAGTAAAAAATTCAAACTGTCTTAATTTCTCACTCCTTAATGATGGGGGCTTCAAACTTGCGCTCTTTCCATTTCTGGCATTCTTCAAGTTATAGCCCATAACAAAAAAATTTTCTAGGAAACGTGACCCCAGCTACAAAGAGCCTATTAGCAATTCGCTCATGATTCTCTTCCTAACATACATGTATAGAATATTTGTTAAGGAAAACTGAGAGCTACCCTAACAGCAGACCTTTAAGAAGTATCTTTCAACTGCTTCACTATACAAGTGTATTTTTGAATAAAATGCCCCAATATGATTTTTGCATCTTTAGTATAATGCTTTTTATTATAAAAGACCCCTGTCACAGTGAGAGTTTTATTTTTTAAGGTTGCTGAGGAGGAGGAAGGTGAACTAAAATTTGAGTGGCAGCGGGGAGCACCGAGAGAGGCGTACGTACCTTATGCTCATTCAAATGATTTACATTCATTATCATTAAATTACAAGGAACTTTGCACTTTCTTGGCTCTGTCCAAATAGCTTTCTTTTTATTTTGAAGAGTTGCTTTCATTCTGATCATATTTCCCCTGAGTCATTTATCTTTCACCCACAGATACGCCAAGAGCTTAGGAATTGAAGCTCGTGACCAGCCATTTGGAATTGCTGTAAGGTTTACATTGTTAATTATTTTATTCATTCATCTTTTCATTTTGTTGATCTGTCACCCAGTGGTAACTCCATTGCCCTGACTGTTTGCCACGAATAAAGCTTTCTGAGCTACAACCTGGATAGAAATTGAATACTTGACAGGGCATCAGACCACTGATTAGTTTTAGGCAGTGCTTGTGATTCCTTCATCTGAGAACTGCTCATGGACGTTATGTACAGTACTGTGATCATGGTTATGATATTTTTCTCCCCTCATGGAAAATATTTGCTTTTACTGGCCTGTAGCATTCCTAACATGGAAACAATCCCTTTTTTTAGGTTCGTAATGTCAAGTGCATCAAATGTGGTAAATGGGGTCACATTAACACAGACAGAGAGGTAAGTCATTTGATTCAAAGGTGTTTTTTACAGGCTTTAACTTTCATTTTTAATACCACTACCTACCTCAACTCTTGTTTTGTTTCTGTCCATGTTTTAGTGTCCCTTATTCAACAAGAGTAAAAATGCCAATGTTGATCCAAGTCTGATTACAGGTTTGAACTACTCCAAGGTTGTGTTCTGTTGGGATCAACCGTTTCAACCGCAAGCGGCTTGGGTTCGGGTGAGGTTTCAAGAGAGAACTCTTTTTCAACCGTTTTCGGTTGGAACTTGGTAACTCTGGGAATCGTCTGTACCAATGTTTTTTTATCGTTTCAACCTGGTTTGCGGCCGGATGAAAAAAGTGGATCAGCCATGTAAAAGAACGCAAAAAAAGCGAACCAACCAGAAACGGTCGATCTCAATAGAACACAACCCAAGTTTCATTAGAATCCTAATATACCTATAGGTTTATTTGTACCGAATTTGCAGTGAGGCTAAAAGACGTTAACTCGAAAGCATAGCCTTCTCTGGGTACAAAGGAAGTCGGATTATTAAATAAAATGTAGACGGTTGAGTAAAATGGATGTTAAACCGAGATCAATTTTTGGTAGAATTTTTTCACAAACCTCGCGAGCACAGGAACATAGAAATAAATAATGTTTGGTTTTTAAATACTACATTATCAAAACAACAAAATGTTTGAATTCATATTTTTGTACTCCTTGCAGATATTGCCGACCCCATGAGACTTCTAAAAGACATGCGAACTGAGGGTCTGACTTTGAAACAGAACGTGTTAGGACGCGTGTTTGATCCCGGTGACCCAAACCAGGTGAGAAGTGAGAAAGCCTGTGTCTGAAGGAAAACTTTCTCTTTAATCGATTATTCTCGAGCTTACTAAACGCCAAACCAAATCAATTACAATACTGGATGCTCTACTCTAACTTACCGTTAACCAAACCCTTAGTCAAAGTCGCCTAGGTGCATTTCTACGGAAAAGAATCAATGTGAGCTCGATTGAGAGGAGGAGCAATTAAAATCGTCACGTGCTATGTTGAGACTGAATGCGTTGTTGTTTACTCTCTGATTGGCTGAAACGTTAGAGAACCCAACAGAGTGCAAATGGTAGTTTTTTCTTACTTTTGTTTTTGCAGCAAATTGTCGCATCTGATGATGACAGTGGCGACGATGCAGAAGCTGCTTTCTTAGCTTCTCTAACAGACAAACAGAAAAAGAAATTACTCAGGTATGGCTTGTTTATCGTTCTTTAATTTCTTTGTATTTTATTGAGCACCTCTGCTAGGAGTATTTCCACCGAATGTTTACTGAAAGTTGAAATAACTCAGAACATGTTCCTCCCGTTATTAAATTGCGGGCGCTTTGGGGATGTGTAATATTGAACTTGGAAGATATGAACTTTTCTAACTTTCACTCTTCATCATTCTTTCCAAAGCCGCTCTCAGGCTGATCTTTTTTTTTTTTCCTCTAGAAAACTGGACAGACTTGAACGCGAAGAAATCGACGCGCAAAGTGGTCACAGAAAACACAAGAAAAAGAAACGAAAAAGGGACAGTTCATCTGACAGCGAGGAAGAATCCAGTAAGCACAGCAAGACGAAACATCACAGAGAGACTGTCTCGTCCGACTCAGATGAAAGGAAAAGCAGCAGAAAATCCAAAAAGAAAGAAAAAGTGAAAAATTCGAGAGAGCCAGCTTACAGAGATTCTGGAGAAAAGTACAAACAGTTGAAAGATTCTGATAGGGATAGACTGCATAGAGAAAGACAGAAAGATATCAAGCCGGACAGACATACCAGTGAGACACACAGACACAAGCCACACAGACACTCAAATGATACACAGGTGGATTGGCACCAGCGTCACAGTGAAACCCACAAACAATCGAGAGATACTAGAACTGACAGACAGCATAGCCAGACACACAGACACTCCAGAGACGACAAGACACACAGACACTCCAGGGATATAAAGAGATGAGCAGACGTCGCGATTGAATTTCCTTAGTGACTACGAGAGAAACGTGTGTAAAGATTGTGAGAAATACAAAGGGAGAGTTTCACAATTAAAATATTAAAGTGTCCATACGGCCAACAGGGTTTTTGTTGTTTTGGTATCACTACAACATCTTAAAACGTATTCAAACCAAAAAACTGAATTCCAATGCTTTTTTGCCGTGAAATCAAGCTTCAAATTTCCCGCTTCGGCCATGCCCAATGAATTTGACCACGTAATGGAAGATTGGTGCCGAATGACGTCACTTCAGTCACATTTTAAAGCGTAATGCTTTTATTTTGCTTTCTTGACGACCGCATTGTTTCACCAACTTCAGTTTGTTTGTTTTTCGTCGAC
>Ga0126343_10001678_pt1 | contig 10707 bp, 4 predicted proteins | sample Cyp2metagenome_FD_92531 | JGI IMG/M metagenome (GOLD analysis project Ga0126343, IMG submission 92531) | Coral microbial communities from Lord Howe Island, Old Settlement Bay, Australia - Cyphastrea 2 metagenome | ecosystem: Host-associated > Invertebrates > Cnidaria > Coral ... | reverse complement strand
TAGATCGGAGTAGGGACTGGAAACACGTTGACTAGCATGACTGCGGAAAAACTCTTTTGCTTGGCTCCGTCGCTCTCCTTTGGGAGGTCGACGGGGAACTGGATGCGATAGAGAGTCTGGTGATTGGTGGGTGTCTGACAGAATGGGCGGGTTTTGCTCTGGGGACTGGAAACAATGGAGGATATAGTAAGTCATGTTACCCGATAGACGACAAATTCGTATCACTGTGTGAAATTGTTCAACGAATTGTTTTCTATTGCTACTTTAAGAGACATTACCATTGGCCTGCTCATACTTCACGGAATCAGTAATTAACTACTTTGACAGACGAAAAGCTAGGCACACACTAGGGAACTGGTCGCAGGAACTTTTCTATTGCTTCTTTAGGACACATGGCCTGCTTATACTTCACAGGATCTGCAATCAACTACATTGACAGAAGAAAAGCTAGGCACACACTAGTAGACTAGCCGCAGGGACTTGTCGCAAGGACTTGCCGCAGGGACTTGTCGCAAGGACTTGTCGCAGGGACTTCCTTAGGGAACCAGTCCCCTAGTGTGTACTCGTAGTTTGCATCGCAATTCTAGTCGCAAGGACCAAATGTTTGATCTCTGCGACGAGTCCCACGAAATAAGCTGGTTTGATTTCTGGGACTGGTCGCAGGGACCAATAGTCCCACAAATCGGTCAATGTTCTCGGGTGTACACACTAAGAGATAAGTCCCCGCGACAAGTCTCCTAATGTGTGCCTAGCTAAAGGGGCAATGGTTACCCTACATCTTGTCCGTTTTAAAAGAACAAGACGAAATAAAAATACTTAGACAGTATTACCTCATCAGCATTTCTCGTCTCTTCTTCCGAGTCTGCAAGTAAAAGGAAATAACACAATGTTAGAAGAAACGAAGAAAGGAAGGAATTGAAACTGTATGAGGCTCAATTTCTGTTCAGTCTTGATGGCGATGGTCTTTCTAAGGGAAGGGGAGAGGAAGAAAGAGGAATGGGGGCAAACCTTTTTTCCTACCCCCTCTATGCTCCCTCTTCCCTCCCTTCCGAAATCCCTGATACTCGCCAGTAGGCTTAGGGATTAAGCACTTCCTGTTTAAAATATAATCGACACATATATATATATAACAGGCTGGTAATGAGAATAACTGAACTGATCAGCCGGAAAACATGGCTCTTATTTACGATCAAATTCTTCCAAAACGTCGTGAGGAGAATTTGAGTTTTAATCAGGGCTTGAAGGACAAGATACACGAATTGCACATGGGAAGTTAAGGGTTACTTGAATATCAGCTACAAATCAAACTCACCCGAGTTCTGTTTTTCAGCAAGATCCTGTTGATTTTCTGGTGAAGAGCAGGTCAGCTGGATAACAGGAGCACGACTCGACGAAGCTTCGTTTGACGTCGGATGCTTGGAAATGGGAGACTGGTTATTTTCTCTCCTTGGAGGGACAGGTGGGGGAGGCAAAAAATCTTCCCTCAGTACACTTCCAACAGCTCTTTGTCCACTATGTCGCCTTCCCTCCCTCATGGATGGAGAAGCAGACTGAACTGTTCGTCCACTATGGTGAGCTGCACTAGAATGAACCAGTGACGGGCTCGAACTAAATGAAGTAGGCGATTTTGCTTGCCTGGGTGGCAATGGAGGTGGATCAAATTTCTTCCGCGGGGGAAGGGCTGGCGCAGGTACGTTGTCCTCACTGTTAAGGGCGCATTGGCTGTCAGTCATGTCAGCTAGAGGTGCTGATTGACCTTCAAGTGGGCAAGATTCGTCAATCATGTCATGACTTTCGTGGTTTGATTTCGATTTTTCATCCCTTGCGTCGTTTTGGGCCTTTTCATGTGGTACAGATTTGTTTTGTTTTTCCTTGTTAGAGGAAGCAGAATGTTTTGCTGTATCGTCAGCTAAAATGTTATCTTTCTGTGGTGATTCCTCTTTACTAACCTTCTTGACGGCAGTGTCATCCTTTTTGGCGACCTTGCGTAGCATCTTAGAAGCGGAGGAAAACTTACGCGCGACTTCAGGTGATTCTTTGTCCTTTTTCAATTTTTCTTCTCTGGATGTCTTGCGGGGGGATTTCGGCGATGATTTGGACGTTTTTCTACTCATCTGTGGCGAAGTTTCTGGAGTACTTGGTTCGCTCCCTGAAAAGCGTCCTTGAATATCCATAGCATCGCCAGGAGAAAGCGAAGCTCTGCGAGGTTTCTCCGCAAACTCCACTTCGGAAACCTCTCGTGACTCGTTGCTCCCTCGCTTGGGTTTGGGTGCCAGCTTCCACACCTTCTTGACAAACTTACTAGCCTTGGAATCTTTCCTCTTGGCCAACTCACATTGTCCATCCTCCTCCATATTTTCGGACGATTTACAAAAAATCGAGTCGTCGGTACTTCCTCCGTCAGGAATCGTACACGATCCGACGTCGTCTACTCCGCTATTTCGCCGTTGATTGGTGCTGTTCTGGGCCTGTTCCGTCTTCTCTAGTAGCCGGGCCTGTATCGCAGCCTCGCCAGTCAGATGACTGGTGTTGATGTTCTTCTTGAGAGGTAATAGCAGGGTGTGGGGATCTATGCTACGCATGCCCTTGAAGAAGAAAGTTGACCGATGAGCAGCCGCTAATTCAGGTCGCCTCTGATGCTCTTCAGAAAGATCGCCAATACACGAGGAAGATGATCGCCTCCGAATCGCGTCGCTGGGATCAGCCGGACGAACTGGTAAAGGCGGTGGACCCGGGCTATGTGCGCGGCTGACTAACCCTTCACACGTGGATTTACTCTTTTCGATCACCGCGTGTTTTCTGTTAGTTAAATGACTGCCTTTCCCACCTGCTAAGGTGGTCGCTTTTTTCTGAAGGTCACCAACAGTCTCCATAGGAACTGTTCCGATACTGTTACGTTTCTGTCGCACAGCTGGAAAAAGTTCGTTCACATCATTCTGTTGTGGCTTCTCCATCTGAGCAATAATTTTCTCAAACATGGTTTTAGAGGCTTCGGGATCTCCGGCTCTGAGTTTATCCATCAAAGACACCTCGTTTCGGGAATCGGAGGAAAAGGAAACCTCTTCCGTACTGGATTTTGGCGGGAAAACATTTTCCGACTTCAGCGCATGCTCTCTCTCTAACTTTGGTTTTGGCGGGAAATTACCAGAGTTTGGCTCTTTAATTTGTGCAATTAGGCTTTCGCGCATTTTTCGATTGACACTTCCACCGACATGCGAAATTTTCAGGCTGCCGTTCTTCACTGTGGTCTGGTCAACAGGGCAACTCGATAAGCTTTGTTTGCCGGAGACTTGGCACCGATGATTTTCCGTTCCCTTTTCGGACTTAAAATAATTTAAAACATTTCCATTTCCATCGAGGCTGTTGTCCGCTGGTCCCGTATGCAACGCCTCACTTCTTATGTAACCTTCAGAGTCCATCTCATTTTCTTCAGGAATCAACTGCGCGCCTGAGAAATGCCTGGGAAGTGAGCTATTAGAGCGCATGCTTCCTTCCTCGCTGCCTACAGAACATGAGCTTCCAAGCGAATCGCTGGAAATCTTGCGGGTGGGAACCGGGTCAGAAATGTGAATCGGCTCCGCGCTCTCGTCGACGAGGAGATCGATGTAGGCGTTGCCTTCTGACTCTTCCTTGATGTCATCGATCTCGGAATACGGTGGCCGCGTCAGAAACACGTCATCATCACTTGTCTTTTCAACAGAGGAGTCTGTTGCGGACCGCGGTCTCGACTCATAACTTGACACGGATCCATCGGTTTCATTGTCAATAGTAACAGCTCTGCCATTTGGTTTTCCAGGGAGATCTTCCTCTATGGTTCTTTGCCCAGGTAACGGATTAGTCACAGCACGTCTCCTGGCGTTATCCGTCCCCTTTTGTAGGGTACTCACGATCCTCTCCGCGGGCGCGGTCATAGTTCTCGGAAGCTTTCGGGACGGGCGAGCAATTGGCGGAGACTTGGACGTACTGCCACTCGTAGATCTCCTATGGAAGGCGTCGCGTTTCTCTGCCGCGGACTGGTAAACCTGTTTGGAATGCCGCCGAATTTCAGTGGCGATAGTGTCGCCATGTTTGGTGAAGAACTGGAAAATCCCTTCTCCAGTCACACTGCGTCTGTTCAGAGAAAAAAGAGGTAAATCAACCCCATGAACCAAATCCTCCGCAGCGATAGGCTATACGAGATAAGGACTATAAACCGTAGGCCCCGTCTCCTGCATCTTCAGTGTTATATGGTTAGCAGGGGACGTTAAGGAACCCACATATTTATCGGAAAGAGTAGGGGATGAAATTCCCGGTGTTGTGGTCTGGCCTTGGTTCATGGGTTGGTGCTTCACATAGGGGTAACCTCATGCACCTTTCCCCCTTGGACAGAAATGCCCATGAAAAATTACTATGAACTATGAACTATGAGGCGTTAGTGCTTTCCAAACATTAAATTATTAGGATGACTAGATTTTCCTGAACATCCTGTTACAAATCAGTTTATTACCTGCCAACATTGAGTGTCAGAAGTTGCATGTCCTTCACCCCTGCACTAGCTGCAGGCTCGCTTTTGAATCCCCTTATTTGAGCAACAGACCAAGTGACCACAGTCTGACTCCTATCCACAGCAGACTGTAGGGACACTTCCTCCTCGGTAACACACAGGATGTAGTCCCCCCTGATGTTGTTATTTTCCGAGTGTGGAGTGAGCCTTGTGGTAACAAAATAGCCTGCCAATCAAATAACATGAAATGGAAGGTCACACCCTATGAAAATGTTCGAGATAAACTGTAATTTCGGAGTCACCATTACTATATGTGCGCATAAAATTTTGTGCTGGAATTGAAGCAGACTAAAAAGGTTCCCCCAAATACTACAAAAAAGCAATAAATTCCATACAGATTGGTTTATATGGTAACCAAGCCAACAAAAACAGAAAAGCTAATTGTGGATTCAACAACGTTTGGATACAGTATATGTTTGGATACAGACATTATGCAAGATAGGTTAGACAGATCTTATAAGGATATAGCTCCTGCCTACCCAACTCTAGAGCTGAGCAAGCATTATAATTTTTTTTTCCTCATTTTGATTGTTTCTTACTGAGTGGAGGGTAGATTCACTGATCATTGACTTTTTTTATCTTTATTATAAAAAAAAAACAGATAAATTATATGATGCTGTGTATCTGTTCAGTAACAGATCACAGATGACATCAAAATGTCGTAAGAACACCAGTGATACACTCGTCTAACAGCTTGTGTGCCTCTTGTTGTTGTTATTATTGTTGTTTTTGCAGAACACACTTGTCTTCTACTCATGCACCCACTAATAGTTTTCTAAACCTTAAACGTACTTGATTTTCTTACAGAAAAAGAAGGATCATCTTCTTTTTGATGATCACAGATATTGACATGATCTTTTACATGTACATTTGTCAGCATCCTAACTAGTATACCACTCAATAATTGCGATTGTCAGGGTCCTATAATATTCTGATATTGTAGCATCCTTAATGCAGGACTTCAACCGAGAAAAACATGCTGAGCATTTGCTAAAAAACAGCCAAAAATTCCTTGCACCAACCTGGTGGTAAAGCTGTCTTGGCTTTAACCTGTGACGCATCCCCCAAATTGTGCCATGATCTTGAATGCTCATTTGACAGGTCAGATCTTGCATGCCTATGTAGCTCAGGAGTAGATGCAGGACTGTCATCATTAGGGACATGTGCCATTATGTCAGATAAGCTAGTTCCACCTACTTTGACAACAACTTTGTTTATTGCTCCTAACCAGTCTTTTGTGGCTTTCTCAGTGTCGCAAGCCAAAGTGATGGCTCCTTGCTTGCTACAAACAATCATTATCGGGTAACAGTGGCTCTTTGAGCTGTGAGTTTCACCAATGTAGACAATGCTATCCAGGTAGAAGGAATATTCCACTGGCTTTTGCATTTCAAATGCATTTTCATCTTTATAGTACTCCAGTCTTTGGCTCAAATTCTGTGTCTTGTTACACAAAACAAAAAATTTACTTTGCCATGCCTGCAGGAAGAGAACAGAAAATCAGATATAGTCCTTCCCAAAGTTCCAGATTTGCATGCCTAATAATTAGAAACAAAATTACAGCTTTACCTTCATAAAATAATTTAGTGCTATTTTCAATTGAGTGTCGTTAAACCCGAACCAATTATTTGGCCAATCTCAAACTGTAGTTGAACCAAAACCAAAATAATCGCCTGATCACCTCTGACACTCACTTGCAAAACCACTCTGAGGATGACTCGAAATCACAATTACAAAATATTTAGCCAGTTAAGGTGGCCGAACACAGTTTTTGCATGCACTTATGCCAATGCAATTCAGCGTGCACACAAGGACTGCAAAAATAAACATGCCGTTAACAGAGCGATCATTTTATTTACTCAACACCCTCTCTTTCTGTGCTATTTTTCGCTCTAATTGAATGCAGTGTATTGATGGCTTTAGCCTTTTATTACAAAGATATGTTAGAAAAAAAGGTAACAATGCAAAGAACCCAGCAATTCTCAGCTTTTTCTTTGTTACCAAAAGAACCCAGTGAAATACAGCGTATGCATAGTTAGTAAAAAAAATTGCAATTGAATGAAAAATTGCACTCTCTCATTAAGAATTTCAAGAAATTTGGCAAGAAAATACTTCAAGAAATATTAAGTAACTGGAGTACTGAAAATAATCAAACTTTAACAAAGGAAATTCTAGATATTCCAGAGAGCCTTCAACAAGGGATACTTAAGGACGTTCGTGCTAATTGTTTCTGCGCATCCTTACTGCGCACGCAAATTCACGCCACATCATTGCCACGTCATGCATGAGCGCACGTGCGCTAAGTAATAATATGAACAATGATAGGGTAGATGGTCTTTGCTATAGTTTTGCCTGGAATTAACGATCTTGGACGTTCAGTGACCCCTACTTTTCTTTGCAGAAACCGATTTTATTTACAATTATTATTACGACATTGTCCAAAATTGAACAAAAAAAATCCATGTGGGAAGTTAAAAAAAATTCAACATTTCTGTCCGCGGGACATCGAATCCTTCCATCTTGCGGCTGCAAGGCGCGAGAAACTATGGTCACTAAATATGAACTTGTTCGTTAAGGAACCTCGCCAGTTGACTAAATTCACTTACCGGTAATAGGTCCACTTTAACGATATTTGGCAGAGAACATTTCAGTTCAAAGCTCTAATTGCAATGTTTTTGGGCTTACAGACATTGTGGCCTTATTCCCTGACGAAGCCTGATTTTTCAGATTTAGGGTGATCTTTCGGGCTTGTTCTCTTAAAAACGAAGTCTTTCGTTTTACATTTCTGACATAAGTAACTCATAATCTTACAGTGAAAAAAGTTTCAGAAAGAAATCAGTGTTAGAAAATTTTGCACGAACGTCCTTAAGAATCTCTGTTAAATTATTAGCAAAGTGGTGTTAACTTTTGAGAATCATTACAAGCTTGTTGCATGCAAATTATAAAGAAAATCTAACATTTAGAAATAAACAAAACCAATTCTAAAGGCCCGTTTATATTTATTCAAGTTACCATGGCAATGGCACACACATCATCTTAATGATCAGAAACCAAAGTTTGTGTTGATAACTTGCTTGCTGCACCACTTTTGGTGACTGAGGGATCAAGGGTTTTAGAGAAAAAGGCAAATGAAACACAGGTCAATTTAAATTTCAAATAGCAGGAATTGTTTCTTTAGAAAGTTCTTTAGCAAGTTCTAATCTGACCCAATTGTACTAGCAAACTGATGAAAATGTTAATGTACTAGTCTATCATTGTACACAGAAAGAAATATTATATGAAAGGGAGTGGAAAATTAATGCATTCTTGTAGGTTTGCTTTAAATAATAAATTCAAAATCATAGCCAACACCTCCGATCTCATGACATGCATGTATGGTCTGTATGTAACCCAGAAGAAAAAACATACAATCTACTGGGTACTGAGAAAATCATGGCACACTTAGTGGACCAAACAGAGGACCATATCTCAGTTAAAAAGCTGCCAAGAGTCTCCATCCCCTCTACTGCAGAATACCCCTTCATCAAGCCTTTTCATCCAGTCACCACAATAGGTTGCTACTGAATGGTCCTGAGAAAATAGCCATCAGCACTCCAAGCTCACGTTTTCAAAAAGTCACCTTTTGGCGACCTTCAATCGTAAAATGGTCGCCATCAAAAAAATTCAGTCGCCGAAAAAATACACTTGAAGGGGAAGACACTTTATGACATATTACACGAAGGGCTAATGCGCCGAATGGCATGTTTAAGACACTTCGCTTTGCTACAGTAAGAGAAAGAGAAAGAAGAGACTGTCTAGTAGCAAAAACGATTTATTTCAACATTACAAAGCTGCTGAGACCAGGCAACATTGCCAATGATGTGCAAAACCCATTCGAATCGATTAAATTTGCTATTTTGAGCCGCAGCTCATTTCAAGTTTACGCATTCGACTTTCTGAACGATGAGAGCGGAAAAGAGAAAGATAGGTGATGCCGCCACTTGTACTATTGATTAAATTCGTCCTATTTTTGATAATTTTTCAAATAAGTACCTCTTTAAATCTGTAGGTCGCCAATTGGCGACTTTCGCCAGAATTTTAATCACCAAATATTTTTTCCACTCACCATGGTGACCAAAATGGTCGCAGCTTGGTGCGCTGCATACCCATACATGTACCATAGGTGAAGAAAAGACTGCATACAAGCCAAGTGGCACGTCAGGCCAGAGCTTATCATGCAGTGACATTTCTAGCATGCAGTGACATTTCTACTCTGGATAGGATGCTAAGATGTCAAGTTTGCCGCTACCTACCGGTATATATGTTTCGAAAATGTTTCAAGTCAAGTTACATCACCATTAGTTAGGCAGTGTAACTCCATCAACCACAGGCTGCTTAAAGTACAATTAAGACTACATGATAAAAACTTCAGAATTTAAAATTTTAAAAAGGCAATATGTATTGAGCTATGAGAAATTGGTTCATAAGTGTAAGTAGGCGTGAGATCAGGGCTTTACAAGTGCTAAATTAAATTGACCAACCAGGCTGTAAAAGAAAAGGACAAAAGTTGTGGCAAAGAAATATGTCTGACAGGAAAACATGCCCAGGCTTAACACGGAGAAAACAAGGGCCAATATAGGTTTGGTGGAATGCGGAATGAAGCTAAAAATGGAAGGATACAGAATGACACAAATTTACTGGTACCGGTAAATGGTGGGATGAAGCAAAAAATACTTTTCCAGGAGTACAATTTGCTAATTTTGACTAGCAAGATGCAGGATAATTTTAAAATTGATGAAAAACAGAAAATCACAGTTTTTGTACATAACACAGACAGCCATGACTCTAACCAGCCTCAGTGGGATGGCAGGACTAAGCTAAAAAATTAATAGAGGTGCGATGTGGGATTGAATAGCCTGTGTAGACCTCTAGAAAATTCTCATTTTAAGAAGAAATTCAAAGGCAAGCTAAAAGCTTAATTGTTTTCTAGAACGGTCTAAATTTCCTGTTTATTTTTGTTTCCCAACTTGGAATGTCTAGAAAATTATCATTGTTCTCACGCAAAACCTTGTATATGTTTTTATCCTGCCATTTGAAGCCGTACAGAAATACAAGTAGCTTAAAAAATTTCATTTAAGTCATCAGAGACTTATTTTGAAAAACAATAACAAATATAATAATATTGTGTCTGGATGCAAAATATAAATTTTCTGATACAACAATGCAATATTCGCCATTAGTATTACAAAATGGCTTTGTTTTACAAAAGAAAAAACAGCCTGTATGGAACCAGTTACATGTATATCCAAAGCAAGTCATGGCATTTTGCATGCCACTCAGACCAGCTGAGAAATTATTAGCCTGGATTGAATCTTTGTGTTGCCAGCAGATTATCAGTTGTTTTTTATTGGATTTTATGAATTCACTTGGCTATTAGTCTGGGGAAAAAGACATCCCTTGCTTATTTCTTGTTTGATGAGTTCTTCTGCAAGAGACGGATTTTATGCAAAGGATACTATAATCAATAATTATTACAGTGAAGCAAATTAAGGAATACCATGTGTTTTTTTTAAGGAGCAAATTTGAATCTCAAAAGCCTCCCTCACAAAGGGTGGAATTAGTGATCAGTAAGACGTCATTTTCGCACAATGTGTACAACCTATAGATGTAAAATGGAAGATTACATCATATGTGATTAACTACGAGGAAATAAAATTTTCGTCAGTCGACAGTAAAAACTGTCTTAAGAAACAATAATGAACCTGTAAATTAAATGTCACAGTGCTGTAACACAACTTGACAAATTAAAACACTACATAAGCGTAACTTAAATATTGAATGGGAAGTAAATAACAGTAAATTTGAACCAAGAAGGACAGCAGTGCAGTGAAGTAGTGCGATTTAATCTGTGAAATAAAAAGAAACAGGATTAACCATATCTAGAACAATTTTATCTCACCTTAATCCTGACTTTTGTCGAAGTTGGCGGTCGTTTTATCATCATATAACCATACTTGATGATGTCTTCAGCTTCAAACACACCGTAAATATTATACTCAGCCATTATTAAAACATTACCACATCAGGATTTTCCAAAACCTGGGTCAGGGAAAAAGATAATAGGATCAGCAAAAACAGGAAATAACATCGCTAACGAAATACGTATGAGAAGGGTATACAATGGACGT
>Ga0126343_10001676_pt1 | contig 10712 bp, 7 predicted proteins | sample Cyp2metagenome_FD_92531 | JGI IMG/M metagenome (GOLD analysis project Ga0126343, IMG submission 92531) | Coral microbial communities from Lord Howe Island, Old Settlement Bay, Australia - Cyphastrea 2 metagenome | ecosystem: Host-associated > Invertebrates > Cnidaria > Coral ... | reverse complement strand
CTTGTGATCTCTTTTTCCACTCACCTTCCAAAAAAAGGGGGGGGGAAAGGGGGGGGGGGGGGTGCAAATGGCAGACAAGGCAGCAATTTGAGGATTTATGGTAATACTAAAACTGGATATAAATACTGACAAAGCCAACATGACCTGTTGATGTTAATACCATGACAAATGAAATCTAAAATTCAAAGAGTTTCAGTCCCTGTTCAACCTTTGTATGTTATATTTTCTATTAACTGAACTACATGTACAAGTCAGCTAACCATGAAGAGGTCCTTTGCTCCAATGTCTACTGCTAGCAGAAATGCCTTTTCAAATCTCTTGTATCTAAGAAAATTACAACCGAGAGAGAACAAGCCATGTTATATTCAAGATCTGACTAAAAGGAAAAAATTCCAAAACAAAAAAAGTTGTAACATTATAATAGCAGGGTAGACATATTATTGTAAGTGAAACAAGATATTAAACTCGGAAAAGAACTCCAACAAGTAGAACCTATGATCTTCTGTACACTGGTACAATGCTCTTCCATCAAGCTGCAAGAGACAGATGGAAGCTACTAGGTGTGCAAAGCATAACAGTCCCAATGACATGCTTAACATTTGTCATTATCATTACCAAAAAAAATAATTTTTATTTTCTCAAATATGGTAGAATTCCCATAGTCATGGCCCCCATTACTTCTGGGCTTAATTAGCAGGCAAAAGGGGCTGCTTCTTTCAAAGAGCAGTTATGTAATGCTTTCAGGTAGCCATTTCTTTCGGGTAGTTGTTACTTTTGGATGAATAAAAAAATGTTTATACAACAATTCACTGTCTTTCAGACAAAGCAGACTCGTGACACAAAGTTAACAGTTCCCTTAAAGTTTGTGTCCTTGGATGTTACTAACTACTCTCATAAACAGAGCAGACTGTATAAAGAAAGAATGCCTCAAGTGTTGGTCGTATTACATATCCATCTGAAGTACTGCTTGAAATGTTGTATCAAATATACTATGGTGTCTACTGTAGTCGAGCAGTAATCACTTTCAGGTGGGCTGTTATTTTTGGGGTGTGGGTCGCAGTGGTGGTGTTACTTTTGGAGTTCAATAGAAAGATAAAAAATTAATGTCACTTTTGGGGAGCTGTAATTTTGTGGGGAACCATTACTTTGATTCGGAATTCTTTGGTATTTCACATATTGCTAAGAGATTTTTGTTACATTTGAGCCTGGTTATTTGGCCAACCTCGGTTGTAAGAAGGTATGACCATGCGCTGCATGGGGAACACCATGGACTGCATGGGGAACGTGCAGTAGTGATTTGTATCACCAGTTTATTTATCATTTCTTTCCAACAACCAAATGAATATAAAATGAATTTACTTGGGAAATCTGTTTTCTGTTTTTTCTTTACTTTCCTTTTAATTTTGGTGGTCAGAGATGAGTGGCACATGTACATAAATTTGTTGTACATGTACATCAGAACAGTGTCTGATGATTTCAGATTATGGCAGTTACATTTTATCAAAATATGCCGACTGAATTTCATCAGATATTTGGAAAAAAATCAAAGGGAAATTGCTTTGTAATCAGTACCTGAGTAAATGGTGGAAGAATCTTCTGGAAAGTTTGCTAATCATGTCTCGGAATTGCAGAACTGTGACATCAGACAGTGGTCGACTTGGTGCATAGAAACTACCAAGCGTCTCTTCAAGTAAACCTGTAACACAACAACATGTTCACTGTCAGATGCAGAAATTTCCATAGCACAAGGTGGGATGTCCAAAATCGTACCAAAACTACACTAGTTTTGTCACGATTTTGTTATTTCAAGCCACGCACATAGCAAGATCTCAGTACCTCTTGGGGCTTTTTTTCAAAATTTACGACGAGCACCCTTGTTCTTATTTGGGGTGTCCCCTCCCTCAGAAAGCAGAAGTGTAGTAAATACAAGTATGAAGCAATTTTTTCTTTTGTAATGTTCACAAAATCATTTGAGATTATGCTTACTGTAATGAAGAAATTGAGAAGTTGTAACTTCCTTACCTTCTCTTTCGGAGTTCAATGGTAGTTTTAGAAGATTGTTCATGATAATAGACATACATGCAAAACATGCATTCCCTTCTGTGTTCCAATTCATACTGTTAAGAAAATTCACCGCCTGTTGAAGCAGAGAACGATGCAGTCTTAACATAACATTTGTACTACCATTCCTCTGCAATTGTTTGAAAATGTCTCTAGTATTAAGTAACTAACAAAAGTTGAACCACAGTGAAATTTCGATTTCTTGAACCCTCAATTTTTCCAACCTCAAAACTGGAACCAAAAGTCATACCCTCTCCTCAGCGAAACACTGTAATTTTACCCCTGGTTTCTCAAACTCTCGAGTTTGTGATTCTACTTTACTTGGACCTTGGATGTGAAAATTCAATGTTTTAAAGCCTGTTGTATGTTCCCAGTCAAATATCCTGTACTTGACAATGAGTGCTGTATAACAAGACTGTAGTATAGAGCTCAAACAATTAATAGTGCTCAAGGGGATTCCCATAGAAAATTACAAAGATCATGCCTCTTGAAAGTTTGTATAAAACTGTTACAAGGTACGAGAATCAATTTTATCAGGGTGTAGTAAAAATCTCCAAATCCTTCAAGGATGTGTGTGATAATGAAGTAACAAAATCCAGCCTTTGAAGTGTATTACTTGTGGCTAATGGAACATTTTAGGAGGCTACGGCACATTGTATATCAAGCCTTTTAAACAGGTTTATTGTCAAAACAGTAAGAGGTAGCTACCACTGACAGAGCTTGCTGTTACAACTGACTCCAGTGAAATGCGCCAAAACCCACAGTAAAATGTTGTCCTCTGCTTGTTCATATTTGATGCATTCTGATACCATTTCTACTGTGCCAGGTCACCCCTTTCTTAAGCCCACCAAGTTCAGCTCACACCCCTGACCCCAAGTGAAATGTTGTCTCATAGTATTTACCTCCTCTGCTTGTTCATGTTTGATGTACTCTGATACCATTTCAACTGTGCCAAGTCGCCCGTTCGTTAGCACGCCAAGTTCAACTCTCAATAGACACAAAGGTCCTCTGTAACATAAACAACGAATTAAAGCATTCAGTGCTAAACCTATCCTCAACATAATTTGATTAATAAAAGTTCCACAAATAGATCCTGAAAGTGACCAATTTGAGATTAAGTTACATGCAGCCAACCTTAAAAACACCTTTACCACAGTTCTCCTGGAGTAATGAAACTCTAGGGGTATAGAATGATCCATAGAAAATGATGCGTCTCGGAAACTATCGGCCCAGTCTCAAAACCTTGGCATTCTAAACAAGAGTATTGGAATCTCGGGCTCGCTGCACATTGAACAGTCCCAAAGTCTTGAATTTTTATTTAAAAAGTTGTGACAGCCCTGCATGACTCCTATTGTGCGCAAATGTGTATTCCTTGAATTGAGCCCTATGTTTGTATTCCTGGCTAAAAAATCTAATCAGTAACAGCAATTGAGTTACATATGCCGAAATATGAGACACATAATTAAGGTCACCTAATGTGTACCCGTAATGCATGCTACTGGGCTTTTGTTACCTTCCGTTTTACGTACCATAAACTCCAAATATTTTCAACACTTAGATCTACTTAGAAGCTTTTTGAGTCTAGGGTTCGGATTATTTACAGGTATAGTCTCGGGCTCGGATTCGATACAAAAGTTTGAGTCACGGTCTTGGATTTGTAAATGAGCATCTTGCGGTCTCGCGAAGTCTCAGATTGATCATTCTATACCCCTAACTCTAGAAATACATGTAATTGCCATTTGCAATAATTGCTTTTTTCTGCCACTTTAAAACTTGCAAAAATCAGTGGCTTGTTCTTATTTGTTGTAGGGTTATATTACTGCCATTGTTTACTAAGTGCATCAGGGAAGTCTACAAACCTGTCAAACAAGATTAGCAAGTTGTCATGGCAACCAATACTGTTGTCTGTAAGGTTACCAATGGGAGCTTCACATGACCATAACACCCCATTTAGTTTCACTGGATGTCTAAAACCAACAAATGAATGAAATTGACTAAAATTCTCTTTAAACTAGCTAAACACAGAGTACATGTAATTAGTGTTAGTATCACCCAACTGGTGGACTAAATAAATGCAAATCCTGCATTTTGATTAGCTACGCTACTAGAGGTCTATTAGTAATAGTCCTTGGTAGCAAAATTGGCGTGTTCAGCATGATGCTTTCTTTCGTTTTACTCCCAAATGAATATTTCTCCAACTTGCATTTGCTAACTTTATCATTGCCTTTTCTGTCCGGCTAGTTGGGTGATACTAATTAAAAACAATTAGACCCTTTGCCCTCAAGGGCCACTAGTTAATAGCCCATTCGGCTTTGCCTCATGGGCTATTGACCAGTAGCCCTTGTGGGCTACGGGTCTAATTGTTATTTTTATTTAGTAGCTGTTAGGAATAAAAAACAAAACAAAATAGATCACAAATCAGCCTCAGCTGGTTTTCATGCAGCTCTTTTTTCCTGGTGAGATTGGAATTTGGATACGTTGGTCTTTTTGTGGAGAGAGGGAAACAACAACAACAATATACTTATTTGCACAGAGCATTTTAAATTTTATGAGTGTCAGCAACTGGTCACCCAAAATAACTATGAAGATAAACAAGTTGGATGACTGCAGCTGTTTAAAAACCCTTCAAACAAGAGGAGAACCAGAAATAAACTCAACCCACATACGGTAACGGCCCATAATTTGAACCTATGCCATATATATAGGTGGGAGGCAACAGTTTTTCTACTCTCTTCTTTAGAGTGACTGATAATCAAAATGTTGCCTTTTGATAATAGTGCTAACACTGATCCTATTTAAAAAGCCTGAATAAAAACTCCTTGAGACAAGGCAGCTGAAAAAAGAAAGGTGAGAACTGACTTACGTAAAACATTTCCTGAGTTCCAGACTGTGTCGTGGGGAAGGATTCTCTGCTATAAGTTGTATAAGTACTGGAGCTAAAGCCATATCAAAGATCTGGAAAAAATACCAACAAGTTGAACATTTGTTTTCATTCTTTTGTAAGGTACAGAGTACAACTTACTAAATAATGTCAAAAATTCACTCAGTCAAGAAATGTGATCCACCATTTGAAACCCCAGTATCACCAGTGTACCAAGAGTTACCGGTAATGTTTTAACTACTTATTAATCTATAGTGAAGTCTTTAGGGGAAAATCTCAAAACTGAGACCTTACCGTGTTGACCAAACAATAGCGAGCTCAATACCATAAGGTTAAGGTTTGTGATTTTCCTGGTAAGACCACACCTTCAAAGTTAATAAGTTGTTTTTAAGGGCCCATAATCACCCATGAGCATCATGGGAGAATAATGTCCTGGAATCAAAGAACACAACGAATGTGTCGCCCCAACAGTACGTCACTTCTTTGCAAAAAGTATGTGAACAGGAAAAAGTGTTGCCAACACAACACGATGTCCCCGGCCAGGGCTCAAACCTGGACCCCTTGATCCAGAATGAGCCCACTAACCATGAGGCCACCGCTGAAATTTACAACAGGATTTTTCATGGCCCATTGATGGTGAAATTACTAATGTTCCACCATAGTCTCAACTGGTCACTTCCAGCATAATTTTACAAACTACAAATAAACCTGTATGTTTATCACACTTTTACCTGGATGTCTCCATCAGTGCTACACACAAGCACCACAGCATCACCAGGATGCCACTGGATAACTGATGGAATCTAAAGAAACATTAAAATGGGTAATGACTCATAATTCTTATGGTGGTTAGACAGGGGTTTGATTTGTATTAATTAAAGCAAAAATTTTTTACGAGCGCTCAAACGTGTCAGTCTCTTAATTGATTAATATGAAATAATGATAATGTTGACAATGGAACATACTCTAGAACCTGATTGTGTATCTTACCAAAGTAGCTTTTGTCATCTGCGTCACTCTTCGGTGATCATCATACAACATCTGAAAAAAAATCATGAAGTAAACATTAAATGAATCTTGGTCAGACATTCAATAGACCAATAAATTCCGATGTATTCAAATTCAGCCCAAAACAAATATAGACCTCAGCACCAGGCTCTAAGGAATACATGTAACTACAGAATTTTAATATATCAAAATAGGTCTATCTAATGGACTTTCCATATCAGTTCTCTGAACCACAGCCTGGAGAAAGAAGCAATATTTATTGTTAATTTGTTTTCTACATGTAGGCTGGACATCAGTTGGCTTGTGCAGGTCATTCGCCATCTGTTCTACAATGAGGATTCCCCTACTCCACTTATTATGTGCTACATAATTCAGCGTGTGACCACTTCACATAGTATCCAAAAAACAACTGTCACCTGTTTGATAGACGTCCACCTAATGTTTGGAAGGTCACTGACTAAAACTCCTCAAGAAATCAGATTTTTGTTTCCTATGCCTCTAATAAGATTTAACAAATTACAATAATAATGCAGCTCTTTTTTATTTCCACTTCCACACTTACCAAGTAGATCTTATATGTATAGTCATTTATCATTGTAAGCAAACAGTTTTTTTAGCATTATATGATTGATGCCTAGTGCATCCTGTTAGACTGTGTAATGAGGACAGATGACGATGGTGATAATGGTGATGATGATGATCAAGATGAAGTACAGATTTTGATTTTGTTTCAAAAAACAAAAATGTTAGCTTACAAGCATGCCATCCTCGCATCCAAGCAGCAGCTTGTCTTCAGAGTGATTTCTTTGTTGAACAACTATTGGAGCTACAATGCAAAAAACAACTATAGGTTAAAAGTTAACTTGACAAAAGGTTTGTTTCCTAATCAGCTATTTTGCCCCTCAGAAAGGGCTGGAAACAAAATGTACCTGAAAATATTTCATAATCATAGCGTCAGTGATTTCCACAAAATTGATATATTCTGCAAATTTTTGGTAAAAATAGTCATGGTTGTAAATCGCACGCAGCATTGGATCCAAAATTTGTAGATCAAACTTGAGGGCTGTACATGTATTTATAACCAAGTCTTTTAATGTTAAATGTGAGGAGGTTTAGCCTAATCGCAGCTTTCAATATCCACATTTCACTTTGTCTCATCGTGCCAAACAAAGATAATGGAGAATTTGTAAATACAACCCTATAATGCAGATTGTTACGTGATGCTGGAGTCCTAAGTTGCAACTGTGTTGATTGGAATTACACTAAATTAATGTTATATAACTATAAAACTATAATTATACCTTTTACAGGAACAGTAGTAGTAGTTACTTTTTCAATCTGTTGAAAAATTAAACGCAACAAAAGATTGTCTAAAAAAATTATTTGATTATATTTTGATTGCCAAAAATTGTAAGTCTAAAAGAGGACTGTCTACCTTTGTGATCAACAGGCCACTCTCAAGCTTGTCACAGCCATAATTATCATACTTAGCAAAAATCTATCAGCGTTCAATTACAAATGCTGTTATCAGATTGGCCACATTACTCACTACCTATTCTGATGTACAAAGTAAACATTGCGGTGTGTGCTTGTTTACAAAATGACAGCTGTTTCTTTCCATTTTCAAATTATATCTGTGAAGAGGATTTACAATAAGTTTTGAAGAAAAAGTTGATCTATATAAACACTAGTTAATTTGCAATTGCTATGCATGATAATTGACTCGGGTTGCATTTTTGTTAAAGAGGCTAGGTCACGCCGTTTTAGGTAATTTTGTTTAATTTTGTTAATTATGAGCTCCAATTGTCAAATTGGCAGAACATACAGTCTTTTGTTTGCAAAATCACAGCCACATAACTACTGTACTGATAATTATTTTCCAGCTGTGCAAATGACATTTTGATATTAACTGATATATACTTGAAAAAAAGGTGACTGTGCCATTGTTTTTCAAATTTACCCAAATGCAATCCATTTTAATCCTCTCAATTTTTGTCCATCGATGTCCCTTCTTGGCTTTCCAGTGTTTTGGTTGAGTTCTTCTAGCGTTTTGAGCCGTTATTTTAATATTTTAGTTAATTCTATGACTATTTGATCAGTGCTGAAATTGCCTAAAATTGCATGACCTAACCCCTTCAACGATGTGAGCTCATAATCTAATTGTTTAATAGAATTGTTCGTACGCAACAAACCTTAGTGCCATTGTACTCATAAATACAGCTGTCAACACTGGAGTCTCCACCCGCCGTTGATGACTGCTCCAGGGTCAGTACATGGTGTGGCTGGTTGAAACTGAATATAAACAAAACAAAAAACTTACAGTGAAACCTCTATTAATCCAATACCCTTTGGACAATCGCTAGTGTTTGCTTAATACAGTGTCCACTCTAAACAGGTTCTGATACATTGTGCGATAATAGTTAATTATTTATAACTAAAACCTTTTGTAATGCAGTACAACACACTGTAGGATCAAAGACTGCTAATGAGACAATGTAAAATCAGCCAATGCATCAATCTGGAATAATCTAATTAAGCTTTAAAATGTCGTCACTGAACAATGACAAAGGAGTCTCAGCTGAGCTTTTAGAAGTAAAAAGCTTTGAAGTGTTCAGGTTTTGCACAACAAAATGGTTTAATAATGGTGTCCGAATCCACTTAACAGAGGTGGCCACTGATTGAATGCAAGTTTATTTGTACATATATGAAGAAAATTTAATGACTCAAACTGGTGTTCACCTAATAGACGGTGTCCAGGCACTTAATATGGGGTCTGTTTAAGTGTCCATACGGCCAACAGGGTTTTTGTGGTTTTGGTATCTCTGTAACATCTACAAATGTATTCAAACCACACAAATGAATTCCAATGCTTTGTTGTCATGCAATCCAACTTTAAATTTCCTGCTTAAATGTAACAAAAGATTGCTGACCAATGACATCACTTCAGGAACATCTCAAAGCTTCATGTTTTTATTTTGCTTTCTTGACGACTGCATTGTTTCACCAACATGGGTTTGTTTGTTTTGTTTTTTTTTTGACAAAAACTGCTAACCACTACTGAAATGACAGTGAACTGAACAAGCAGTATTTGGCATTTCCTGATTTGACGTCACGGCCCATTCAGAAGGCCAGACTCTTTTTTTTTTTGCATAGACTCATGGTTAACTTCACCAGGCGTGGCTGAAGTGAAACTTTAAAGCTAGATGTGAGGGCATTAAAAAGTCGGAATCCAATTTTTTTCTTGAAATACCTTTTTACACATAATAGACACCAAGACAGCGAAAACCTGCTGGCAGTATAGACACTTTACTACCGGTTTCACTGGTCAGAGTGAAATTCGTTGTATTTCAGGAATCATCGCTAAATGATCCTTTACCACAGTATGGCAACAACCAGAGTTGAAATATATAAAAAAGTTTCGTTCAACCAATTTTGCATGTATCTAGTATTGTTACATTCCTGTACATGTGGAGATACTGACCTGAATGCTGCATGGATAGGATCACACTCTGTCCTGACATAGCACAACATTTCCATCTTTGGCCTTACAACAAAAATCAAAAGCGAAAAATTTAAAGAGGTCCAGCCTGATCAGCATGATGTCGCCAGAAGTAATTGCTCCTCCCTACGGATGGGCTGTGGAAATGCAGTAATGTTACTTCCTTAATTGGTTAGCATGCTGGACTCTGGATGGAGAAGAGGGGTAAGTTTCTAAATAAAGTGTGGTGCTGCGTCGGTGGGGAGTATAACAAGATAATTTGGTTTTTGCCCTTCGTTGCAATGATTCGCTCTAATGAAGGGCTAACACTTGAAAAGTCAGTTTGCGGTTCCCTTTACGATGGCCTAGTCACATTATCAACCCAGTTGATGTTAGTTTTGAAACACCTATCGTTTATTAATTTCCTATGTAACTTCCTACCGATTTATTATCAGTTATTATTCTAGCCAAGTACGTGATTCAAAATAAAAGCTTTCATAGAATCGTGATTTCGCACGTATCCAATAGTTCTAGAAGTTTTGCTGCTAGGAAATAGTCTTTATTGAGGGCGCCACGTTTCTCACAACGCCCTAGTTTTTCACGTAACGTAGGCAATACAATACGAAACGCAATTCAGTTTAGTCAGAGATTGTTAGCGAAGTTACACTGCTACCCTGCTACGATCAGAGGATCCACAGAAGTTACCCTAAGCTACCGCTATTTCAAGTGTTTTTCACTGTCACCCTGCTATCCTTTGGTGCGAGTCATCAACCAAAGTACGTAAGTTTTTATTTGCTAAGTTGCTTATTGTTAGTCTTTTCCTTGTCATGAAAAGCTTCATTTAGTATCTAGGTTTTATTGCTGTGAAATCGCTTTCACAAGATCTAAGGCTTATGTCAAGTTACTTAGGCCAATTGTCAAATGATTGCTGAATTGTGATTCTTTCACGCTATATTTAGCTGTTTTACAAGAGAGCCGTTGATATCTTTGTTGATACGACTAGAGTTGTTATCACCTCAGTTTATTTTCAAGTGTCAATTGTCACGTCTGTTTCACGCTATGGACTCGTTAGTTCTATTATGATTGTTCTATTCTGGTAGATTTGTATTTTTATGCCTTATCTAAGGGACGTATTCTTAACTATCGCCTTTCAGTTTGAACCTACTACTTATCCTACTGCTACTAGTCTTATGCGACTACTTCATCTACTTGTACTACTCGCGATCTACTGGTTTTCGTTATTCCGTCAGTCGCTACTCATTGTGAACTAGATCTATGGACTTG
>Ga0126343_10001675_pt1:0-5000 | contig 10715 bp, 6 predicted proteins | sample Cyp2metagenome_FD_92531 | JGI IMG/M metagenome (GOLD analysis project Ga0126343, IMG submission 92531) | Coral microbial communities from Lord Howe Island, Old Settlement Bay, Australia - Cyphastrea 2 metagenome | ecosystem: Host-associated > Invertebrates > Cnidaria > Coral ... | reverse complement strand
AGTGAAGATAAAATTTACATACGTATAAATATAAAACTAAGAAATAGGTGTATGTAAAGTATGATAATGTACAAAAGAGGATGATGCAGGTTATGTTGGTCACACGCAGTGGCATTTGCATCATCGCGTTGACGAGCACAAGACTGCGTCTTCCTCCATTGGAAAGCATTCCCGTTTGAAAAATTCTTATGTGCCCAATGATCTTACGACGAAATTCACCATATTAAAGGGGCAGTGTCCCGAGGATTTTGCTGTTTTAGATCAATTCTGGGCTAAAATCATTACTTTGAGGCTTTACTCATTAACAAAATGTTTCTGTAAAGCTACGACGAAGATATCAAATGAATATTGTCACATTATTTCTTGAGGATTTTTTAAAGACGTAGCATCAAACTTTGTAAAAACTGGCTTTTTTTTTTTCAAATTTCAATCCATTTCCATCCTTGCCATCCGAAGCAACAGGCGTCAGGAACAGTTTCAATACCTTCAAATAGTCTTTAATAATAAACTTAGACCATTAGTTTTGGAATTCCATTCATGCGAAGACACCTTCTAGATTTTTTATGAAGTTGCCAAAGAGCGTGACACTGTCCCTTTAACGAAGTGCAGGAGCAAATTTGACACTCTCATTTGATATATAGATTTAGGCCAGCCTAAAAGCGTAACTCCTGGGCCGGGTTGTTCAGAGCCCGATTAAACTAACCCAAGATAAGGTAGAGTTTTGAATAATTACAATGTTCACAAAACAAAGCAGCGAAAAACATTTGTATACAAGATAAAGTAATAAGTATAGGATAATTCTTCTAATCCTGGGCTAGCAATATGGACAACCTAGGTAGCCCTGTTTTTAACTAGTTGGCCCAACACGAGTCCGCGATCCAATAGAAAAACCAGCACTTGGTCAGTGGTCAACTTCCAAAAAACACGTGACGTCGATGAGCTCTAAACTTGAGCTGGCGATATATCCACGTAATACTGGCCGGGCAGATACCTTGAATTGACAGGTGTCAATTGAGTATAACATGGATATCCAATATCAAAGAGGTACATGGTAAACCATGGATGCAAGTCTCGTAAATTTAACCAATCTTAAATACCATAGCGTGTACTATTGAGTTATGGATGCACGCGGGAGGTTGCTAAGCACGAAAGAAGCGTAAGAGTCGCACAAGGCGATAGCCGAGTGCGGCTCTACCTTATTGAGTCCTTAGCAAACCTCCCAAGTGCATCCATAACTCAATAGTTCACGCTATGGCGTTTAACATTTGTTTTATAACCTAACATTGAGACATTGGAACAACAGAAGTCTTTTTTTAAACCACAATTGCTGCTAAATAACAGTCCATACCATGCCGCTCGCGTGAATGTGTCACTCGCTCTGAAGAGAAACATTTTCTTTGGCGTTGATATATTGGTGAAAAAAACAAATCGAAATGCGGTTTATCGTAGTCTGCACTCTTACCGACAACGAGTACGTGTCATTACTCGTTTCCCAAACATTTTTTTCGATTCTTTCTGCATATTAGGCGAGTTTTGAGAGGAAAGCACTTTCAAGCCGAGTCAGTGTTTTCAGTTGTCAAGACAAATATTTCTTTCGTTAACTTTGATATTATTGTGGTAAAAAACAAATCGAATGTGAATTAGCGTGGTCTGTACTCTTATCGACAACGATACGCCTCATCACAGTGGTCAAAATGTTGTAGACTCACGAGACGCAGCCAAGTGAGTCCGCAACAAACTGAGCTACATTACAAAGCGCGCATTGCTTTAGTTAGTGAGTACGGCAGCAGCATACACCCATGGGCAAATAGTAGATGCTGAATTAGCCAATCAGAGCGCGCTCTTTGCTTTAGTTATGTCATAATTTTTAATTTGACCGCCTTGTTGCGCGACTCCGTCGCCGTCGTCGTGCGTACGCGCCCTCGAGCAATACCTCTAGCCATGATAACCACGAGGAAATCCACGCATGGGTTTCCTTTTCTTTCCCATGAAGAGTGTGGGGCTCCGCTTGGTGGCCCTATCCCGGAGCCCCGCTATGAAATGTTCGTAATCAATGAACTGAGGCCAAGTCTCAATGTACAGTCGGACTCAACTCGTGCGAAACTGTTTTGGTCTCTTTGTTTTTTTACCTTTGTAACTATGTTATTCTTGCATGTTTTTTAACACCCCCTCTTTTGTACATTTTCATACTTTACATACTGTTACTTCTTAGACTTATATTTATATGTATGCAAATTCTATATCGTCACTTTTAAGCTTGATAATGACCGAAGTTCGTTCGAAACGTCCCGCATTTTCCCCGATATTTTTTACCGCAATTTGTTTTAAAAACCCTTTGCTTATAGAAATTAGTCACAGAATTATTAATTTCAGAAGCACTCGCACTATCATCTTCGTTGGAGAGCTCAGTAGTGGACATTTTCTTTCGAGAGGTTTCCTTCGAGCTTGACTTCGGAGCCCTTGAATTCTTTTTTGAGCTAGTTTTCTTCTCATGAAGATGGCACTTGTTGGCGACGTGATTCTCTGTCTTGCACTTCTTGCAGACCTTACCGTAAGCGGGACACTTTCCTCTATTTCATTCGTGAGACTTGCCACAGAATTTGCAGTCGTCAACAATACCGGCGTTTGACTTGTCAGAAGACGATTTGAGTGCGTTGACATCGCTTGATTTGTTGTTTTGATTTGTCATGGCCTGCATTTGCAATTTAGTCGCTTCGGTTGCTCGGAAGCTATCAAGACACTTATCCAAGGTTAGCTTCGGTTCCTGGAGAAGCTTTTTCCTTAGACTATTGTCCCTGATACCACAAACTAACTGATCGCGAATTAGGTCTTCCTTTAACGGGCCAAACTCACAGGTTTCGGCAAGCGTGTGAAGTGCTGTTGTTTAGGCATCCGTCGACTCGTCAGATTCTTGTAGACGATTATTGAACCTGTATTTTTCGTAAATTACGTTCGTCTTGCTTATGCAGTAATTATGATACAATTCGAGCACTTTGTCGATGTTTTGGCTGTCATCATCCGACGGAAACGGCAGTTCAGTGTGTATTTCCAAAGCATCTGGAGCGATTCACGTGATAAACGTGGCGACGCGAAGCGTTGAGGGCTGTTTCTCCGAGCCAGTGACAATTTCGTAGGCTTTCCAAATCTGTATCTACCTTTTCCAGTTGGCTGCTAGGTTTCCTTTTAATAGTGTGGAATTTCTGCGGAAGCGATACATTAGCAATGAGCCTTGTAAACGGCGAAGTATTGGCAGGAGCAGCAGCAGCTTCTGCTCCACCTGGCATGTTCGCGCGTTAACAACAATGGCGGCGCGTTGACACACAATCTTCACTCAATAGGGACCTCGAAAGTTGGAAATATATCCACAGAAGCTTTCATTAACACGAAGTCAACTAGCTCCTGCACGAGGACAAGATGTAATGCTAAGGTATTCGAGTGCGTAAATAAGAACGACAGTCTTTCTAACGGCAACAACTCCATGTTTTAATTCCACACGGCTAGCACATGGTTCGAAAGTCATGTGACTACACATGAAGTCACAGGAAGCCACAAAAATCTTTAATGCATTACCAATACGAAAAATCCATGACAGCTTTTAAACACAAATCTCTCTATCGACTTTTAGCACAATACTTAACTTGCAAGGTTCGCAGAGGCGGATCCAGAATGTTTTTTTAGGAGGGGGTGCACCACTAAGGAATGGTGTAAATGACTGGTGAGGTAAATAAAATTTAATAGCGAATATAGCAAGGCCCCTAGATCCGCCCCTGGTTCGTTTATGGACACTTAGTGTGTTCAAATTTGATATATTGATGTAAACTTGTATAGATAGTTCAAAGCTTTTGGAAAGATCAAAAGTGCAATGATCAAAGTTACCGTGTTTAAATAAAGTTTTATATCCATCCATTCATCCATCCATCCAGCCAGCCGGCCAAATAGCCAGCCAACCATCCTTCCTGTGTCGACCACAACTGCAGAAGATTACTTAAAACGAGAACCATCCTCGTTTGAATTTGCTAAAATTAAATCTTAAAGTTTTCAAGTTACTGTCTGAATTGGATGTTAACAAAGCAACTGGCTTGGATAAAACTTCAAATAAAGTCCCTAAACTGGCTGCCTCAGTCATCTATTATCAGTCAACGGAATTATTTAACGTTTCTCTTAAAAGTGGAAAACAACCCGATGCATTCTATACCATCGCGCAGAATTCTATTGTCTTTCGCGACATGTACTTGCAGTGCCCAGCGCGGAATAGTAATGGTTAGATTACGCTTTCGGATTTCCGACTGTTCTGGGCAATGAATCGGTGGCTGTCAATCAAACGGTCCTGATGTGTGAAGTAAATCCGAAGGTGTAATAAAGTTAACAAAAGCGCTCTAATTTAAACGCGGTCTACCCTCTTCACAAATATTTTAGTCAACAGAGTCGTGTGCAGCGGCATTCTCTCTTTTTTTTCGGTTGACATGTCACACTCGCAATGGTTTGAGCGCGGAAGACAAACGTTTTCCCATGAAAATGTAATTCTACTTTCAAAGCCTTGTCAAATGGAAAGTGCGGTGCGCTTAACACTTGCATTTATTTTATCGTTGTCCTCTTTTACTCGACCGGTCAAAGCAGTTCATTAGACGCTGTCTTTTACTCGATCGGCTTACGTAGTCTGCACGTTAAAATCAAGCACTTAAAAAGACAACTCAGGTCTTTTCTATTCGTACGACGGTGGAAAAAATAAATGACATTTCTACTTGAAGGCGTCTTACGCCTTCGCGAGCATTGTTTTCCATTGTTTGTGAGAGATCATTATTCAAAATTGGATCCGTTTTAACTCTAGCAGGAATTTCAAAGCGAGCCCGGGCTAATGTCATGAAAGACAGTTACATAATTTATTCGTATTTGGATCCGTTTTGATTAATCGAAACATATAAAACGACATGTTGAAAATTTGCGATGAACACGAGAGTTCGTGTTTATTGCAACTCACGCAAAGCCGATTAAGATGGTTA
>Ga0126343_10001674_pt1 | contig 10718 bp, 3 predicted proteins | sample Cyp2metagenome_FD_92531 | JGI IMG/M metagenome (GOLD analysis project Ga0126343, IMG submission 92531) | Coral microbial communities from Lord Howe Island, Old Settlement Bay, Australia - Cyphastrea 2 metagenome | ecosystem: Host-associated > Invertebrates > Cnidaria > Coral ... | reverse complement strand
ATCAGTAATGTTTTGTTTCTTCGTTCCGGATTTTCCCCTACTAAGAGCATACAAGACAAAAACTCGCTTCTCAAAAATCGTATTTTCGCAAATGCGTCAGTTTTTCCAGAACAACGTTTTTTGACTGTTTACTGCGCTTAATATGTACAGCCCAATTTTTTAAACTGGCTTTTGAGGAAGCACTTCTAAATAAATAGTTTTGTTGCAACTTGTTCTTTGTGCGAAATCAATACTTAGTTAAATGTTTAAGCGTTAATTCCACATTGATTTCAAGGATACAACAGTACTAGAACTGAAGGAGGAAGAGGTGAATGGCCGTATACATATTATATTTTGACGTCTTCAATCTTCCCTCATCTTTCTGATATTTAATATACTTAAACTAGCTGAAGACCTTCTGGGCACTTGGCTGACTTTATTTCAATCTCGGGAGACACGAATCTACAGGGTTTTAATGGGGTACAGTTTTATTTTATCTTTGAATGAGTGATTTGAAATTACGACAAATCTCGTAACCCAAAGATTTTTGAGAAAGAAATATTGAAACGTCAATAGCTTCCACGCTCGAGGTAAAACTGAGAACGCACTTAATTTTTTCCGCATTTTCGACTGCTTTCCATGGCAAATACTAAAACGAAGGGTGATTTCATATTTATGGAAACGTGTTTGGAGTCTATCATTCCTACAATCAAGGCGTAAATGAAAAGAAAACCTCTAAAGGGAAGGCGTGAAAACGTGAGAACGGGGCGCTAAAGGGGTGTGAAAGATAACAAGAAAAGAAACACTGTGCCGAGAGAAGCTGAATTGTGCAATTGTACTTGAACAATTTAAAACGACTCAAAACAGATGATCCTTGATAAAAGGCCGAAATAACAGCTTATCGACCTTCAACGTGAGCGAAAAATTGACTTCAGTGTAGCTCCGGTTGAAGATTCTAGTTTTCAAACTTGCTTCCATCTGGAAGCCCTTAAAATTAATAACACGCGCTGTCACTGTTTGCATATCCACAGTCGATCTAGGCTTAGCGCCTACTGCTTCAACAAGTCAAGGCCGAAATTAGCATCGAGAACAAACAGACTAGCAGCTGAATTCCTTTTTAAGATAAATTTGCTTTTGTGTGATGTATCGGGCGAAGGAGTTTGTGTCATTCGGCCACAAGACAATAACGCTGGCGGCAACTTTAACATTGAGCCCTTGGCAACCATTTTCTTAGCTACGCAACAGCAAAGTACATCCCACAAGGGAAAGAGAAGGTCATTTATTAGACTGAATTATAGAAATCAGCTAGCGGATCAAAGCTTCGGCCACAATTACTTCTTGTCCTATTTTCATTACTCTCCATTTGAAAACTGTCGGGATCAAATCAACTTTTTCGGAGCTCAATAATCTTTGGAGAATCTTGTCTGTGGTGAAAGCTTATGCTCATGATCAAACACAACCGACAACGCAAAAAATCACCGACGTCTGTCATCCTGTCGCCTTAAGCTTGATAACAGCAATAACAATCATTCTCGTAGAATCTCGCTATTAAGACAAGTTGACAGCTCCACAGCTCAGCTGTCGAGGGGTCGATCTAAATTACCTCCATAAAATATGTACAAAATTCGAGCAATTTTGCCGATATTATCACCCTACCCTTCTACGCTGCCACAATTTCATACAAACTAGTACAGTACTGCTTCAGTGATGCAATCGCGATAAATCAACCATAGCTCGATCCATATCGAAAAACCACTCTCAGATAAAGATCGATGCGTTCGTGAGATTGATAACACTTTAGTGAGGCATTTGAAGACGCCGGCCTATTTTTATTCACCTAAGAGCAATTTTCATTTCTCATTTTCAGCGCGGTATCGCATTGACCTGCCAAATTCAACGCGACCTCTTTCTGCTTGTTTGACATGTTGGACAGGCGGCCTTGTTTTAAGTAAAGGTGATTTACAGTTGCTAATGTTATCTCATTAAGATAGATCAACTTGAAAATATTCATTTAATTTTTAGTTAGGAATCCACAATTTGACAGTTCATTTCCTTCGAAGCGACAGCGCGAGATTGGTTTTCGCAGCGGGCGAGTCACGAGTCGACAGATTGATTGACAGTTCGTAATCGATATTGTGCGAAACGTGTGCTAAGATACGACAGAATAAACAAATAGCTGGTAATTGTCGTTTTCGCCCTCAAACCGAAAATTGAACTCCCTTGTGAAAACTATTTGGACATGTGGCAAAACTCATGAAAATGTCTTTTAAGTTGCCGCTTCCTTTTGACATGTCAGAACTGTCAATATAAGCGTGATCAGTTGTTAATGACAGAGACTCATTTCTGTCAATCAAACATTCAAAAGCCTTGTTCACGAAATAAAGGAAAATAGCTTCAACTCCTTGTATGCCACTTTCTGTCTCCAAGTAATGCCCCGCAGCGAAAAAAAAACCGCTATCTCAAAATTACCACGTTTATCAAAATGATTCCATCTAGGATGTTCTTTAAGAGATCTCTGCGGTCATTTTCATTTAAAGATAACGTCTAGGACATTTTCTCTCGCTTATATCACGGACTAGAAACTGTACAAGCGGCAAAGAGAAAAAGATTCCGAAAAAGATAAACCCAATTCTTATTTCTCAAGCAAAACAAACGAGACAGCTTTTAAAGCTAAAATAACATGTTTTATTCATTGGATACAAGTATGTTCTTTTTATCTAACAAAGTCTACACTTTTCAGGCGAGCAAATGTCGCTCCGCAATGGTTATTCTAAGTGCAAAAATTACTCCCCATTATAAACCAACAATGAAATGCGCTAGAGAGTTATTCTAAATTCATTCGTATTTACACCCAAACCATTTGTCTTCCTTCAATATACAACGGTTAGCATCTCGAGTGCTCTGTTTCGTCTTTGTTTAAAAATCACTAGAGACACAGAACAGTTTCCGTTAAGTCATTTTCATGCAAGCACTCAACACTCGCTTTGACTTAACTTCAGGCCAATATTAAAGACTGTAAATTTAGCAAGTTTCGTTGGCATTCAATTACTAACGCACTGTCTCTTGCATATGTCGATTATTTAAAAAGTCTGTGCGTGTCGTAGCTGTGGAGGGGATACGGCGAGTAGCAGCCTGTAGGAGCTGGTGGAAAAACTGGTGGTTTGTAATAGTACGGCCTGTATCGCGCGGAATGCAAAGTGGATTGAATAGGACTTGTCCTAAGCTTGCACGGACACCCATGCACGTTACACGTCGTTTGCGCGTATGGTGAATTCACTTGGGTTCCCGCTTGCGTGTGCGTTCGTAGATGCTGAAAGAGATCTTCCGAGGTTGTGAACGATTTTCCACAGTGTTTGCTCCCTGCCACCCAGTTACACACATATGGGGAGGCCTCATCGGCCGCCCCTGGCTTGTAGAGCGCCATACCATGGGGGTAACCAAAGCAGGAAAAAGGCGATTGTGGGCTTTGTTCCGTTTTCACACCGTCGCATTGAGTACAATGAGGACCGCACTGAATAGAGGTCGGATAGGCGTACGGTGAAAACTGAGGTTTACAGTTCGTGCAGTTTATATCGCGACATACGGTTCTCTGGAGGTAGTCCATGTAGGGCGTGTTGGCAGTGGGGCTGTGTAGCGGGAATTGATGACGTCCAGCGCCGAGTGCCGGTGTTGCATCCCCAGTGTGTGGCGAGCAGAATCCGCAACCACATTGTGGAAAGCTTGTTTGAAAATTCAGCGGCATCGACGAGGCCAGACCGTGCGTTTTCAGACTAGAAGAGACAGTGTCCTGCCCTGTTGGTATCGGATAGGGTTGAATCGTTGTCTTGAACGGCAGTATGGATGCTGGGTGAACGCAACCAGCCCCATACTCCTTATGCAGTGAATGAACACCAAAACTTTGCTGACTCGGATCTAAGAACATTCCGCACACTCTACTTTGTGAACTTCCACAGTGGCTTTCGTCGCTCGTCGGGTATTGCAACGAAGAGCTCTTCGCTCGATCCTCCTTGCTGCTCGTAATAGGTGATACAGAGGTGTTATTCTCTTTGCTCGGAGCGCGAAAACCGGCCTTTTCAGCGCTCATTTCGTCGAGCTTTTCGCCGGCGGTGTGTTTGTACGGTTTAAACGAAGATCTTGTTTCCTCGTCGCTTATCTTTCGGGCCCGAGACGTGTTATCTCCTTCAGATTCGACTGTGTCTTTTGAAGGCTCGGTTTTCCCAATGCTGCTACAAGTCGCCGCTAGAAGAGCCAGAGGAGACTTTTTCTGCTCGTCATCCTAGCGAAATAAAATAAATTATACCGGGGTTTGAGTTGACCGGTAAGAAGTGAAAATTAAGGTTAATTTTACCAAAGGGCTACTCTCGCATTACTCGATAACTAAAGAAACCTTCGTGAGATATTTCAAAATATTTAGCCAACATTCGCCGTAGTACCTTGAAAGGAAGTGGCTGAATATACTCCGGGTTACATTTTGAGACACTTTGCGTCAACATTTGTAAAGCTTCCAACGGTACCCGACGAGAGATTTCAGGCGAAGATTCTGTAGCTTTAAGAGCGATTGTTCTCGTCGGCATATCTGGTCTGTGTGTGTGTGCGGTAGGGCTTGTGAAATATTAAATACTGGACAATGAAAGGTGTAGATACACAAGAAACGAGGCCGACTACAGACAAAGCCTGAGCGCTCTTCTGTCGTAAATGAATTGGCTAGATTAGAGAACATTCGCCGCCGACCAATCAGATCGCGTCTTTAGCGATATTTCACTCCTTCATTGGATAATCAAACTGACAAACTTGTCATTCTTGGACATCAAAGTAATTGGCTATATAAGATATTGATTGATGATTTGCCGTTTGGCCAATCACGACACAGGAGTTAATTAAGTAGTAGATCGCCTACGGTGTCAGCGCGATGCTCAGAGGCAATCAAGCTGTCAATCTTCGTCAATTATTTTTGTCACCCATTGTTTGAAGATATGTGTTGAAGAGAGTTGTGTAAAACTTGTCAATTTCCAGCTTGGTGTCCGTTGTGTGTTTAAAATCGCGCTTTTGTCCGCATTGTTTCGTCAGAAGAGCTTCACATAAAGCGTGTTTCAGCGGGGTTTTCAAGGTCCACCGGTAGATTGGCGTCGCGTTGACGTGTGAGCGCGGTTGGAAACAAGGTTGTCCTACCATATGTATACGGTTCGGCGCTGTTTGATCCGATGACACTTCTTAGTGTTATCTTATCGGGCCATCAATCAAACCTACGGGCGTTCGAGGCTTATGAATGACTCTGGAATGAGATAAGATAATGTGTTGACATGTCTAATAGCCTTGACAGCTCTGTCAACTAACTCCAAATGCTTGACTGAACATTTAGAACACTATTAGTGATGGCCAAGGGACCGCCAGGACGTGTAATAACATATCTTTCAAAAAGAGTTATTAACCAAACAAAGACCTTCAGGCCAACGGGAAACTCATTTCAGAATCGAACATCGCCAATGTAGCTTTCGAAAACAACGCAAAACATTCATCCTTCAGACGCCTGTATTTGCATAATTAATTCTGCAACTAATAAAGCAATTATAAGAAGCGATAACAGATCTTAAGAAGCTTAAAATAACGAAGAAAAGAGAATTCCCTGTGTTTCTTTTTATAAACGGTCGAGAGTTCAACGGATAACTACATTAATTTTCATTCTTAGTGAGAGTAGGTTGGCATCTTGTGTTATTTATCTAGATTTCGTTCAATTTCGAATGAAAGACAGTTCGCTGGCAACAAGAACAGGCCCTGGACAGCTGGGAGCGCTTTCACAATAACCTTTATAAACAGCGTGTAGGAGTGTTTGCTTGGACCCCAAATAAAAGCAGATGATCTTATAAGATAAGAATTGAAAATTCGCTCGGGAAGTTATTAAATGATAGCCGTCACGCGAAAGCCATCGCGACTGGAGACAGAAGACTGCGAAACAGAGCGATATCTATCACTAGCACTCCACCAACAATCATCCCTTAACTAAACAAAACTTTTCTTTCAAAGAAAAAAACAGGAATCTCTTTTTCATCCGCTCTATGGGTTATTTTTTTTCATCAGAAATTCCATTAAAAAACTACCAAATCCCCTGGACAAAGACTTCTTGCGGGTAGCTTTGACAATACGATGAAGTGGTGAAAAGCTTTTACAATACAAACAAAGGCCCTGGATAATTTCTATTTCACAGTCACAACTCATTCCGTTTTTGACAGGTAATCTATAGTTATCAAAAACAAACAATTGCCGCCGCCACAACTGTCAAAACAAGCCATCCGCTCGTCACACTGTCAGTGCTTTCATTAGAACTAAAAACACAACCCCTTTTGCGGGAAAAGCACACGCGTACGCTTATTGAGTTTAATACACCGTCAAACAAACTTATTAAAAGTGCTCTTAATAACTCGTCTGCGTCCAAGAAGAGGGCATTGCCGTAAATTGAGCGTGGAATTGTTCGAAGCCTTACTTGACTAACAAAGTAATTAAATCTTGTACGACGTGTTTTGCAAGGCTCTGCTACTTAAATAGCTCATTAGCGCCTGAAGCTGTCATGTGAAAAGATGTTTGGCGCTCTTACAAATGACTGATCGTCGCCGAACAAGATGAAAGGGTGCCGCGCTCTAGAAGCTGTCATTTTAAGGCGGAAATGTCAGCCGTTTCTCAAGGGTCCTGTCGAACTTGTCTGCATATCAAACAAACCCAAGTAAATGCTCTTGGGCATTTGGCGCCAGCCTGACCAAAAGATGCGAGCAAAGGGCCACGCCTCCACAACCTTGCACAGACCTGTACCTGAGTGCCCGGGGGAGGGAGCTACTGGCAGAAAAGCTATGTGGGGGAGGGTGGCCTGCTTCCAAAACCCGTTACCCTATTTTTAAATCGCAGACCAAAATCCCTATTTCTGACCTGAGCATAGTTTGGAGAGCCTATTTAAGACCTGACCTTTAAATCAGTACCCAGTTTCAGGCCTGCCTTATAATTAGTTCTCTGGTTCAGGACTCGTTCAGGAGATCAGTGTTTTGGAAATCATGATTATATGCCTTTCGTTAGGTATGGCTTTTTCTAAAAAAAACTCACCAAGCTCAAGACTAGAGTGCAAAAACAATACCCCATTTGAGACCAAAATGGTCAAAACCTATGCCCTATTCCTTACCAAAACAGCTAAAAAAACATTTATTTTGAGGACACACACATACCTATAGAGTTGATATAAGAGAGAGTAACCCCCCCCCCCAGCCTAAGGGACCCTAACTATAAAAACTATTAAATATCATATCCAATACATTAAAACGAAAACTGAGCAATTTTTCGCTCATGTTTCTCTTTCAATTTTGCAACATCACTCATTTTTCACTTCGCCTAACAGCGCACCGTCTCCCTGTCGCCGACTGCCATATGTACTGGATATTTGCATGCGTCTCTGATGCGTGCGTGGCTCGCGACATGTTGAGCAGATGAGGCTATGATAGCATAAATATATTTTACAGAGATCTACAATGATATATTTTCAAAGGCGCTTGTATTGTCTTCAATTTAAATACTTTCTGGTGTCAAGCTTTTAGAGTATTCCATTCACTGAAAAAAAGTCTTCTTAAGTTCTGTGGCGACACACCTTTGTATATATGTCAAAAACCGTATTTTAATTCACTGCGCAGGTGGAGAGGAAGTTAAAATGAAAAAAGGAAAAAACTCACAAAACTTGGGAATTTAGCATGAAATTTTCCATTGTCTTCTAAAAGTTTCACTCAAAGTGTTGCTTAGTTATTTAAAACATGAAATTAATTCAATTCGTGCGAGCGAATGAACTCGGCTGTAATTAAAAATTTGCTGCGTTCTATTCAAACAAAACTCTTTGTCGAAATACTCAACAATTTATTTAGTATTTTACATTTTTTTCATATTTTACAAGGTAGTTATTATAGCGGAATATATCGCTTGTCTGCAAAATATCGCAGCTCAACGGTCTGGCGCCGGGTGTCAAGCATAGCTGCTTGGCAAAGCTTTGAATTATTAGTGGGAAGTTTTATTTTTTGGTCCCATTTGGCAGAAATTATTTAATAAATACGGCAAGAAGTTTGTTACGAGTTCCGGAGTAAATAGCGAATTGTTGGACGGATGTCGAATGCTAAAAACTCAAAACCCTCGAAGCCACTTGTGATATAAGTAGTAAAAACGGAAGACTTTGTGTTGCGCATTCATTGTATTCCCTACAAGCGTCCGCAAAACGTAAAGAAACATTCAGGAGTAATTCGGCACGCGCGCTCGGAGAACCCACGTTTCGTGTCCACTCGTGCGTTGCATGACCTCGATTGAAACCATGGTGGGCGGCTGTTGTTTGAAAATTGATCGAAACCCGGCGGAGTATTAATGATTTACCTGACAAGATGTTTGTATTAGTTATTGTTTTTAGTTGATGGGTGGGTGGGATTGGAAAAAATTTCACCGCCTTGCTGAGCACTCGAAAGGGAAGACATGAATCATTTTGCGGTTCAGTAATCCTTAAACGCGCTTATGCCGCCTTGTTGCGATTTCGTGTCGATTTCAATCTTTCCTGACTAAGACATTTGTCATTTTCTTGCCGAAATCAATCATCTCGAAACAGATTATGTCAGTTTCAAACCGCCAGCAAATAATTCAACACTTTAATCAGCATATAAATAGCGCAGTTCAATATAGCCATGATTAAAATTCGCCAGTTTGGCCCATTAGAAAATCAATTTTAAGTGTAATAAACGCACCCAAAACCCTGAGTCATTTTGTAGAATGATTCCACTCTTTGTGTTTCCTTGTCGTTATCTCGAACTGAACAGTCACGTCTCGTTTTCAACCATCCATTTACAGATGCAAATTAATTATAAAGTGATACATTTTGATTCCACCCGATGAGAGGATGCGAAAAAGCGTCGCAAAATTCACTCTACTATAATTGAAAGTTTTTTTTGTGTTCGTTTTATCCTTGAGCACAGTATGGCGTTCATAGCACACTGACACGTATCTTTGGCTGACGGGAGAATCTTAGCAACGATAAAGTGGTATTTTTATTGTCTTCCTGCACAAGCTTAAAGGTATAAAGTTTCGTAATTAAAACTTCCAAGATCCGCTCTTCACAATATCAAATATGATATATGGTGTTTTTGAACGACACGCTAAAAGGGTCTGGCAATGAACGGAAAACCCATCAAGTGCAAAACTGCGCTACCTGACAGCTGTCACTTGAGATTGATAAGTCGCTGTCGACAGCCAACATCAGCGCGTTCGTGAATATTCTGCAGATGAGTCAACTCGTGCAAGAGATTTGGCATTAGTGGTCGGTTACCAGACTGAAAGGCTCCGAATTGCAGATAATGATTCTCGCTATTATATCATCTTTTACCTTCATTTTGACTGCTAGCAAGTTAATGATCTTGGGCTGCGCTCGACAGCTGAACTCTGTAGCGGACACAAAAAGCAGCAGAAAGCCATGGCTCAGATGTTTTCTTTTTCTAAGTTTTGCGACCAAACGAAGTAAACCCAATTCAATAAGCGTCAAAAAATTGTATGCGTTGCTATGAGAGCCAAAAATTACAAAAGATTACCAAACCTAGCGAGCATATATTCCACAAGTCTCTAGATTTCTGAAGTACAACCATAAAACCTCCTAAGCACAACAAATTTAAGGTCTAGTTTTCTTGATTTCACTTCCGTGACTCTTGGACTTTTTTTTATTTCGTATAAACAAACGTAAACACCTGTATTTTTTATTCTTTACCAAGTTTGCTATTCATTGATTGCGTATCAGTTTCATTTGAACGAAAATAAGATTTATGTCTTTTAAGAAAAATTTAAAATGGAGCTTACATTCAAGAAAACGATTACAGTTTCATTATTGTGGAAACATCGTTTCCGATATATTCGTTTCCGATATATTCCGCTGAATGTTCTCAAACTTCAAGAGCACTGGCAAAAAAATAACGTTGTCTAGTTCAGTTCCTCAATAGCACTTCTGTACTTCTTCAGTGCGAATTCACTTGAGATACATTAATACATGTTTCGCGTGAATTTTTTCGTTTTAAATATATCGTCTCTCACCTCTAGAAGTTTCATTAGCACCAACGGAAAGCATTATTTCTCCATGTTTGTGTTGTTTATATAGGTCTGTTTGATTTCAAGTTTAAATTTATATGTCCTTCATTTTAACTGTGTGTTCAGTATTCTTTGAAACGCAACGACTGTCGTTTAGCACTGAAGCTTTTAACAGATGAAATTCAAGATTCTTTCAGGGAAGCGAGGTCAGTTGTAAGGCCTATTACGCTATACTTCTACTGCGACACGTACAAAAAAGCTGCAGTTTTTCACAGTTTTGAAGATTCTCGATACCTCAGTACAACATACACACGAATATCGCCTCACAGATCCTTACCAGCTTTCAAGGCCATTTTGACTAGTAATAAGGTCCACTTTCATTCAGCTTTAAAACGAAATTCGAGATTTTCTTCCTCCCCCGACCAAGGGCGTACACCACAACATACAGAGTCATTCGTTTGTTCATTCAATCACTTGCCGACAGAGAGCCGTATGTGGCTTGCAAAATTTCCAGCGTTAATTTGGATACCCACCTAAGATTTTTTTTAGAAATAACCTAGCAATTGAAAGGTAGTTAAACTTCTTTGATTAACTTAAACTACACACGGTATGTGTCGTGTAGTTCGCAAAACAGGTGAACATTTGAAAGAAAACTTTTTGTATTCAGT
>Ga0126343_10001673_pt1 | contig 10724 bp, 3 predicted proteins | sample Cyp2metagenome_FD_92531 | JGI IMG/M metagenome (GOLD analysis project Ga0126343, IMG submission 92531) | Coral microbial communities from Lord Howe Island, Old Settlement Bay, Australia - Cyphastrea 2 metagenome | ecosystem: Host-associated > Invertebrates > Cnidaria > Coral ... | reverse complement strand
TTAGCGCGCGCACTACGCCATCTGCAGGTACATATTTAAAGTTCGATTTCAGTATAATTCTCGACAGATAACAGCTAGTTTCTTTCGCTGAAAGACGTTAACAGTTACTGCTTAGTGATGTTATGCTATTTCGGTGTTCCTGGTTTAAGTATAGGTTCATTAAACTTGATTTGGTCACAGTAGGAAAATTTTGCTTTCATTAGTAGCGTGGTTGATTGCGTCAGTGTCAACCCCAGCGCGCGCTTAAACCATGTCTTGCGTGATGCGCAGAAAGTGTGCGCACTAACAATAGTAGGCACCGTCCTTAAATCTTGCAATTCAGCCTGCATATTCTTATGAAATATATTCTTATATAACAAAGGGAGTGAACCTGCTGATTTGGAATTGGATAATATGGAGGGCAAATCTGGAAACTCGATGTTTCCTTTCTTTTAAATTAGGCAAAATTGAAAATGGAATATGAAGTGATATTTCTCACGAAAGCTCTTGCTATATTTAGTTCAAGCATAAAGTAATCTTGTTATTACCCTTCTGATGTGCACAGATAGCGACTGGATGTCTTCTACATTTATTAAAATGTCATATTTATATGCCGTGCACTAAACTCTGGCTTCATTCTGTCTCGTCAAGATAATTTGTATGGGTAATCATACGGTTTCGAGTTCAATTTGGAATATTAATTTGCACGAGTGAGTTTTTCAAGAAGCTGAAATTTACAAGCCGCTTCGGCGAGTGCAATTTCAGCTTTTTGAAAACTCACTATTGGAAATTAATTCCAGATTGAACGAGAAAAACCGTATGATTACTTACTAATAATATAAACCTGAAAAACGAAAGAAGACCTTTCTTGAAACCATTTTTTTTTGTCATCCAAGAAAACTATTTTTAAAAGTTTCCGCTCAAACTCTTCGTTATCATTTCACGTAATGTCATTGGCTTCGAAAATTTCCTATTGTCTTTAAGCCAATCATAATCCAAACGACAAACGACGTCAGTTTTGTACTGTTGTAACTGAATGTCAGTTAAGTGAAGCTTGACAAAGAATTCCGCCAAAATGCAGTCAATTGTCTGGTTTCTGTTTTCTTGATCAATGAAATTAAAGTTTCAGTGGTTTAATATCTCCGTGACCGGGCAAGATGATCCTGCGCTGTGATTGGCTACCCTAGCGGGCAAGATGGAGCTATGTTGCTCGCTCGGGACTACTCGCCGTTTCCGGCAAGAAAAATTTCCCCGAAAACCATAAAATAAATCCTTGTTTGACCAAGCTTGTTCGGTCAAGACGGCTGGATATTGGTTATTTTTTGCGAGTTTATGGACCTAGACTCCGTCTCGGTCCATAAACACACAAAAAAAATAAAACTTGGCCAATATCCAGCCATCTTGACCTCACACTTGGTCAGTAACCCATCTCAAGTACTGTACGTGCTGTGATTGGACAATTGAGCGTGCCGTATTCTTCTGTATATGTCAGGGCAGCCTGCTAAAATTTTAAGTTGTTTTCTTCGCCAAATTATTTTGTGATTTATTGCTTAGTATTCTTAACTTTAATACCAAGTACTAATTTAAAACTTTCGTTTACTTTAAATCGTGTAAACGACTCAAAAACGATCTCAAATTGACTCGTTTTCCTTTCGACTTGCCTCTGAGAAACTTGAAGCCGTTTTGCGTGAACAGAAATAGAAAATGTTCCCGAACCCGTCAGGTACACTGTAGAGATATAATAAATATCTTGCTAACGTCGTTTTCTAGGTCCGTACTGTAAGTTAACGTTACGGATCCTTTCGTTTTTCGTGATCTTCTCACTTGGGCCACAGATCGAGAAGACGAGGTTCATATAAAGATATTTCCAACAAAGTGTGTCAAGATGCTGGTACATTTTTTCAACTGGGTTCGGTGTCACATGACGAATGCAAATCGAGGTTCTTCACCAGTGTGAAAATTAAAGAAATTCCGGATAAGGAAAGAGGAAAATAGAGAAAGAGGAAATATTTTGATTTTATAGTGAGTGATACAAACACAAGTGGTGATCATTCAGGACTCGCTCTGCTCAGCTGCACATCATTTTCAAAGTTATTTTTCAATTACTTAACTTTTCATCCGGCTTTTTTACGTCAGTCACTGACAATGAAAACCGACAGTATTGAGGAATAACGTACTTTTGTTAATCATTCTCTAATTGTTCAGGTCTTTCAAACTATTGCATTGCACGCGTGATTAGCGCGCGTGCATTAAAAAATAGCAGCTTTTTCTTTACAGCTGGACCTCGCCATAGGAGCAAATCGTCATTTCCTCGCAAACGAGTACGGTGACTTATCTTTTTTGTGTGTTGCTTTGAACTGAGTAATTTCTCTGTGTGAAATAAATATGGACGAATTATCAGTGTTGAACAAAACACAATCTTCGGAAACATGAATTTAGCAAGCAATCGTGACTACAATCATAGTGCTAAGTATTTATTTGGTATAAACAAGGTACTGTTACTCCTAAATGAACATGAGGACCCATTTCAAAATTTACGGCTCACAATATAAAAAAATCTATAGGCAAAGTTTCACAAAAATCTCAGTGCAGCTTCTGTTTGAATGAAATGACCTTAAAACAATTAGGTATTTTGTGAACGAAAAGTCAATGAAGTTAAGATGAGTTGAATATATAAGGAAGCTAGGCGAACCATAGCGACCACGCGAACGAGAACGTCAATCAACAAACGCTTTAATGAGAAAAACAATGGTTATGCACATGAGTTTCTTAATATTTGTACGTTTCTTAGCTGTCCCCTGCAAAACGACAACGTGAAGAGACCAAGTCTTGCGTAATTTCACTTGGAACTGAACGCTGGCAAATATAACTTCAATATTTTACTTGGTATCATAAAATCTAAAATTTTGCGTATTTTTAATCCTTATGTAAGGTCAAATAAAAATTCAGTCTCAATGCCAGCGGGTGCGCGATTGTAGAAAAACTGGAGAGAACCAATCAGATTCGATAAGAGAGCCAATGAGCTACTTATGCAGAATATCTAGATCACGTGACCAAGTTATTTCCAAAATATGTGTATTTTGTAATGAAGTTGGGAAATCTATCCAAAATAAGCTCGAAAACGTCAGAAATGTCGCAGAAGTTGGATTTTAGGTTCTTATGTTTTGATGTAGGAATTATTGTTCGAGATTTCAAGACGAGCTTTCAAAAGATACAAATGGCTGACGCTTTCCCTTGGGCTTGAAGCTAGCATGTTCTAAAATTATTTTCAGGATAAATTTGAATTTATTTCTACTATGTCTCTTCCTAATTGGTGCATTTTTCAGTCAATTTTAATGGCACTATTTTCCTCCTTTTTACCCAAACAGGAAAAAGCAATTCCCCTCACAAAAGTGGGCGAATGTACGTCCGAATCAACGACTGATCAACTCAAGAAAATATGTTCATGGCTTTAAATTCGACTACGACAATTTGGATAAAAAATTATTGTTACTAGAGTACCTTAAATTAACAACAGAAAGGTATTCGTTACACACTTGAGAGTACAGTAGGTGATAAATTTATGCCGCTTTAAGTCCATCGCTTTCAAAAATGTCCCGAAAATAATTCGGATAAAACGAAGTGAGAATAAGGTACATAGTATCTTCTAAACCTTTCAAACTCTTGCTTCACGCCCAAAATCCACAGCAGGCGAACTTCTAGAATTTTCTGCTTGCAAGACAATGATTTTCAAAACTGTTCGGAAAATGATCATGATTAGGATAAAACGAACAGAAAATATCGTATATCTTTAAAACACCTGGCTCTGGATTATTTTTTCCCAGTCTTCTTATCGCTAATTTGATCGACTTTCTGTTGATAGTTTAATCTTGTGATATTTATTTTTTTGTTTTTTTCGTGTGTCCTAGGCGCGTACGAATGACACAGTACTAAGGTACTATTTTTTAGGTTTATTTTTTAAGGGCAGATTTCGTGAATGAAATTGGTATTTTAATAAATACAACTTTAGAAATATAAACCAATTTAATGGGCTACCTCAAGCGGCCATGATGTGTTTGATATCCGAGTCGAGAAGGTGAAAAAACGGAACGGTTGCACGAAAAAGCGCTTTCTATGTCACCGTTCCCTTTAATGCAAACAAACACGCTAGCCTTTCAATTCGCTTTACGTTTTCCGCTAAAGAAAATTACTTTAGTTTCCTGTGATCTGAAACATTTGAAAACTGATAATTTAAAAGCGAGCTACAAAAATTATATGCGGTTGAAAAAACATTGACTGCTTTGCTTTCAACGAGTTTGGAAAAATGACAAAGATAAATTTGCGCTTTCTTAATATTTGACTTGCCATTACAGGAGGCAAAAAACACACGTTGAGCTGCATGTATCAATTACATTTCTCTGATGCACATATTTCTTAATGGCCTGGAAGAAACTTGTCGAAGATGACACGAAAAATATTTTCTCTTTTTTTACCACCATGTTTGAAAGTTAAAATTTTGCTGTTATCGTACATATTCCAGTAATTTCAATCAACCTTTATACTGTTTGTAGATAAATATATGCTATAAGGCTATGCGCCTGAAGGAAACCACCTAATTTTAAAACGAAAAAAGATACATATTGGAAATTTGAGCAGAATGTCATTTCCTCCTTTTTGACTGTATCGACACCGCAATGGCATAAACTTTTACGTTACGTGCAATGGAGAACAAATTATTTCTTCATACATACGTTCAAATGGTGAATATGTCGCCATATCTTGTGATAAGCAGCCATGGTTTTGCGTGAGTGTAAAGCAAGCGTCTAAAATCAGTTGTGGAAATTTTCTCCTTCTTCGCAAGATGTTCCAAAATGCTTCCTGCCTCTCGCTATATACTTCTGTGGAAATCTCAATGTGTCGCCCCAACTTGATAACGCTTCTCCAGCCGCCTGTAGTGCTGTTTACTTGGCATACATGACATATTACTTTCAAATTCAATATCCTGAGGCTAAATGACAGAGAGGCTTGTCACTTTAATTACAAGACGTTTGTCACTATCGGTAAATGCAATATGACGACAAAGATGTCTTTCTCCGGAAACTTCGTTCAGTTCGCACTGTTAAATTTGTCTTTTAGATAATTTTCTTTTATGCAGCTGCCCTAGTGTTGTTTAAGTGCCCTGATTTCATTAGTTCGGAGAGAGGTTACGTTACAAAAACCATTAAAAGACAAAACGAGCGAGGAACTTCAAAGGAAGCGATACACTTGGCCGGTAACTACTTCACGACAGAGGGTCTGGGCTTAACGACATAAACTTTTAGTTGTCCTTGTCAACCAAAAATATTTCAGATTATTAGATTCACTCTTATCCACTGAAATTGCTGCCTTCTATCACCGTCAATAAGCAACGAGGTCCAGACATAATTTGTCAGTTATACTCTGAAATTGGCCTTGTTTATTTGATTGTTTTGGATTTTTGTCAGCACCTGGTTACGACTAAATGGGAAAGTAATTTTTTTTTCGCTCTCTGTTGTCTGGGATTCCTTCCTTTCTACGTCTGGTAGAAATAGTCAGAGAAGCATTATCTATTCGTTATTGAGCTTATGTCTCAGCATTTAAACCTATTGCTTTTATGTATTTATCTTTTTTATTGTGTCCATGATCCAGCTTGGTTATAATGGCGTAACACAGCCACTCAAAAAGGGCTCTTTTGGAGATCAGACAGAGCGACTGATGAATGGAAGTTTTGAACAGCTAGCCACCTGGTTCCTCTTCAGACAGAAAAACTTCGAGGGGGGATAATGGCTGAGAAAGTTTATTTCAGCTTACGTCAGCTTTAAAGATGATTTCCAGTCTGTATACGCGGTGTGAGCATTCTAATGTTTATGTCTCACTCAGTGGAATGCGAATCGAGTGTCATTCGTTTATCTTTGAGGCCTTTCAAATTCCTTTTGCAACAGCTCCAATGATTTTTACAACTGCGAAGTTGCTTCACCAAGTGTAAACAAAACGCCAGGGGTTAATTTGCGCCGAAATTTAACGTTATGCTGGTACTCCTTCCATCTCTCCCAGAAAAATAACATGACTTGAACCCGCGATCCAATCGGTAAACCAGTGACTGGTCAGTGGGAAACAAAAAAACACGCAACCTTGATGAGCTCTGAACCTCTGGCTTTTCAAAAGAATGCGTTTTATAAGAATATTGAGGTTGAAATTTGCGAAATTTAAGAATAAACTGAGATTTTGAAAATTAAGAATATAACGTGTATTAAAAACTGGTGAATGTGGTACAATTATACGTTTTCAACCATAAACTGTATAAAAATCTTCCTTTCTCTCGGCCACGGTAGCCAAAAAGCGACATAACCAGCACTAGCCTATTGTTCTATGCCAATAAATATTTTCTGAAAGAAGTTATGTGCCTGAAACTTCAACACCATACATCCAGACAGCAAATACATTCGAAAACAAATAGGTCATACGCTTTAATCTAACAATGAAATTCACAAGAATATATTCAGCCTAAAATCGGCAGAAAAGTTACAGTACTGAGCCTCGGTCAGAAAAAAAAATTCTTAAGAGTAAACTATACTATGATCTGAGGTCCCCCTACTTAAAGCAGTTAACGTCGACCACATGATTGTAAAGATTCCCTGTTAGAGACCCACCGAGTAACCATGAATCCAGCTGACGGAAAATTAAAGTATTTATTAAATCCATTTTGAAATCACTGGTTATCCTTGCTCGTTATCCTCGGTGGTGCGATTTATTCACGAATCGCACCCTTCTTTGCTCTAAATCGCATCTTTTTCTCAGCCAATGAGAATGGGAAAGTAAAACAAAACAATCAATCAGATTTCAAGGTTCGAGTAAAGTAATCAATAAATTTTCACGACAATGAAAGGCAAAAAGTCATTTTGTGGAGAATTTTGCAACTAGTATTGCCAAAACTTTGTTGTTATTGTTTTTCTCCAAAAATTGTGCGATTTCAAAACGGACCTAATAAAGTAGCAATTGAACTTCATGTCAAGCAATTTTGTTCTGAAATCACCTCGCACTACGCGCTCGTTCGATTTTGAAATCGCGCTTATGATTTCAGACCAAATTGCACTCCACTCAGTTCAATTACCATTATTTATTCAACGTTAATTAGAATGCTAAAAATCATATAACTCGGGTATCCAGCATAAACCATTTGAGGCTTGCGTGAAGAACAAAAAAATTCAGTATTTGGCCAGATTTTCAGCATGGTATTTGCTTGTCCTCACGAGTAAATGCCTTCAGGCTGGCTCTGTAGTTACTTAAACACCATCCACTGATTAGACTGGCACCAAATCCATTCGAAATCAGAAATGTCATACGCTATAATCAAAGAATATTCACAAGAATATTTTCAGCCTCGCAGCCTGAACAAGAATATTTTCCGCAGCCTTCACCCTAAACAAGAATATTTTCAGCATAAAAGGGGTAGAAAAAAACCAAAATTTCAGCCCCGGGTGGAGAAAAATCATTGCTATAAAAAATGATGTATATTATGAGAAAAGTATTGGATATCTAAGACAACGTTCTCCAGATTTGTCTAATTGATTCTTTTTTTGGTGCTTGGATATACGAAAAACACTCAGAAATGGCGACAAGTTGCTGAAAATTAACTACTATTAGGTCTAGAAATTTGCCAGGAATTGCCAGGAAACACTCAACCGAGCTATAAAGAGCACCATTCACTAACTGACCATTCAACTTATGACTCATATACACAAAGGAAATTCGTGGTAACGGCCGTTTTAGACTTTCTAAGTTGCCTGGTCAAAGTGTTTCCTATGAAGGCAAGTGTAATGAAGTCTAGTTATTATTTTTTGAAAACTCGTTTTTCAATTATGTAGAAACTCGCAATATTCTAGCTACCTCCTCATTTTAGTTAACAAACTGAGCTATTTTTCTGGTCATGCAGGATTACGTTAACGGAGAAAACTCTGGGAATGTTTTCTGGGAAACAGATGTAACTTGTGTAATGTTAATCAACAAGAAATCACTTTCATATCTCTTAAAATATGTCGCCGCGCATTTAAAAATAGATCGTATTTGCATCCATGTGCATATCGCCGATTGAGCGGAAGATAATTTTTATTAATTTCTGCCTGTGCGAGATAACAATTTAGTCGCGTTAAATGGCGTCTTAACGAGAAAGAGTACGAGCAAGCTGCAAAATAAACGATTTGGAAAACAACCGTTTGTAGCGGACGTTTGCTTGAAGAGTATTTGCGTTCTGAAAGGGTTTGTTGATTATCAACGAGTGGATAAATGTCATGGAAACATAGCAAGTTTTCAATAAATAGGCTGAATAAGTAATCATAGGCTTCCGAATTTACACCTGTTGTGTTTTAAGACAAACTCGTAACTTTCTTTGTTCGGAGGGCAGTGTTTCAGTAAAATGAATCAGTAAAGTGCAGTAAATCTTGCGTCAACCACGAAACGTTATAGATTCTCTCTTCTGTGGATTTCAGATCTAACTAACTAGTTTCTATTGCATAGTTCATACCAAGAGCTTTAAATAGACATACGGTGAATGTCTAGGTGATTGAAAATTTTATCGAAATTTTCTTTTATTGTGCAGAAATGAAAAACACGCATCCTTTTCTTCAAGTTTCTGGCCCTTTGTGCTGGTACAAAAAGAGGTTCTTTCGTGCAGATGTTTCTTACAGTCAGCTTTAGCTCTTTTGAAATGTAAAAGTCACCCTCAGAAGCTGTGTTTGTTTAAAATATCCTTGCACTAATAGCTGTAGATTTCCTTTGCGGTCGAATATCGTCTTGGCAACGCAGAATGGCCTGATGCAGAAAAAAGAGCCTTTCTATGATCCATATGCAAACAAAAGGACACGGACCTTTTTGTCTTATTTAAATAAATGACAGTTAAATCTGTTATCCCTTTCTTTCTCGTCTGTTTTAATTTCAGGGAAACCTTACTGACATAAATGTTTAATAACCAAGATGGCAAAATTTAAAGGCGAGATTTGAAATGTATTTTGGAAACATCTTTTGGAATTGCCTGCGCATCCCTGCGCATCAAGACTTCACAGTCGCTTCGCTTCTTTGCTATTTCGCAATTTACCTTCAATTCTTTAAAATTCAAGACGCCTAGATCAAATTTAAATGGTTCCTTCATTTATGCCTTAAATTTGCATTCAGTAAACAAGCCCGAGTCTTGTTACACGTTCACTATTTCATACAACGACGCCTCCGCTTTTAACTTCAAACGCAATCTTTTTTCCGTTCATGAAATAAAAATATTGTCTTTTCTTCGAGAATGTATTGAGGTTAAATAATAACATACAACGCTAAAAAAGAAGCACTCTATATCTATCGCTAAATGTTATTAGGTGAACATCAAAACATAGTTCCCTGGCAAATAAAATGAAACGACTTCTCCTTTTTTTTCTCTTCCCAATTTAGTTAAAGAAAAAAAAGGTCAAGCTCGCTCATAAAACAAGACAATTTTTGTTCTGTATTTGTTCCTTGGAATACCGTCAAAGTTACTACTGCTACTGCAGAAATCTGCAGTATTTTCAACCGTGCACTATAATAAAATGGATACGCTGAACATAATTTCAGGCATTGATACCTCGATTAGGTTCAGCCGATAACTTCAATTATCGCACGCCAGAGCATAAACCGCATTTTGAGATACCAGACGAAACGGAAAATTTCCGTCCGGGGGAGTTTTCCGATCTCGCAATAACCGAGATCGCCATTACAGTTTCGAACTAATCCGCAAATGAATGTTGTTCGAGTGCTTGTTGTCAAAATTGTGCAGCAAAGGTGTTTGAAATGGGGCTTTAATTTTTTCTACAGTGCTTCGTATCACGGGAAAATTATTTCGAGCCGTTCTCGCGTACATAGCGACGATTCGATAACGACTCGTCTTATGTGAACGATGAGGCATGAATCCACGCTGATCATAATTTCAAAATATGGCTAAATTTAAGTTAGATGTCAATATAGTCAAGACTTACCGCGATTATTATACCAATGCGAGGGCTTCAAGAAACCTTTAAAATAATAGCTAGTCTTTGTCCACACATGTTATTCATCGCGGAGTACTAGTTCACACCACGTCGCGGTACATTTTCGATTACTTGTACCACGCTCGCTTGGCTTGCCCTCGCATAAATATCAGCAAGTGTTCCTAGTTTTAAGCTGAGACGTTCGCAAGTTAAAAAAGAGAATTTCTTTTTTTGACTGAAGCAAAACACCGGAGTTATAAATATGGCCTCGTTTAGGAGCCCAGTGTTCGGCGATACAATTGCAAATAGGGTTTCCAAGGAAACGAGTGTTTTGGCGACCGGTGGGTTCTTCTCATTGCATGCAGAGTCAAGATGTCAGGGAAGTTGCAATTATATATCACACAGCTGATAAACAACTTTACTATATATCAATTTACGAATCGTTTAGTTCATGAGAGAAGGAAGCAATAAACTGTTGGCCTAATTTCTTTATCGCATTTTAAAATTCATCTACGGATCAGCGAACATAGCATGTCAGTTTATGATTAGACATCTCTATTCACTTGTCAACAACTCTTATTTACACAGCAGTCGGCCTAAAATATAAAAATGGTAATTTCCTTACTTTAGAGCATTGCTTTCTCGCGGAATTGTTCAACTACAAAAACCGGCATCCTTGCGATATTGTTGGTGGGCGAAAGAAGGCAGTGATTTTAAGCGGAATTGAGATGAATTGAACGGACATTTTACATAACTTGATCGATG
>Ga0126343_10001672_pt1 | contig 10727 bp, 5 predicted proteins | sample Cyp2metagenome_FD_92531 | JGI IMG/M metagenome (GOLD analysis project Ga0126343, IMG submission 92531) | Coral microbial communities from Lord Howe Island, Old Settlement Bay, Australia - Cyphastrea 2 metagenome | ecosystem: Host-associated > Invertebrates > Cnidaria > Coral ... | reverse complement strand
CGAAGCAGAAATGAAAAATTTGCAGAGATCAGGGCAGGCTCACTTTATTCGCGCCCCCTCACCAGACTCCGCTCCGCCGAATCGCCTCGCCATTTGATATTCGCTCTTTGCCGCTCGCGCGTGAGCCCCCAAATGTGAGCCTGCTCGCAGGCTAGTAGACCGCAAGAAAATAGGATTTTCAGGTATTTAAAGACTCATAAAAAGATCGCTGTTTATCCAAATCGAAAAATTGCATGAAATGTAGGATCTGATGAGAAAATAAAAATTTTGAGGATATGGGGACTTTTAAGTCCAATGCCCTTGTTTCTCCGTTTACCAGTCACTTCCACAGAGATTTGTCCTCCGTGTTTTAAAAACAAGTGAAATACCGTTAAGAAAAGCTGAGCATCTGCTCAAAAGTGAAAATAATGGCCACTGAAAGCCACCATGCTTAATAAATGAATTGCATCTCAAAACGCGGCACTTCGTGGTGACGAAAACTGGCATGTACTAAAACCCGAAACAACGAAACGAAACCACCGAAGGACCGTAACGACCGAAACGAAACTACCGAAACAAGCAAAACGACCGAAACGAAACCACCGAAACGAAGCCACGAGCCAGCGAAAGACAGAATAGGCCACTTTCGACATATTAAAATTCAGCTTGATAGTGAGGCCTAGAGTACACAAACAAAGGAAATGAATAAACATGGTAACTCAATTTCCTTTGTTTGTGTCCTCTAAGCCTCACTGCCAAGCTGAATTTTAATATATCGAAAGTGGTCTATTATCGTACATTTAGGACTTAAAGTGCTACTATGATAACAATTAGCATAGCAGTTCGCATAAGAATAACAAAAGCTTTGGCTCGTAAATTCGTGCAATTTTCTACATTAATTGTTATTATAATTTCAACCCGTGCGATATTTTTGAGAAAATGACGTCATTTTCTCCAATTCTCAACCCAGACTTGGAACAAGGAAAATTAATTGCGGCCGTAAATTCTCGGAAAGAAAGGTTCAAAAAACATGAGCTCTGTTGTTCGTAATATATTGAAATTTGGCAAGATATCTTGGACACACCTATTCTGTACGAAAATGTAAAAAAAATGCCGGATATCGAGAATTTGATCATAGTAGCACTTTAAGACAGAAAATGGTGTCGCGTTTTTGTATGTATTTTTGTATGTATTTTTGAGCGCCGACCAAAACAGATGGGAACTGAAAGAACAGAAAGGAAAATAATTGAAAAGTTAAGGAAAAAAGTATTCACTGATAACGTCTCAATCAGTATCGCTACTTGTCTTCCTGAGACTGGGATCAGCTTTTTAGGGTTCACTCAGAGGTTAGTTCATGGGACTGAGTGAGGAATGAAAAAAGCTTCAATTGACAATGAAGCTCAATGATCTTTTAATGAATTTTCTTGGGAACAACTTATAATTAACGGCAATCTTGTAATCAGTATATCAGCGACAAATGCTGACGAGAAAACAAGAGCAACAAGAACACAAAAACAAAAAACAGTTTATTATTTTGAGCGATAAGAATAGACTCCTTCACGTTTTTCTTTATATTTCAATTCTAATTACTCGGGCTTTCCAAAGGAAACGCCCGAGTTGAAATTTCGGCTTAGCTTTTTTTTTCGTTTAGCCACAGTTTGCAATTCTTTAATAAATACGCATGCGCGAAGATTTTACTGATGAGCACATGGCATGGTGTAATGACGGACAGAGAAAAGTTGATGCAGTGGAAGATCAGCACAAATACTGTGTGCGGATACAAAACGGATACAAAATGTGCACACAGCGTTCGCGGTAGACCCACATTAAAAGATGAGGGGCGCTTTCGGAACGGGTTGGTCCGCAAACCTTACGAGAGATCTCTTTATGAGCGAACATTTATGAGTGAACCTTTCATCGAGAAACATGCTATATCAACTGAGTTATGAAATGCTAATCGAGAGAAGCATAACCTAAAGTCTCATCGCGTATGTAAACGCGATCGTGAACCAAGCAGAATACCAATAAGAAGTTTGAAAAGTCTAAGGAACAAAAGCAGAAAGGTTAGAGAATTTGTCTATGCACGTATTCTTTCGTGTTTTCCCATATATGCTGCAAGCGGGAGTCACGCTTTCGCGTTGTCAAATTCGTTGTTATGTAACATTATATGCCAAATGTCACGCAACGCTGAACGTAACATAAAGCCCGAGAGAACGCAAATATGCGTCTAGTTTTCACACATGGCCGTGAAACATGCACAGAAGATGGAGAAACCCCTTTTCTAGGTTTGCCAGCTTTTTTGAGCCGATTGAGTGATTGTTATGGGCGTACCAAGGACCATTCGATTCACCACCGCCTAAGAATTCACAATATGACCGGGAAACCTTTTTTTTTGAAAGTTAGATTTCTTGTTTTAGCTTGAATACCAGTCAAAACGGGAAAAATACCCACGTTTTTCTTGATGTCGTCGAGGCAATTTTCCCTTTCGTAAACAAGCGATGCCATTTTCGCGGCAAATATTTTAACTATCAACAAATTTTTCACTGCTAAATTAAAGAAAAAAAGGAACCTATGTATATACAGTAATCATCCAGCATCGAACCCCGAACCTCTGCTTCCTAACATCCGTCTCAGGGGGTGGATCTAGGAGGAGGGTGCAGGGGTGCGCACCCCACCCCATGAGATGACCTGCCTTCTTCTTCGTATTCAGTATTAAAATGTGATTACGTCCGGTCACCAGTCAGTTACGCCATTCCTTAATGGTGCATCCCCTCCTAAAAAAATCCTGGATCCGCCCCTGCCTCTTATACCACCACATTACCAGGTTAATCTGCCAAATTCCCGCAAAATTTAATTATAAAACGTGACTTTCTTAAATGTTAATGACAGAGTTGCCCCAAACAACAAATAAAAGCAAACCGCACGCAAACTAGTGTGAATATGAAAAATTAAGTATTTGGTGAGTGCATTTAAACGCCATCAACAAATTATAACCAGTTTTTTCCTTGTCCAGGCCTGAACTAAAGCAGATATAGCATCGTCCATTCTCAAAGGCTTGGTTACCGGCCGACCGTTCAGAATGGCATCGCTTGGTTACGAAAGGGAAATTAATAAGCGTATTCGACACCCTTGTGCTCATCCATCTTTCAAAGTGTCATGATGCCACGCGTGTGGCTAAAGAGCAGGATCTGGGTATGAGATCAGGTTGCCATAGTAACGTGACAGAGATCAAGGCTGTTTTGTTTTTTAACTTCTTTATATATTTTACTTACTATTTTATTTGTTTCGGTCGTTTCGTTTGTTTCGGTGGTTTCGTTTCGGTCGTTTCGGTAGTTTCGTTTCGTTGTTTGGGGTTTTAGTACATGCCACGAAAACTGCTTTAAATTGCGTGAGAGACGTCACCTGTGTTGGACTGAATCAATCATTAACTATGACCTCGATATAACGAACTTTTTGGTCATTTCCTCTCAAATTCGTTATATCGAGGTTTTCGATATAACGAACCCTCGATTTAACGGACAAATTTGGTCGGTCCTCAACGACTTCGTTAAATCGAGGCTCCACTGTACAAGCCTTTTGTCAACAATCAGGAAGTCAGTATCCCAAAACTCTTTTATTATTTCAATTTCTTTCCGAGAAATGAAAAAATGCATTTGCATTGGAGAGTTTGCTGACGTCTTCTCTGTTTATTTTTATTGTAATAATATTGAAGGAACAATTTCTGCATTTTGATTGGCTGAGAACATGTCAATTTGTCAATTAATCCCAAATTACAGCAATTTTACCAGCGCAAAAATGTGAAACCCGATGGAATAATATACAAGATGGGTCTCTGGCACATCAAGTTTCAGAGAAATCTCCATGAGTTAGTTTCTTACCTCAGGCTGATATATACTGATATTAACGTCGCGTCTGTGACAAGAAAACCAGTTAGCGCGAGCTCGTGTAGACTGAAAACTGAAAAGTAAGATCAGAAAATCGAAAGTTCTATAAGTCGGAAATGATAATCAACCGTTACGCAATTTACCGGAGCAAGCAAACCTTACTTGGTTGACAAACAGGGACTTGGACTTCTGGGAAATGAAGTTCCTTTTGTTTCCTTTGCTTTTAGAGAAATCGTTGAAGCAGTTTTCGTTGGATCCAAACATGTTCAGTTGATGACAATTTGTTTTGATCACATGTATGGACATTATTGCACTTCGGTCGGTAAAACGTTAGCTCCTCCATTTTTACATTCTGAACCTCAGACAACGACTTTGTTAGATCTCGGTGTTTTGCTTGTTGGTATGCAGTGAAAACTAATTAAAATGCGTCTCGCGACAAAGAAACTTAGAATAAACACTAGTAAACAAAAACTGAACCGAACTGTCACGCTCCTTATATCTGCTAGAGACGAGTGAAGCAGTATAAAACAGAACTCTAACCTGCATATTTCATAAAAGTTAGGGGAGAAATAACACCACTCGTCAATACATCGCTTGTTACTAGTCCATACTGATAGAATTAAGAGCGCGAGTTAACGTAATCAAGCTAGATAAAACTAATTCGAAAACGCTAACGCATCGAAGCCCGCCAACGCATCGAATTTGACTTCCCTGAGTCAGACAACTCTCCGATAATATCAGTCTTACTTTTCTCTTTCTGTTGACGAAACATCTTTGTTCGCTTAGTGAGAGCCACGGTATGGTAAGATTATCATGTCTCTCCATATTACCACATGTGGAATTAACTAACACGCCTCGCGTATAGCTGGCAGAGATTAGAGCAAAGAACTCAAGTGAACTTCGTGATAGGATTGTGGGGCGCAAATAAAACGAATTTACTTCAGTATTATTGAACATACCGTAATACAGAAGAAAAAAAATCAAGATGCAAGCACAGCTTGTTCAATAAGCTTGAGGCGGGCTATCACGTCGGCAAAGAAACGCAGGAAACAGAATACAAAATAGAACATGCAGGAATATGTGAACAAGACTGCGAGAAGGCGATTTCCTTTCCTTATTAGGCTAGCATACAAGGACAACTATTCGCTCCTATTTTTTTGGCACTAGATTAATAGTGTGACTCGAAAGAACCACATTTGAACCTTTCGAATCGGCTGCTTCCAGGAAAGCCGACAACAGTTTGTTGAAATGGGATCCTTCCCCGTTTTGAGCGTTTTTAAGCTTTGAATTAAAATATCAAAAATGTGGCAGTAACTTTAAACATTCGCGTTAAGGCAAAGGTGGGCTAAGGCAATTTCCAAACAGAATTCTTTTATGACTGAATTTTGGGCAATGAACGCACATTATATTTTGAGGCTGGCATCATCCTCGGAACCAAACCTGACTAAACAATAGAGCAAATTGATCAAAAGTACATTAAATCTAATAGAAGCCTCCGTTAGATTCTTACCTCTGCCTGCCTCCAAGTTTAAGTTTGTTCTTATTAACAGCGGTTCTATGACGATAACGCCAGCTAGCGCGAGCTCCTTAAAGACTGAAAATCGGAAAGGAAGATCAGAAAATGGAAAGTTCCTAAGCGGGGATGGTAATCAAACTTACGCAATCATACGGGAACTAGCAAGCCTTTTTTGGTCGAGAAACAGGAAGTAGAAATTCCAGGAAATGCTCTCTTTGCTTTCGTTTACTTTCTGAGAAATTGCTGAAATAGTTTGACACTGGATTCCAACCCGTTTCAATGACATTTTTTGTCTGTATGATTATTACCGGACTTTGCTAGAAAGCTACTCACGGGTTCTATTAAAGCCGCTAAAGCGACGTCGACAAAACCCTAGATCGGCCCGAACCGGTTCACGAATCGGATCACCGATCAATTCAAAACAAAAATCGAATCTTGTGTTTTATTTTCAGTTCTTTTATAGCATTTTCCATGGGGTTTTATAAATGATTGCATGGCTGAGAATTAACTTTTTGCAACGGCTCGGTCCTAATCTTTTGCTAGGTCCGGACCGGATCAAGGATCGGATCATGGATAAATCCTAAACAAAAATTAAATCTTGTGTTTTATTTTCAATTTTTTTACGGCTTCTTGCATGGGTTTCTATAAATGATTTTGCGAAACTTTAAGAAGAGAAAATGAAGCAAGATTCTTACATCGCTGGGAATTAGCTTTTTGCAACGGTTCAGTGCTAATCTTTTGCGAGGATATATCACCATCAAACTGACAAGAGGGTCTAAAGGGGGGAGGGTAATTAAAATCAATCCCATTTTTGCCTCCTTTTAAATCTCAGCCCAATTCTCATGTTTTCTTTGGTTATTTCTACCATTTTCCTAGTTACAAACATGATAGCTGGGAAACCCAATTCCCGTGTACATGTACCCCATCCAATGCCCCACGACAAAACTGATCACAAAAGAAGTGTCATCCTATGCAGTAAGTATTTCAGCGAAAGTCCGCTCACGTGATTTTATACCTATTGCTGCTTCACACTGGAACTGAAATCATAAACTGAACGTCTTGAGTCGCAAATGAGATCGAGATAAGAAGTAAGCAAGATCAAATCCAACATTACAACTCTTTTCTGGACAAACAGGAAGTCAATATTCCACAAAATTCTTTTGCTTTTTCCAATATCTTTCCGAGAAATGAAGTAAATGTTAAAGTATTTGCATTGGGTTGAAGCACGTCTTGCTGACGTCTTCTCTGTTAATTTTTTTATTGTAATTAACATATAAGCAACAATTTCCGCATTTTGATTGGCTGAGAACATGTCAATTTGTCAAGTAATCCCAAATTAGTGCAATTCACCTGCGCAAAAAAGTCAAAAGGAGTGTAAAACGGAAATTAAGTGCAAAGTGGTGGAATTAAAAATGATTGACAGCTTTGACAAAACAGTAAAGTAGGTCAAACTAAATGGGGGACAACAAAGATTGAAACTCTCTGGGTTGAAGCATTTCGTTCTTTACTTTCCTTTATTGAATTTGTTGCATGTACAGAATTAATAAATAAGATAAGCTTGAACGGCATAAAGCTTTCCAGCCACTCGGAAAACCAAGCACTCTCTTGAAGTCATGTATGAAAATTGACAGTTTTTCCTTTAACTGTTGAATTGAAGAACTTGACAACACTGCCCCCTTTTCTTGTTGTTCTTGTTGTTCTTGTTTTGATATTTTTCTTTTTTTTTCTTGGCGTTAATGAATGAATTTTTACGGTTGACTTCACATGTTAAGTTTTCATCCAGTAAAGATCGGAGATTCAAGCCCAGCTAAAAGCTGTCCGACGTAAATTGAAAATAAAAAATAAAATGCAACTGTAATACCCAGTGATCAATGCACCGACTTTCGCTTTCCTACTTCCGGGTAGAAAGAGCGAGTCGAGGAAGGCATTGAGAGGTGGATAAAAATAACCAAGGAACAAGTAGGTTAAACATAAATGCAGAGCGTGCAAAGAGAACTAAATGAATCATGGTCACACTAATAAATACATCAAATCTTCCTTCTCTGTTTTAGTAAGCCTCTAACGCTAGTCGACGTTAAACAGCATGAAAAAGCCTTTAGTCAGAAGCTCAAAAATATGCAAGTACACCGAGGTCTATGAGCGCGAGGGGAAAACTACACAGCATTCAAGTCAAGAAATTTTTCTTTAGTCTCTATGATCTGGTGAATAGAAACATTAACCGCAGCAAGAACCCTAAAGGGAAATGACAAAAGAACCCAAAATGTACGTGTAGCTCATTTTCAAAGCGTGGAAATCTTGATACCACAGCGACGCCGAAGACGACGCCTATTAAAAAATTAATTTATATTTTACCAGAGAAATTCGCAACTGTCTAGATCTGTTTAGTAAACCAATTGGTTCTAAAAACGTGCTAAAACTAAATATGCAATGACAGCGATTAATTCCAAATAGAAATACGAAAAATTAGCCGTGGTCGTTCGCGTTCCTCGGACTCAAAACCTCTTTGTTTGGTGGCACAGTCCTATGTACGAGGCAAAGGAAACAATAGTTTTCTAGAGGTGGCTGGTTTTTTTTTCATAACTTCCGATGAAAAAAGTTTAACATTCCTATTTTTGTAGCACTGGTATTATGAACACTAAATTGGGTCTGAATTCTCCAAAAGCCATGCAAAGCCTTCGATGCGGTGTCGACTAAATCTACACTCAGAGATGATTTATTGAATTCGCTCCTTCTCCGTGTTGAGATTTTAACTTTCACGTCGACTTCACTTCTGCTACTTTTAGCTCGGTTTCATGGAGTTTAAATGCCAAACATGGGGCAAATAACTAGAAATATTATCCCGGGAGGTAGACTACGGCAATTCAGAGAAAGATTCCTTAACGACCGAATTTTGGGCAATGACTATTATCAACTTTATAATTTGTGAAACCTGATGGAATGATATATAAGATGTGTCCTCGACACATCAATTTTCAAAGATATCTCCATCATTTAACTGATTAATTTAGTTTCTTACCTCTGGCTGCCTCCAAATTTAAGCTGAAATTTAGATCAACGTCGGGTTTGTTACAAGAAAACCAGGCAGCGGAAGCTCGCGCAGACTAAAACTGAAAATCGAAAGTTTCAAGTCTGAATTTACAATCAGCCTTAAGCAATTTACGTGAACAAGCAAACCTTTTTTGGTCGACTAACAGGAAGTTTAACTTCCAGGAAGTGAAGTTTCTTTTCTGTCCTTTTCTTTCAGAGAAATCGTTGAAATAACTCAGTTGCGTTGGATACAAACAGGTTCAGTTGATGATAATTTGTGTTTGATCACATGTATGGACATTATTGGACTTCAGTCGGTAAAACGTCAGCTCCTCGGTTACTCAAATTAAGTTTAATTTTACTTTATTAACCTCAGACAAGGACTTTGGTAGATCTCGGTGTTTTGCTTGTTGATATGTGGTGAGAAAATTAAAATGCGTCTTGCGACAGAGAAACTTAGCAAAAACACTAGCAAGCGAAAACTGAACTGAACAAAGCCTTCCCAATGTAATAAATTCCACACTCCGTATCTGGTATAGTCGAGTCAAAAAATATAAAAAAAGAACTCTAACCTGCGTATTTCATAAAGGCTACGGGAGAAATAACACCACTCGTCAATTAATATTCGCCAGTACTGTACGGATAAAATAAAAAGCACGAGTCAAACGTAATCAAGCTAGATAGAACTAAGTCGAAAACGCCAAAACACATACCTCGCTCACTATTCTTCGTTCAATAAGCATGGCGCAAACGGTATTAAGCACGCTAAAGCATCCAATTTGACTTCCCTGACTCAGATAAAAAACTCTCAAGTCGAAGCAAGTCAGCTTTATAACCAGCACTCATACGGTACTTCATGTCAAGACAGGTAAGAACTACATCAAGCCTTTCCGATAATCTCAGTTTTACTTCCCTCTTTCTGGTAACGAAACATCCTAGTTAGCTTAGTGAGAGCCACGTAAGATTATCATGTCTCTCCATAACACTAGATTACTCTTGTACACGTGGAATTAACTAACATGCACGCTTCGCGCATAGATGGAAATGTTGTGAGCCAATCTAGCAGAAGAAAGAGGGTCAAAGCTTGACACCCCGCAGAGCAAAGAACTCAAGTAAATCTCGTGATATGACTGTGGGGCGCAAATAAAACGAATTTACTTCACTATTGTTTGGAAAAAACACCGTGATACAGTGGTAAACAGCAAAAATAACCAACATTCAAGCACAGCTTGTTCAATAAGCTTGAGGCGGGTTATCTCACTGGCAAAGAAACACAGGACACAGAATAAAATATAAAAGACTTAGAATGGGTGAACCAGACTGCGAGAAGTCGATGTTATTTTGTTCTTCGGATAGCATGACGAGGACAACTTTTCTCTCCAATTTCTTTAGCACTAAATAAATAGAGTGTGAATTCTCGAAAAGAACCACATTTGAAGCTTTCGAATCGGCTGCTTCCAGGAAATTCGACTCCAGTTTATTGAAACGGGCTCCTTCTCAGTTTTGAGCGTTTTTGCGCTTTGAGTTAAAATACAAAAATATGTGGCAATAACTGAACATAAGCGTAAAAAGCTAAAGTGGGCTACGGCAATTTCCAAACAGAATTCTTTTATGACTGAATCTTGAGAATGAACACATTACATGATGTTTTTGAGGCTGGCATCATCCTCGGAAACAAACCAGAATAAACAAAATAGCAAATTCACCAAATGCACATTAAATCTAATAGAAGTCTCCATCAGTTTCTTACCTCTGCCTGCCACGAAGTTTTAAGTTTGTTCTTATTAACAGCGGTTCTATAACGATAACGCCAGCTAGAGAGAGCTGCTCATGAAGGGCTGAAAATTGGATAGGTAAACTGAAGACTGAATATTGGCAAGATCAGAGAATCGAAAGTTCCTAGTATGAGATGGTAATTAACCTTACGCAATCATACGGGAACTGGCAAGCCTTTTTTGGTCGGGAAACAGGAAGTAGAAATTGCAGGAAGTGTTTTCTTTTTTCTTTCCTTTCCTTTCTAAGAAATGTAATCAAACTTGTTTTGATGAAAATTTGTATCTGATCGCATGTAGGATTATTACTGGGGTTTGATAGAAAGTTAGTCATGGGTGGTAACAGGAGCCATAATCAGGGATGGAGGCCGAAAGTCATAAAATCCGCGCGCACCTATGAAATGGGACAATTTTTCTATTTTTAGGACAAATTGCGCCATCCTGACGTCATATATCCGCGCGGATCCACGCACATGTCGGTGGCTCTCGCGTGGATGTTGTCACGTTGCCTGATCAAAATGGTGAGTTTGGCGAGAATCTCTTGAAGAT
>Ga0126343_10001671_pt1 | contig 10727 bp, 6 predicted proteins | sample Cyp2metagenome_FD_92531 | JGI IMG/M metagenome (GOLD analysis project Ga0126343, IMG submission 92531) | Coral microbial communities from Lord Howe Island, Old Settlement Bay, Australia - Cyphastrea 2 metagenome | ecosystem: Host-associated > Invertebrates > Cnidaria > Coral ... | reverse complement strand
CTTTCTATTTTTTCGTTTGATGGATTAAAAAAAGAAGTAGGGGGGGGGGGGGGGGGGGAGAGCATATAAAGTTGCTTTTAAAGTGTGGATTGTGGCACTGTTAGTACTTAACATGTTCAACATGTTCACTAACAATGTACAAAATTATCTAATATTATATGACCGAACTATACTTCCTTTGTTGTCTCATTACTCGTCCACAAAATGGGGGGAGGGGGCACTTATTCGAGGTGGGGTGCTTATTTTAAATTTTGGCCAATAGGAGGAGGTCTTTTTTCGGAGGGGGTGCTTATTCAAAGGAGGGGAGGGGGGCACTAATTTGAGGATTTGTCAATAAGCAACAGTTTTAAAATGGACTTTCCTTGGCTAGTGTTCCAGAAGACGTTTAGTTCATGTCTCATTTTACGGGCATTCATCTGACTCTATTGGAGAGGAAAGCTCTTCTGGTGTTGGATATGTAGATATCTTGCTGTAGCAAGTCTTAAAGAACATAACTGAATTGAATATACTGACTATTAATATAATTATGTTGGTGTTTCTTTTTTGGCAAAAATGAGAGGGAATCAACCGAGTATCATTGTTGATTTTTTTCCTAGGGCAAATGAGTACAAGCAAGAGAGTGAAAATGATGAACTTTCCAAGACTGCAGGGGAGCTGCTTGAAAATGCGGGAGATCCAAAATTTGCAAACTCTAAGGTTATTACTTTGATTGATTGTAAGCTTATTTCAGTGTACAGTTGTAAGGCTTAGTACTGTTTTGAGAAATATGGAAGCCCCCTCAGTGATGTTATGGCTATCACTTATGATACCCGGGTGAATTTTTGTGTGAGCATATACATTGGTCATGTGCTATCATGGTCAATCTGATTTTTTTTTACGATAACTGCAGAAATTCATGTGTGCTCATTGGCTAATTTTTATGGTCAATATGCGGACAGACAGATGAATTTGAAATTTGTGCAATGTGTCAGCGAGCGGGAGCGGGAAATTCAACAATTTGTTATCGTCAAAAACAAATTATTGATGTTAGTTTTTAATGCGTCTGTCCTGTTATTGACAATGAATTTCGTCATAACATTGTCAAAGTAGTGTGTGGATCCACTCGGCTATCGCCTCATGGATCCACTGCTACTTTGACGATGTTATGTGACGAAATTCATGATCAATAAATTGACATTGAAAATGACATAACCTGCAACCCAATGCAGTTCAAATTGTGGGCACTTGAGAAATTTGCTGCAACTTTTACAGAGTCATGGATGATGTAATCCTTGTTTGACCACATTTCCGAGAACCGAGATGAGAGTTGAAAGTACAACATTCAACAGAGTATTTTTGACGAACTTCAAGGTGTTTGGAAATGAAGTCAAACACTGTCTTTCGTGTTTTATATATCTTCTCAATCGAAACGAAAAGTAAGGAGAAAATGGAGAAATAAAATAATGTAATAATCTATGCTAGGTAAGATCAGACGTCCAAAGACGGTTGCGGTCATGTCATTTGGGTAAACGTGATGAATTGTTAATCAGTTTAAGAAGCATTGTTACAGATGTACGTGTAACTTGTAGTATTGTAACTAACTGAGGCATTAAGCTTGATCATAAAACTAAATTTTCCCGAGGGTAATCACAGAAGTGGCAGTGACAGTATATGATGCGTTTTTTTGCACGTTTTGCAAAAGCCTTGAGTTCGTTTTCACCTATCCACACTAGAAACAGAGGGTTTTCGAAAGGCTTCACTCTTTGAATCTGTTTTCGAAAGTCTCCGTTTTCATCAGCGTTTTCGGTCGTTTCAGGCGAAAAGTTTGCGTTTTCAAACGAAAACGTAGTAGTGCATGGTAGGGAGTCTTAGCTTATAATTTCTAATTAAAAACATCTTTTACCGTAAAATTCAATTTAAGACTAAATTCTCCTAAAGATAATCAGGTTCTTAAAGAGGTTTTACCAACATTAAGGAGAATTCTTTTGCCAGTTAATCCTCATGCTAAATTTTTCGTTTCTCTTGGTGTTTTTCTTTCCAGTTTATGAAGTTTGTAAAGAAACTAAGAGATGGGGAATACACAATTGAAAACAACAAGGCATGTTCTGAATTTGCATTAACATTTTGTTTCAGATATTTAAATTCTTAGAGCAACAAATCTGGTCTTGATGGTTTTTTTTTGTTCTTTAATTGAAGGCAAAGTTACAAAATCAGTGACTGATTTCAACAAACCAACTCTCCTTACTGGTGCGAATATGCTTCCTTGTAGTGCTAGTTGGGAGAATCCGATTAATTAAAAATAGTTTCAAGAGGTAGCCAACTGTTGTAACCTAAAATTGTTATTTTGAGGAGAAAATACACACTCAGTTTTATTTCTATACGGTTAGCTCCACCGTCCATTCTTACCTTCCAATAAAACAAAGCCAAAACTCTCCTCAAACCTGAGGAATTTGAAAATGTCGGCCTTGTGTTTTGGTGTGAACGGAAAACGTTTTGAAAACGGAACTTTTCGAAAGCGATGACGTCACAGTAATAGTGGGATTTCCCCAAACAAGTTTTCCTCAAACAAAATCCAAACTGACTTGTGATTACGTAGTGATTGTTGTGTTTTTAAATTTCTCAGCCGTAGTGTGGCCTTAAATTTAGCACCAGTAATGCAGTTGGTGTATATTTTAGCGTATAACCCATCAAACAAAACACGTCAGGCGACAGAATGTTCGCTAGCTAAAACTGGGGATCATCTGAGATTATTACCGGTATATCCCTTAGTTAGTACGCGCGCTGTGATTGGTTAATTTAGCGGGCCGTACTCTCCTGTACGGCCCGCTAAAATTTAAAGTCGGTTTTGTTGCAAAATTGTTTTATTTGTGATTCACATCGCCAAGTGTTTCCAATAGAAATCGTTCCGGAGCCTGTCAGACCCACGGTAAAGATAAAATAAATATCTTACTAACCTCATTTTTCAGTCTGTACTAAAAATTACGGATCCTCATTTTTTTTTTTTCCTTTCGATTTATGGCCAGCTCGAAGGAGAAAAAACTTGGTCCGTACCTTCCGGTACGGCTCTCGAACTCGGTTAGTAAGAGGTCGGTTAGTCAGAGGTATATGTTCCCCAATTTTCAAAACCGCGCATGTGGCGAAAAATATTTGAAGGATAATAAACACAATAGCCTGTATTTGGCGTAAAAATATGCTCGGACAAATATCCGAGCATATTTCCTCGCCGAATGGAGGGTATTGTTTATTTATAGCTACAGACCACAAATAAAACGAAAAGCCACATCACAGCTGAAGATTTAGCTTCAGACTAATTCTTAACTATTGGCAGTTGTGCTGTATTAAGCTTGCATTGTCAGTGAAATATGACATTCTGAGACTAGATTTGTCATTGTACTGTTCACAGGTAGTTGACGCCAACACAGGCCAGGAAGTAAATGAAGACACTGAAGCAGCAGGAGAGTGGATTGACGAATACGAGAAATTCAGAGCACCTGAAGCAGATGAGTGGGTCAAAGAATTAACATCGGCAGCAAATGTACAAAAGGTATCAGTTTAGACAATGGTTTTTATGTCGCCAACATTGTTTCAACGAAATTGTTCTTTGAGAAGCCTGCTTGAGAAGACCTTGGATGAAAGTTCCTCAAACGTTTTGCTGCGTAAGTGTTTTTTAGTGAAACAGTTTCCTGGTCGTTTTGGGCAAATCATGGTTACCCTTTGCAAAGTAGGTTGAAGTGTCACCGCTTTCTCGAGTCCTGTCGCATTCCTTTCCAGAACGGTTGGTAATGAAGCCTAAGCATAAGATGTAACGGAACAAAGAAAACGTAACGTGAATGATTCCTCTGGTTTTAAGACGCTATGTGTAACAAAGATTTGAGTTGCAATAAGTTGTTCAAGGAAGGCAAATGATTTTTTGCAGATGGTATGAACATGGTTGTTTTGTTAGTAAAAACGGGCTTGTTTGGTTGCAATTTCGGGGCACTATCGCAATCTACAGTTTCCTTTACCATCCCCTTCAAGTCCCCACTCTTATTCACAAGTTGGGCTGTCTGTGCTCTCTGTTAAGGGGCCACCTTAGGTTTCCCTGCACAGTACTTGGTATTGTGAGAAGAGCTCAAACCCTAATTAGAGATTTAAACATTTTCCAGTCTGATGCAGATTTCTGGGACCATCTAGAGGGACAGTGGGATGAATTAGTCAGGTAAGCACTAGTTACTGTATCGTGGTCACCTACATGTAAAGCTTTGCATTTGGAACCAACATCAGCGTGCATTTTTTCCAGCGGAGTAGGGTAAAAGGCGACATCTGTGCCGGCCAAGTAGTTGATACCGCTGTTAGCTTACCCTGGTTGCGAATAGATGCTAGTCTATCGTATAGTTAGTTCTGACATAAAATTTGTTGGCCCCGATTTATACACCTGATAAGATGAACCAGCCAGGACTCCCACTGATCACCAGACCTGCCGCTCTCAGAACATTTCTTCAAGTGTGACCTTCCAGACTCTTCCAATCCCATGGAGTGGCTCAAACTTTGTCCTCTCTTGCGTGGGCCATTCCCTTAAACTTTTTCGTGAACTGTTAAATGTTCGAAAATGATTTGTTAGCATGTGACTGTTAAACAGGCTGGCGCTCGAGGTATTTCTACACCCTCTAGATGGATTCTATTCCCACCACCACAGGTGTTATTTATGTAAATGTATAATTATAATTTGCGCTTGTTTGCTTCAGACGTGATGGAGAAGATGCTCACTCTTGGTACAGTGAAAGCGATGCAACACTAAACAAGGTACAAGACAATTCTTGATTTAGAATTTTGATATTCGTCATTTCTCTTACTCGAGTCATATCAAGTTTTCGGTGTCCAACCCGCCTTCCCACACGTTTGAGAATCACAATGTAAATAATTATAAATATACGGTATATTTTATTGAGTAAATGGTGTCCCCAATCGGATTAGTGTTTTTCATTAGTTAAAGCTAAATACCCCAGAAACTATAATAAAGTCCCCATTCATTCAAGATATGAAAAAATTCCTCCTGGATTCACTACCTCCTTCTAGTAGCTCTTCTAACTGCAACCAAAAATACTGTTAAAAACGGACACATGAGAAATCCTCCTTTGTTTACAGGTTATGTCTGTTTTGCATTGTCTTTTTCTTTGTCGTGGCTCGTTCATTTACAGTGATAATAGGCATCCCACTATCATCATGTTTTGTTCTAGGAATATAAGTTTGAAGACGACAATCCCTTACTAGATCATCCCAATCCGTTTGAAGAGGGACTCAAAAAGCTGAAAGAAGGAGATTTGATAAGTGCTATTTTGTTATTTGAAGCAGAGGTAAGAGGGATACGATTCCAAGCGTATGTTTATGGTTAGCTCAGCTAGTAGGGTGCCAGTCTGCTGTGCGGGAGGTCGAGGGTTCGAGCCTCAGACCAGACCAACACTCGGGGTCTTAAAATAGCTGACTGAAGAGAATGTGCTGCCTTTTTAATGGTATCTGCAAATGGTTAGACATGTAAGTCTTCTCGGATGAGGACTATAAACCGTAGGCCCCGTCTCCTGCATCTTCAATGTTACATGGTTAGCAGGGGACGTTAAAGAACCCACGCACTTGTCGAAAAGAGTAGGGGACGTATTTCCCGGTGTGGTGGTCTATCTGTCATCTGATGGTTAAATGCTCGGAGATATTAGCTGCATAAGTAATGTATGTTTGTATATATGTGCTTTTCACTAACCGAAGATAACACACCAAAAGTTATTTCTTTCACCTTTTTTTTTATTTTAAAGGTAGTGTATTCTTGTTGGATTAAATCCTCTCAGATCTGATCTAGTGATGTACTTCCTATTTTTCATTACCATGGCACTGTGTTGTACTGTAGACAGATGAAGGAATTAAAAACCCTTCAATTAGTAGTTGTCCCCTAATGTATCAGCAAAAGGTTTTTGAAGTTATCTTGACGCAGGATAACATTTTCTTAAAATTAGAAAGCATTTTTGCCCTTTACAGCGCTCATCGCGTAACGCGGTTTCACTGCATGACAGCTCAAAGAATAGCCTCTATCCCATGTTGACCTAATTTTGGCGCGTCATGCAATCTTTTCTACGAAGATAACGCGACGAGGCAAAAAACTTATTGTTAGGAGAAAACTTTATGTTCTCTTCTCTTGCCGTTTTTCAGGTTAAACAGAGACCGGAGCATGCCGAGGTAAGATCAAGAGTATTGTAAGATAAGTTTCACCTTATGTAGCTTCGTGATTTTGTCCTGATTGGAACGTTTCTGTTTACCATGTGACCGAAAAAAAATTGTCTTAAAGGAGGAAAAGGTTGTTGATCCATGCAATACCAAAAAAAAGACTTCTAAATTTCATCCCTGTTATTTACTGAACATGACTAAATGGTGGAAAAAGTTCGGTGTTTTGTTAAGGCTAGGCTGCTTTCCACTAGCAAAAGAATCATCAACATAGTGCAATAGTCTTATGTGAAGATGCTAATAAATAATAGGTATCCTCGGAGCAATATTTAAAGATACCCAGCAGAATTTTGTAAAACATCGATAAAACGTTCGTGAATGGCATAGGTAGAAGTAAGCTCGTCGCGTGTTTACTAAAAATTCCATTCCGATTTGATGACGTACCGGGAGCTGTGTATTTCGCTGTTATTCGGCCAATCAGAGACATTAAACGAACAGTTTTACTGTGACGTCTCCGGTATACAATTTTCTGGCCCAAGCTTGCACGTTACTCGAACGAAGAAAGGGTCTAGGTACTTGAAGGAAAGCATCTTGCCTCAAAAAGACAGGCTTCAATTTTTACTGCAGAGTGCACTATTGGGATGGTTCTAGGGTCTGACTGCTGCTAAGCCGCTAAGGCACTAAGGCACTTTTGCACTATGCACTATGCACTATGGCGCTAAGGTGTAAACATGATGGGGATTATCTTGCCTCATAAAGACAGGTTTCATTGTTTTGGTTTGTTTTGCGGAGTTACTTTATTATCATATCTTATGTTTACTAACAACTTCCTCCTTTGTTGCAGGCATGGCAGTATTTAGGAACAAGCCAAGCAGAAAATGAGCAAGACTTAGCTGCTATTATAGCATTGAATAAGTAAGTGCATCTGTTTTTTTTTTTCATTTACGTTTCAACGATGAAGGTTTCATTGGTAACAGAGCCGTCAAAGCAATCTTGAAGTCCCAGAGCATTACGGTACAGTACACTTTACTTGTCATTTTGTCTTTTGTAGGTGTCTCGAAAAGCAGCCAGACAATTTAACGACACTTATGGCTCTGGCTGTCAGTTACACCAACGAATCCATGCAATCACAGGTAACAGTTAATGTAGACTACTCTTTATCCTCACGGTATCAATTACTGAACACTGTTTTATACAACTAACTTACACAGTTGTTTTTCACGTTACCATGCACCAACCAATAGCTAGCTCCATCTTTCTGTATATAAACCACACACGACCCCCATTCCTCGATTCGCTCCGACGAAGGGCTAGCGCTCGAAACGTCAGCTTTCGAATCTTTTTACGGTGGCCAATTGACATTATAAACCCAGTTGATAAAACCAAATTATTCTGTTTTACTTAGCTCGTCGAGTATGACGCGAAAAAAAAAATGGCGAGAAAAAAAATTGTCGTACGAAATCTGGGGGCGAAAAGCGAAGCGCCCCCAGCTTTCGAGCGGCCATTTTTTTTTCTCGTGCTTTCTGCTCTCGCATCACTCTCGACGGACTGAAATTGTAATTGAAATTGAAACTGTAATTGAAATAAAAATTGTATGCTGACGTTCTCTTAAGATAGCTTTATTTTTAAAAAAGGAAGGCTTTTTATCCCTTGATTACATGAAGCGAGTCGCTGCCTATGCAGTTCTGTAGTTTTGTTCATTAATCTAAACAAAAATTCTTTTTTGCAGGCCTGTCAAACTTTAAAAGCTTGGTTAAAAGCAAATCCACGGTAAGTGGGAATGCTTCCCTGCATCTGAACTGTACAGTTCTCCATCAAGCTTATTTACTACTAAAAACTAAAAACTCTATTTAATCATTCATACAGATACAGGGACTTGGTACCGAATGAGCCTGCGGGAGCAGAGGCCGGCGCGCGGTCCCGGCTTGTGACGTCATCCATGATGTCATCGGAGATGTACAATGAGATTAAAGAGCTTTACATCACCGCTGCACAAAGAGCTCCAGAGAAAGACATTGACTCCAACGTGCAGGCAAGTACCCTGTGACTCAGTTCAGTCTTTGTAACAACGCAACAGAAAGGACTCCGGAATCGCCGCAGACCTCTTCTCAAAGTTTTGGAAATTTGCGTTAAGGTTTAAATATTTGCAAAACGTTTGTAACAACAAACTCAATCGTTGTTTGGCCAGTGAGAAATGTTTCTCGGGAGAGCGATGCTTCATATTGATTATCGCTGGAGAAACAAAGTTTTGAGGGCAATTATGGTTTTCTCTCTTGAGGATTTTTGAGTGACGTAACATTAACCATACTGCTGCAGTTTCAATTTTTACTTTTGTTAGGTGACACTAATATGGCCGCCGTAAAAACGTTTTACTCAACAATTTTGACTAAGAACACCCTAGTTTTCTTAGAGCGAACCAGTGAACGAACTCGTGGAAAGTGAGGGCAAACTTAATGTTTTCATACAGGCTAAAAATCTAAAGGCAAAATCAAGAATAGTTTTCGCTTTTAAAGATAACGCGCGGGCGATCATGCTGTATCGGCGAATAGACAATGATAAGGGAACTAATCATGGTAACAGGCTGACTGGTACAGAGTACCTTCGAAAGTTAATGTTCATGTGTTGGTAATATTTGGTAGCGCAGTATAACGTAGCTAAGTTTATAAACTAAGTATTCACTCCCCAACACGTACTCCATATTTTCTTCCTCCAACAGGTTGGTCTCGGCGTCCTGTTTAATCTGTCAGGGGAGTACGATAAAGCTGTTGATTGTTTCCAGGCCGCGCTACACGCCTTGCCAAACGATGCCCTGCTATGGAACAGACTGGGCGCTACACTTGCGAATGGCGGGCGCAGCGAGGAAGCGGTCGATGCGTACAGACATGCGCTGAATCTCAGTCCCGGCTTCATTAGGTGTCGGTATAACCTGGGTATTAGCTGTATAAACCTGAATGCTCACAGACAGGCAGTGGATCACCTGCTGACTGCGTTAAATATGCAACGAAAGGTAATTATGGACGACAGAAAGACTTCTTTTAAAACCTGACGAGAAGGCAATCTTTTTACAGATTTCTGTTGTCGCTAAGATCCGGGAGCAATCGAAATAAAACCGAGGGTAGAGGGGGTAGTGGAATGAATCCTTGGGGAGGGGGATTTGAACGAGCGCGAATTGTTGCGTACGGAGTAAGAAAACGAAGAACTATAGATTTTGCAGTTTGCAGCGTTAAATACGAAATAGGTGTTGTAGAACAGTTTAGCTGCCTTATATTCTTGCACAAGTGTTGCGACGAATACTATTTTAGGTTGAAATCCTGTTTTAAACTATATTTTCAGCCCGCGGTTTTAGGCAGACTGATTGCCAAGTTACAAATTGTGTAATCGTAGCGACGACACACGGTCGAACGTGCAACGCATGTGCACATGTGCAGTTCCCGCTAAAAGTGCCGCTGACAAATACAAACTTGTATGACATCTCAGATATGCAAAATTTTCAGCCACCATCAAACCAAAAATCAATGCACTCGTCAAAGTGGTTAATTTTCTAACGGAAGTTCCATTTACTGACCAACTAAACCACTCTTTATTACCCAGGGTACAGTTGGGCCAGGAGGCTCAGTGTCGACGATGTCAGATAACATTTGGTCCACACTGCGCATGACTCTTTCACTGATGGGCAGAGCTGAGCTTCACAGGGCAGTCGATGCACGTGATTTGGATCAACTTAACGCTGTCTTTCAAACGGAATCACACGATGATGGTGCAGTGATTGTCTAAGGAGATAACGTTTCATCTGTCGGTGTTCTTGTTTGGACAAGAGAAGCAAATGGCATTTGTCTGTTTACTGAAGTGCTGTCTTTTCATCCGTTTCTGCGTGCCAACAGTGGTCAAACGAAAGATCCGAGGGGAGCAAGCGACGGGAGTCTACTCCATGCATGGTATGGATGTCGCTTAGCGCTAAGCTCCGACACTTGTATATGACATTTAGGGTCACCTTATATCAGCAACTTTGAAAATAAATGGAGTATTTTGCAGACTTGGTAAGGAGAAGTGGGAAAGAGTGACTTGTATGCTCTCGACAGCGCTTAATTTGTTACGTGACTGAGGGTCACGTGACGTCATTTCATGTAATGATTGCAATGGAATTTTTAAAAGATATTAATAATATGTTCGAATTATGTGATGTCAATTTTACTGTTAGCCTTGGTCGATGAGACAAAGCTATCAAATTGGTCTAAGCTTTGTAACCAATAAAGATATTTTTAACAAAGCTTGTTATTGAAGAGAGTTTTGTCAAAATATATTTCGACTTGTTTTGGTGCAAAAAGTAATCTTAAGCACGAGCCCATATCTCTCCTGTCTAAAGTTTTTGTGCGTGGGAAAATCAATTATGAATTTTCTTTTAAGCTGGATAATGCAGTTCACGTTTTACAAAATGAACCGTACGTGATGATGAAATAAAATAGTAAAAGAACAGGGTTTTGCTTTATGTGCCTAGTTCTTGTGGTTTACTTTGCTCACCTTGTGCACTTCACCTGGTTTACATGGTGTTCCCCAGGTTGTCG
>Ga0126343_10001670_pt1 | contig 10729 bp, 9 predicted proteins | sample Cyp2metagenome_FD_92531 | JGI IMG/M metagenome (GOLD analysis project Ga0126343, IMG submission 92531) | Coral microbial communities from Lord Howe Island, Old Settlement Bay, Australia - Cyphastrea 2 metagenome | ecosystem: Host-associated > Invertebrates > Cnidaria > Coral ... | reverse complement strand
TGCACTTAGACAGGTGTTGACAAAGCTGGTTGGTTTTTAAGATCGCAAGAACGAAAATACACCGAACTTTCCTAGCTCCGAAATATGATGTTTAGCAACATTCCGTCGCTACTTGAGATTAACGTAAGCAATTTTGAACTAACACAGAAATTAAACAACAACATGATATTATGAAAATATTGGGAAGTACGAAGACTCGGAAAAAATCCGAGTCCCAGATGGGATTTGAACCCACGACCCTCCGTGATCTAGTCTGTTTTATTAAATAATTTATCACGGCTATTGAAAATAAGAGGTTTGAAATATATTTACGTTTTATTTGGATTCAAACATACAGAATGTTTTAATTCTCACTGAGGTTATTTGCTAAACACCAAGCTTTAAGATCCTAGTCTTGGATTTTTAGTAGCGAGTCTAGATTGCGCGAAATTCGGCTATTATCAATTTTCATTTTGTTTGTTTATTGTTGTCATAGTAACATCGATTTTGCTTAAAACTGCATTTTTACAAATTTCAATCCAACGCCAATTACTGGTGAAAATTTTATAGCGATCGGACCAGGAAAAGAACACTTTTAAGACGATTGAAAAATGTCGGTATGGCCTCTGAAAAACTGTATCGAAACACCTTAAGCGGCCAGCAGATTTTTCTCCAAGCATTTGACGGATTATTTTAAATAAATCGTCTGTGAAATATCTTGAGTTAAATTTTTTAACATACAAACTGTTGATGCCAAAACGCCTAAGAAACCTGTCCACGATTTTTGTACTTTTTCCGTACATCATAAACCCGAAGAAATACTGTACATTTCAACCACGTGCACTCTGTGTTAAAGCATGGGCTGGAAATGCACTTGATGTTTTGGTTGCAGTGAATTTTGGATTTATATCTTCATATGCGTTCACTTTTTAAAGCATTTTGCTACATAGGGGCAATAAAATCATGTTTACTGCCTTTCCTATGCAAATTATATTGTACCTCTGTTAAGCGGCCAACCTCTATTAAGCGGCCACTTTTCAAATTCCCTAGGGTGGTCGCTTAATACTGGTCGGACTGTAATATCACGGTTAAAAGAGAAATTCTCAGAAGCGGGAAAACTTTCCCTTCCCTTCCCCATAATGTGTTTGTTAATATTGCTATTTTCTGGTTACAGGATTACATGGTTAAGATGGAAATCAACTCCATCAGACTGGACATGAAATTGGTTATCGAATTCACTGAAAACATGGGCTCGGCCGATATCAAAAGCTTACCCAATGATAACAGGACACCCAAACATGGCAAGGTACCGATCGGAAGTGAGGTTGATATGTTTCTCTGTCGTGAAAATGCTATCTTATAGTTGTTTACAAGCTTTGGCAATAAATCATATGTGTGCCGGAGATCGCTCTTAAAATAACTTTCACAACTAACAAAATATAGTGATCTGTATCGAGGACGGTTTAAGTAATCTCTTGTCATGTTTACTGGCAGATCCACAAGTTCAAAGAATATCCTAAATATCCCCGAAATGCCACATGTCAGAACTTCGAAACATTGAGAGCCAGGTCTCCTGGATTGACCGCAAGGGTTTGGGATTTTTCATGGGCAATGGTGACAGGTGCACAGAACAAATGCTGGAACGTAACGGTGGCGATGGCTACCAGAGGTTGGGAAGGAGTGACAGGGTTGGCGGAGTGGTTCTGGGGTAAAGTTGCATCATTGGCTGACGGGATCTGGAGGGGAGTTTCGTGGATGACTGAAAGAGTCAGGAACGGAGTTACATGGACGGTTGATGGAGTCTGGAATGGAGTTCTATGGCTGGTTGATAGGGTCTGGAATGGAGTTACATGGACGGCTGATGGAGTCTGGAATGGAATTACACGGCTGGCCGAATGGGTCTGGAGTGGTGTTACATGGCTGGCCAAGTGGATCTGGAATGGAGTTACATGGCTGGCCGAGGGGACCTGGAATGGAGTTACTTGGGTGGCCGAGTGGATCTGGAATGGACTTACATGGGCTGGAAGACTGTTTGTTCCTGGCAACTATGTAACTGATGGTGTTGTCAAGTTCTATTATGGATATTTAGACAGTAAGTGATGCGCCACCCAAATATATTAATAATCAACTGTAAAAATACTGACCCTTTCTGTTTCTTGCTTTGCATTTTCTCACAGAAATTTATTTTTCAGTCATGCTCAGGTCGTTTACTTTCCAATTGAGTGAAAACAAGAGAAAAGGCTGAAAAACAAACACACGTTGGAAATAGACTGCTGAAGATTAGGCCATAGATGTTTTCGCTACAAAAAGCAGTTGTGTTAGGCCTTTGGTTATTCAATCCTTGACCGCAATAAAGCATGGATAACTAAGTAGAAACGTAGACTTAGTTTAGTTAGCTGGTTTATACTTTTATACTGTTTAGTTATCTGGTTTACACTTTTCCTTACAGGCCATGTGAATCATCTTGGAGCTCGCATTGCTGCCTCCACTTGGCAAGATGTCTTCTACATGATGTCCGCTGTTTTTGTTGTGAATTTTGCTCTCCTTGCCATTTACTTGTTGATTTCATTTGCATTCCGCTCCATTCGACGACTGTGGTGAGTTGTGCTTTAGAAGTCGAAGTCCCATTTAGTAGTTTAGCCTCAGTTCTCTACAACGTTTCCTACGGGTAGGCTCCGCTCCGAGGTCAAAACCCCTTACCCTGTTGTATACCATTTTGACAGAAAAGCTGCCCCACTTGTATACTTTTTATTGAGAGAAGGTGTCCCTTTAATAACGCCACACCCCTTTTCTAAACGCCTGGAATGGAGTGGATGAACAATACTCCGGGACAACATCAAGCACTACCAGAGGAAATGTTAACCGTAAAACGAGTTAAATTTACTCAATTCCCGTTCAAATTATATCTAAATAACAGGTTTCCCTAGCCTTTCATATACCTGATAACTGAAAAAGGAATCCATTTCGGGGCGGAGCTTACCCATAAAGGCCGTTATAGGTAGTATCCCTCGGGTCTCTTTCAATGTATTGACAGCATGCAGCGTGACGTTTAGAGCTTTCCTGGAGTGTCTCCTTCGTCGCTCACCCCAGAGCATAAACACAGAAGAGGAAGAAAAGAGAGAGGTCGGATCGATTTGATTTTCAGGAACACCAAATAACAACCAGATTCTAGAATTGATTCTCAACACTTATAACGGCATTTATTACTAAAGACTTTGTGAAACCAATACCTATGGAGAATGTCGCTAAATTTTGTAATCGGGCTCTCAGGACAGCAGACAGGTCATAGACATACAGTATTGATACGACGGGAAAACGCGCCACAATGGGGTTTAACCTCATGATCACTAATCACAGCAAACGTCAACGATGCAATTAACCAATCAAAGACTGAAACAAAAGAGAAAAATGTAGCCGATCCCATGCGCGTAAAAAGCCATTGAGGACAAGTGTGTTTGACTTCAGTTGAAAAGACCATGATCGATTGATTGATTGATTGAGCCAATACATCGTTCATGTACTGTAATCTGATTGAAATTGAAAATTACAAACCCACAGTTATGAAAAGGTTGCCTACGTGATGAAAACCAACTCGTTTACTGGTTTTCTTGCAGGCAAGCTCGCAAGGACAAGACAACTGCGGCCAATCCACCCCCTGCTCCAAAGAAACCAATATGGCGACCAAAGCCCAAGAAAAAACGAAGAAAGAACAGGAATGGCTGGTAGCTGTCAAGGCGCATTCGAACTGTTCACTTTTCTTGTCTGAAAAAAAAACTGCCTGAATTGTTCTGTTAACAACAAAGTTCTCTGAAGAAAACAATAAACAAAGTTATTAAAAACCAGCAGAAATTTTGCTGGAATGTTTTTATTTAAGCCTTTACCTATTAAAACCTTAACCTTTAAATTGAAGGAAACCTGAAAGTAGTAGTGTACTAAAATGAGAAACACCAAAGCAAAATTTCGAAAGATAGACATTTCCAGTTTTTATATTGTTAGTTCTTCATTATGCCATAAGTAGTTTAACAGTGTAATTTTAGAGACCATCTGAGATTGACAGGAAAGAGCTGGGTGGAGGAAACTGTGAAGAAACGTTCCGTCTTCCCGACTTCCCGGGTCCCGTAGGTTGACGAGCAGTGCGAAGAACAGACAGTATGAAAATCTGAGGGAGGACTTACGAGGTTTGAAGCTATTTCTTTTGACCGTAGTCCTTTGACTACTTCGTGTTCGGTGTCCTTTGTAGTCACGGATTCAGACCGTGTCCAAATAAAGATTGTACCTTTACCTTAACCTTGAATTAAGGGGGGGAGGGGCGGTTTTTGTGGCTTGTCTTATCGTCTTATCTTCCCTCTGCGGTATTTTTGTTTTTTTGACCAAAAACAAGGAAGGGGGGGGGGGGGGGGGGAAAGGCGACGGGAAGCAGCCCTGCAGGCTCCTCCCCTAGGTCCACCACTGCTTTGCACTACTCCCCGGCCCCAGCTAACTGCACCTCTGAGTCGGACTCACAATATACGAAAGAAATATTCACACTACATAACCCTAGTTGTTTAATTGGTGCATCGAGGTATATTCTAGAGAAAGAAAAGAGGGGTTGGGGTGAAAAAGAGATCTTTCCTGCTTAAACACAAGGAAGGATGAGAACTTTTTGTGTTTCTTTTTTCGCTTTTAGCAGGTGGTCCGCTACTTACAGATATGGTCGAACCAAGGAAACCTCTCAGTTAAATCAATGCTGGCTTTCACTAACCCGCTGCAAATTCTCTTCTGGTTTTGTATTTGTCTCATTCAAACCACTATAGCAATAATTCTCTCCAAGGATTTATGGTAACCTTCTCGGTCTCAGCCTGTGATATATATTCTCGTTACATCATCTTATGCATGTTTGATGTGAGAATGTGATAAAGACAATATCTCTGTAACAAATAACGGCCTACTTCAGACCATTGAGCTACTACGCGCGCTCTCATTGATCGATAGGTGTTTTTAGATTAACGTGTGTTTTTGAGAAATATTTCAGTTATAAAAGCAATAATGCATTTTGCTGCTAAAGTAAAATGGGGGGTTATATGCCAGTATTTTGGCCTTCAGCTGGTTAAAACGTGAATAAAGTTTTCCATACTTCATATAACACCATACGCGTCCTTGTACTTTTACCAATGATCATAAAAAATGACCACGCCCTTGCGTCCATGCGTCCATGATAAAATATTCTGGGTGTCAAAAACATCTGCCACATAACAGTCCTCCAAAATTAACAAAAAATGTCAACAATTTTTATTATACATTACTTGGAAATTTCTTTGGGCGATGTTAACGATATCAGCCACACCTTTTCACGTTGCAAACTTTGCTATTTGTAGATCAATAGAAGAAAAAAGTGCAGGATATCCTGACTTTCTGGAAATAGTTTTATGTCTAAACTAAAAATATTAGTGTGTTTAGTGTGGTACATTTAATATTTGTCGAATTAAATCATTTCCCCTCGTAGGCCCTAAACATCTCATATACAAGGCAGGCTTTTTTCGGTGCAAATTGGGACTGATCTTAATGCTGCAGCTGGAACATTCATACGAATTTTATTGCAAAATGTGACCATAAAAGGCTCGTAAGCAATTATTTTGTTGCACCGTTAACAGTTTACCGAAAGCATTCCTTTGCATATAAAAAATGGTTTCGAAAGCCACACTTCCAGCATCTTGACAATTGTTCGTGTTATCTTCTGCAAAACAGGACGTCTGTAGTGTTATTAGGGCAGATATCAACAAAAACGGTTGGCTGAATCCGTTTCTGCTTGCTAGGAAGTCCAATAAAAGCAAATGAAAAGGACCAAAATAATAATAATAATAATAATAATAATAATAATAATAATAATAATAATAATAAATGACAATTTTTATAGCGCCCTATCCAAAAGCTCTAAGGCGCTTTACAATCAAGGTTAAAAGTTAAGGGGGAGGGAAGTCTCGCTGATTTCTAATTTTGTTGATACAGGAGCCATAATCGGAAGCTGTAATACTTTTTGCACTTGTGAAGAACACTCCTACACTACCGTCGTTCTTGTGACCAACCTTACTCGCTTCAGAACCAGAACGAGAAGGCATCAACCTAAGCAAGGGATAATCTGTTGACCTAAGCTAACATCTGACTATGGCTTTGAAGATAAACGGTATAACAGTGACACACATAGTTTTAAGCAAGAAATCTCAGTTCCAAATCCCAAGTATGAACTTAAGGAAAATTCCCCATAAATACTCATAGATAACAAGTAGAAAGGGATAAAGCAGAGGAAATATGTTGAGGTATACGTCATTGATCAAAGTTTTTTTACAACATGCGTTGTTTTGGCATTTTTGTAACCGCACTTTGTATATTAATATTACACAAGATGTTGTAGTTAAAACAAACATTGTATTAAGCCCACTGCGTTCCATGGCACAACGAGGAAGGAGATGATATAGCGTGGTAGGGAGAACTCCCGGCTGGGATGGGCTGACCAGTCGGTTCTTTTGAAAGCATGCCGGAGAAGTTGCATTTGGGACAATGAAAGATAAATCTAGTTAGTGACTGGGTTTGAAACGAGAACAGTCTCTGGGTTATAACTGAGTCGAGCCGGAGCCCTCACAACTAGGCATAAAATAATTTTTCATAGACAAATTTAGGATTGGGGTTAGTGTTTTGTTTTGGTGCGTCTTCGAAAATTTTTAGGTAATTGGTTTTGTTACTAACTACGCCCCATCCTTCCGCCTCGTGCATATTTTGAACGCGTGAATCTCTTGCCAGGAACTGACTTCAGTAGTTATGCTAAAGTTTTACGTGAAAACCAGCGCCACGATACCGGTCTATATATCAAACAATCTAAAGACAAAGTGAGGTTGTTGTGGTGCACCGCAAAGATGGGACCCTGAAGAACTAACCACTTAACCCCACCCACTGGGAGCCCCTGCTCAAATATTATCCCACAATTTAACCTCTGCCCTCCCCTCCCCCTCCCTTTACAACTAGAACGTATGATTCGTGTAAACGTGCCATTTCCGACAACCCCGGCCGCTGTTATATGTTAGTATGCGTCGATTTAATTACCTGCGGTCTATAGTGTAGCGAGATCTTGGTAGTCACGTAATTGTGTTGAATTTTTGCACTCCACTAAAGCTGTTAACAAAGTGTCTTAAGTTGCGGTAAATTCCTAGCTTGCATGAGCTGTCGCATCGGCGCGCGGAGCGAAAATGATATAGATTTTAGCCGAAAATTATTTCCTGAATTCGTTTGTGATTTTAATTACAAAGAGCTGTTTCCTGTAGGCTCTTGTTTTTGATCTTTGAAGTGAAATATCGTTTGCAAAACCACAACTGGTAAGCATGTGATCAACCAAAAATGTAGCCGGGGTCTTCCCAAAAATCAAAAATAGCAGTTTATCGTTTTCTTATTCTGGTCATATCTAGCATAAGAAAATGAGGAGTGTTTTTAGCATTTTCTTTTTCTAAGTTTGAATTAACTGTCGTGCAGGTATTTTTCGGTTCCTTTTTCTTTGTTTTTGTTAAATGTTCCGTTAGATTTTTGCCGATTCAGATGATACCGTTTATCAGCCGAATCATTTAAAGCTCATTATCAGCTCAGCAAAGATATTTGTCTTTCACACTGCGCTTCAGGCATTTTCTGACCTTTTGTTTTCGGTAAAAACCTTCTGTCTTTTTTGTTCGGAAGCGCCTCCTTATTCAAATGTGATATTTGTTCCGGAAAAGCTGACACATTGACCGATAAATCCATCTAAATATAAAACAAATACGGTGGGATGACGAACTTGACAGGAAGCTTGCAATCAACTGGGTTTATTCCAAAGTATTTAAAAAAACATATTAACGTTATCGAATGTATGAGAGGTTTTGGGGTGTATTGACCTATGATATTCAAAACCGGCATTCTGCTCAAGAGACACATGTTAAGACAATGATTAGTGTTCCTCATTTTTCAGCAAATGTTTTTATGGAGGCCAATTTCCTAGGAGTAAAAACAAAAGTTATGATTCCGGTTTGGCGCTTTAGCATGTTTTTGGACAAAAAAGAACCTCCGGTATCGCCGACTGACATGATGAAATTTGCTAATTTTTTGTCCCTTTTTCTTAATAAATCCTTTGTTTTCAGAAGATTCCGGAAAGAAAACATCCTGTTAATTGTAGAGGAACAATTTTCTTTTTTGTTTAATTATGTGATGGCTCTTTGAAATCCTTCGTTTCGATCTGATCACGCGAGGTTAAATCAAAGAGAAATGAAATAATTTTTACCTTTAATCAACTCGAACGAATACAGGCGCTTGTCTATTTTATTTGTTAGACTGTCTTCACCTTTTGTGGGCTTGTTATTAAGTTTGATTTACAGACTTCTCAATTTTCACAATCTTGATGGTTTTACAGCGATCGAAGTTGCTCACCCATGATTCCTCTTACAATGAACAAAAATTGCAATTATTTTTCGATTTAGAAAATATCGTGACTTCAGAAAGGTGTACGTGCTCTACAATTATATCATCCCAGTTGACAGACATATTAACGCTTTTTTCACAAGTTTCGCTTGCAATTAACGTCATTTAATTTCTGTTCTGCCACGCTAACTGCTCAAAAACCACCGCGCCGAAGACCTTACGTTATATATCAAACCTCAAAATACGTCATTTAGCTAATTTATGACCCATTATAACAAGCAAGGAATGACCACGGTTGATATGTCGAGTAATATTGCCCAAGCAACCGCAAGTTGGTTTATCTTTGTATTGAAATATCAGCGAATACAGTAAAAGTCACAAAGGATTTTTTTCACGGTTTTCCGAAACGCACAGAAAATGGAATAGTTGAACTGTTAAGGATAAGCATCTCAGGGAAACTGATGAAAAATAAATTTTGACTTTGTAGCCAGAAAAAGGTTCTGTCATGATAGATATATGCGGCCAATTTAAATTGGGCATCAATCGCTCTTGTTCGCTGCCAAAGAAGGAGGTTCGAGGGCGGTTACTCTGGCTGAGGCCCTCGGAAACTCTTTGGTTTTATGAAAGCCAGTTATTTGTCCTTGAGTGCTGAGGTTTTGCCATTTCTAGCATATTTACGATCTAGTTTTAAGTTTCTCCGCGTAAGCGTAAAGCTTAGTGAATGCCATAGTTCGTGAAAGCAGCGGGTTTTTCAGCATGGAAAATCGATTGTTTGGGTAATACACTGAATTGTAAGTGAAAGTTTAGAAACTTACTAAGAAAAAAAGTGATCACACGAACTTTAATTTGTATTTTTAAGTGGGTGAGAAGAGAACTTCACTTATTCTGCACCGGAACACAATTTTATGAAGCCTTGAAACAACTGTGACTCAGCTTGTGAAAGATTTTCCTAAACTGCTTAGTCATTTTCAGCTAGCGAGACAGACTTTTCTCTTTCGCAATCGACGACAGAGTCAATATTTTCATGCCATCCGCAAAAGTTAAACCATGTATGTAACCGATTCACATGCATGTCCTGAAGAAAGAACCTTAGCTCTTAGTTTATAGCGTTAGCCACAATTTTTTTCTGGCAGTCAAGTAGCTTTCTCTATATTACTGTAGAGGTTCAAAGTCTTCGATAAAGTCGACTCTTCACCATAAACTAAACAGTTTTGCACGACTATACTTAATGCATACATCTGATACAGCAGTTAGTGAAACTATGGTCGAATGTATCTTAAAAATCTCCTTGTCCTCTGGTAGTCAGTTAATACCTTTTGTCGGGTGTTTCATAGGGAAACGGTAGTCAAAAATGTCCCTTTCATACCTTTTACGTGGTAGGAAAAAAGGACTATTCTATAACAAGCTGTCATTATCTCGGCTGAAATCTCCACTTTCTGGCTCCTCTGTGTCTACAGATTCGGTACTTTCTCAAACTCACGAGTACCTCGGAAGTTGACTTTTCAAAACGATGTTTTAAGTGCCCATACCAATCCGCAACGTGATGTCCTCAACAAGTTTGCTCGACAGATCTTCGGCGTGGGAGTTTTATCAGTTTACATTCGTAGTTGGTCTTCTCAATTATGCCGCCTACGCTAGCCGAATTTTGTTGTCTTTTGTTCTTATAAACTGCATGAAACATCGTTGTTGTTTAATTTACAGAAAGCGTTGTTGCCTTTTTTAAACATTAAACCTTGCGTTTTATATTATGCTCTCCATGTTCTCCTCTTTGAGAGGGAACAAAGGCGCTATGGAGACGCAGTTTTAAGTGTAGCTGGACGTACAAGTTTATTTAAGTGGCTTTTGTTTAACTTGAATCTGTGATGGAAAGTCAGAAAATTATGCACAATGATTTCAAAGCATGCAAGCTTTTAGGTTTAGTATTACATTTGCTCGTTTAACTGACTGAGTTCTGAATAAACGCTACCAAATGAGCGAAGGGTGATGGCTAAAGGTCTGTTCCTCAACGAAAGTAGAGGTGTATGGAGTGCAACTGAAATTCTGCCGCTTTCTAACAATGGCAACGTGTGACCTGTTGATTTAGTAGACTAGATATCGTCCGTTTTCTCGCCTCCGGAACAGTAGCTTGAGTAGCTTGGAAATAGCTTCCCATGCAATAAAACTTGAGATGTCGACATATGATTGGTATTATGTTTTAGTTTAAGTGGGCTGCGATTTCCATCATTCGTGGAAGGGAAGGATATATTATATATATTCTCCTCCTGCAGTCTGGTGTGTGCCATTTTAGCGTGTTTCATGCGATTTTGCGAAAGATGTATCACGCTCAGCAGTGTAGGTTTTA
>Ga0126343_10001669_pt1 | contig 10729 bp, 3 predicted proteins | sample Cyp2metagenome_FD_92531 | JGI IMG/M metagenome (GOLD analysis project Ga0126343, IMG submission 92531) | Coral microbial communities from Lord Howe Island, Old Settlement Bay, Australia - Cyphastrea 2 metagenome | ecosystem: Host-associated > Invertebrates > Cnidaria > Coral ... | reverse complement strand
ATTTGGCTCCGAGTTTTTCGCTCAACTTTTTGAGCATTTTTGGGCATATTTGAGGTTCCAATAAGCCAATCACTGTGAACTAGGCATCATTGGAAAGATCTTTTTCTCCTGCAGAAGTTGAGTGTAGATGCCAAATTTGGTCAAAGGTGATGACGTCAGAAGTAGAAGAAAGGCCAAGGTTCGTCACGGGCGGTTACGGGCGGCACAGGCGTCAATGGGTTAAGCATCTCATGAATTTACTGACTAGAGGATAACAGAATATTGCAATTAAATTCTTCAAAACTGTCATATTACTTTTTTCTTTGCTTATTGAATGGCATATGATTGGTTTCCCGTTGATTTAAGTGACCATTTCGTTTTCATTCCTGCTCGGCCAAGTTGAAAGGGAAATCCCCAGGAAAAAACACACTACGTGTGTTTGTCGTACATGTACATCTGTTGGCGAAATGAAGAGAATAAGTGCTTTTTTCCTCGAGGGCCAAGAGAAAACAAGGTAAGGTTAAGTCTAAGGGCATGATGAGTCTATAGTGTTTCATTGTATAACCGGTGAGCAGTAGAAAAGGTATAAACCAAAACATTGTTCTGCAGCAGCCCTTTACTTAAGAGGTCACTATTTACAAGGTTAAGCTTATATTTCCCTTATCCAACGATCAAAATACGATGTTTAAACCTTTTGGAGTTTGAAATAGAAAGAAATGACAGATCAGAACTTCAAGACAAAAAACAACACAGGTGATCTCTAAGGCGATCAATAAAAAGCAAAAACAAAAAACGGTGGAGAGACTATTGCCTTTTGTCACTACATACCACCCTGCAATAAAGAAACTTGAACAAATCATGATGGAAAACTGGAGTCTGATAGAAAATCAGTATCTGACGAAAACAATTTTTAAAAAGTTCCGATCAAATCTTACGAAAGAGAAAAATCACTAAAGACATGCTGGTTAGAGCAAAGCTATAATTTAAAAGCTTTGATAATGCGACGCAACCACAAAAACCACACTAGGAGTCCGTGCAGGCCTGTCTTTGTTTTTTAAGTTAAAGCTGATAAAGATTTAGATTAACCTCAGTTACCTTACGTCTTTTTTGAAATTCTGTTAAAGAAATAAATTTGCAAAGCTAACAACTGAAAATTCTGTTGTCGCCATCCCCTCTCCCGCATCTCTGCCATTTGTCCATTTTCATTAAATAATTTGCTTTTTAAAGAGAATTTGAGTGAACTCCAGCCTTGCCTGGAAAACGGATACTTTGTTTCCAGAAACGCTGGAAACAACATTTCTGAGTGTTCTTTTTTACAAATTTCCTGGGAGACCATGCCCCCAGACCCCCCTACAAGCTCACGCTTTCAGCGATTGAAAGGTGCCTTGCTGCACCAAAACATGTCCCGTCCAGTGCTTTCAATAACATATCCGCTACTTTACAAAACTGGACTATGAATTAAATCAGAGAATTGATGGATGCTTTTTACTACATAATGTATGTTTAAAATTAAAAGGTCATAATTCTTAAGTTGCGTTGGAATATTTAAGACACAAGCCAATAGCTGGTTTTCCTACATTTTTTTGTTTTACAGTCCGACCTCTATTAAGCGGCCGCCTATTATTTAAAGCGGCCACCCTCCATTACGGGGCCACTTCCAAAGTCCTGATCTATCTGTCAGTAAACTGCTGTATTTGATACCTCTAGATATTCAATGGCCATCTCTATTAAGCGGCCACAGCCACCTTTTTGCTGTCGCAAGTGTATTGCTTATACAGGGCTCGAAAAAAACCGCCATCCGGTCGTCTGAGACAAGTAGATTTTCTCTTTGGGCAAGTAACTTTCTCTCCTTCCTTGCCCCATGGGCAAGGACCCAGGCAAGGCGTTCGCCGACTAAATGTTTGATAATGATTTTGAGAAGTAAAGGTAAGCTTTAGGCTCAAGGGTAATCAAGTGTTTAGATGAAGCTTGACAAAAATTACAATTCATAGCATCCAAAACGTTGATTGCGTGACGCGCGCTCATGGCTCAGAAGTGGTTGCCTAGCATGTGATCAAAATCTGCCCTGATCAAATTTCTCTCATAGCATTCATAGCAGTCATAGCGTTGATTGCGTGACGCACGTTCATGGCTCAGAAGTGCTTGCCTAGCACGTGATCAAAATCTGCCCGGATCAAATTTCTCTCCCAGATAAAAATAGCCGCGATGGGAACGAAAACGCTGTGTTAATTTCTAATTTAGGAATTTTCTGTGAGCATTTTCCAGTTTCTCTGTACAAAACTTATATCTCAACAACGATATATTAATTGAAGCTGTAGAAATTGTACGCGAAAACTGAGGAGCCGCATATGTCTACTGCGGAAAGGAAGCCAGCATTTTTGATGCTAAAATCCAGGTAAATCTCTGTTTTCGGAAAAAACATGCAAGTTTGCTATTGACAATATAATACTTGGGCGCCGCCACACAAAATGAAAAGCGTCATAATATTAAAAAGAAATGGATAAGTAAGTCATCAAATTACTTTCAGAGTTCCTGGAAGATGACTTAGAATAGTGTTTCTTTCAAACAAAGATGTTTTCCTGCAAATGAAACTATTTTTCACTCACCCAAATAAAAAAAAATATATGCTCTCACCAGCTTTTCAAAATTCGACACTGTGCCTGTGCCAACACTTAAGTAGGAAGGTGATTTGTTGTTAATTCTGTGCATTATAAATGTCTCGCACTTCTCTTCACAATGATTTTGTCGAGCTAGACAAGATGCAGGTGAACATTCAAGGAGTCGAACACGATCTCCGACAAATTGAACAAGTTGACTCAAGGCTTTATAATAACAAAGATACCCAGCCTGTAATACAGGAACTAGGAAGTAAGTACACGAACGAACAACAACAGCTTCACAAGCTTTGTTTCTTCAAGACGGGTTTATTAGACTAAATCTAAAACACGCCTGTACTTTGACTTCCATTCTTGGGTTCATGAATTATTAATAAGTTTGAAAACTTGGGCAAGCGGGGAAGTGCCCCAGGCAAGCAAAATTTGTGGGTTACTTGTCCAACGGGCAAGGTGGAATTCAAATATTTTTCGAGCCCTGTTATACGGTTTTTTACTCCCATTATGCCGCTAGCAGATTTTTTTTCCAAGCATTTGACGGATTATTTCAAATAAATCGTCCGTAAATATATCTTGAGCTAAATTCTTTAACATACTAACTGTTGATGCCAAAAGGCCTAAGAAACCTGTCCATGATGTTTTGTACTTTTTCATACATTATCAACCTGAAGAAATACTGTACATTTCAACTAAGTACACTCTGTGTTAGAGCTAGAACGACGCATGGGCTGGAAATGCACTTGTTGTTTTGGTTTCAGTGAATTTTGGATTTACATAGATCTTCATATGCGTTCACTTTTAAAAGCATTTTGCTATATAGAGGCAATAAATTAATGTTTATTGCCTTTCCTATCCAATTTATATGGTACCTCTGTTAAGCGGCCAACCTCTATTAAGTGACCACTTTTTAAAGTTCCTAGGGTGGCCACTTAATAGAGGTCAGACTGTAGTTGGTGAAGTCTGAGAAGTCATCAAGTGATGGACCCATATCTAGTGGAGGAGAAAGTCTAGAACCTGCAGGTGGTGACACAGATCATGTGGAAGAAGATGATGAACCTTGTAGGAGTGATTTGCCAGTGCGGAGCTGGAAATAACAGTCGGTCATCGGACATTGTCCGACCAAATTTTGAATATGTCCGGCCAATTTCACATTTTGATTGGACATGATGTCCGAACATTTCACCGACACAATTGACTTCTTCCCCAAAACGTATTGTCTATCTCAAGGCTGCTGCCTTACGGGTGCCTGAGGTGCCTAAGTTACAACTGCGGGTGACTAAAGTTTTCATTCACATCTTATCTGTCTGATGACTTCAATCCTCTGATGAAATCGGTCACTAAAGTCATTCACACAATATATTACACACAAAAACACAGCTACTCTGGTTCCTTTTTGCTTTCATCACGAGAAAAATGGACCAAAGCAGGGCAACAAAGTCTCTCTTGTCGTTCAGAAAGTCGAATGCGTAAACTTAAAATGAGCTGCGGCTCAAAATGGCAAATTTGATCGATTCGAAGGGGTTTTGCTCACCATTGGCAATGTTACCCGGTCTCAGTAGCTTTGTAATGTTGAAATAAATCGTTTTTGCTACTAGACAGTCTCTTCTTTCTCTTTCTCTTGCTGTAGCAAAGCAAAGTGTTGAAAACGTGCCGTTCGACGCATTAGCTCTTCATGTAATATGTCATAAAATGTCCTCCCCTTCCAATTTTTTTTTTGGCGACTGAATTTCTTTTTATGGCGACCATTTTACAATTGAAGGTCGCCAAAAGGCAACTTTTCGAAAAAGTGAGCTTGGAGCATTGCAAGCTCAGTATTGAATAAATAAACATCATGAGTGCCAATGGATTGTGTCCCTGTTGATGCCTTTGATAGCAAATATTTTTGGAAATGGAGGGATGATACCCTGCCATTATATATACAATTGAATAAAGATAATTGTGTCTAAATTCTTGGGCTCTTTTAGTTCGATACTTTGGAAAACTTCACTTATGTACGAAGTAGTGGGCTAGCAAAAACAAAACATCATTGCAATTATTGTTTGGTTTTTGCATATTATGATTAGATATTTTAAAATCATCAACCAAACTGTCACGAGTCCACCCAAAATATGAAAATATATATTTTTTCTCCAAAGAAGCGGTCACTAGAACGCCGTAATGCTGCCTCAAAATCACCTCGTGCCCCCAAGCCCGGAAAAGGAGAGCACATTTCAGTGAGGCCAGATTCAAGGCCCCCCCAAATGCCTCTTTCATTTTCAATTGTTTTTATTTGCAGCTTGCATTTCTGTTTTCATGATTTGCACAATGTATTTTGTTTTGTTAAGTCTGCATTGCAAAACTCAAATCAAAGCAGAAATATAAATTTTGTAAACAAATACTGCTACACTCGAATGGATTCACTGATTATTGAATTTGTTTGACTATTAGTATTCTCTCTCAGTCATGACCTGATCACTTTGCTGAACACTTTATTCCAAACAAAAATTTGATTGATATTAGACCATATTTAGTGTCTCATGGAAAATCTCTGCTCCCAGAACCCCTAAGGTTCCACAATTCACTCCAACCCCTCCCCACATCTACCCTAACCATAACTATAACTATGTTATGAAGTGGTCATGGTAGCAAAATAAAAAAAATACATCTAATTGCAGTTTTGAATGCTCGGTATTTTTTGCTGTTTTCAAGACAACACTGCTGTAACTTTTGACAGATTTCCCCCATTCTTAGGTAATAAGATTGAAACTCTAGGGCAAATCGCTCTAAAAAAGCAAACAGTTAAAAGAGTTTAGTAAGAAGTGGAAGAATTTCGTATAACCCTTTCCTTTGTTTTTTGTTTTTTTTGTTTCCGTTTCGACTGTTACACTTTTTGGTCAAATTTCTATTTCTTTCATCCTGTTTTTGTCTTACAAACAGACACAGACTATTATATTGCTTTAATTTTATGTAAGTATTGTAACTTAAGTAATGTAACTTTTTTGTGTATTAATAAAGCATTAAATAAAAAAAAATTTTAAAAACAAAAGAAAATCATTATTCTTACTAATGAATTTCATTATGCTAACTAATTATGCTAATTAATGTCCGGTCAAATTGGTAAGATGTCCGACCAAAATGAAGATTTGAAAGGACATATGTCCTGCTAAAGGAGAAAAATTATTTCCAGCACTGCAGTGCTCCCCAGGCAGCTTTCAAATGTAATGTTACATGGTCCAGACTCTTGGCCATTAAAGGTTAATCAAGCAATTGTGAAAAACGTTTTGGAAAATTATTGGCAAGAGATGAAGTTGTTGATGTACTTAAAAAGAAACTTTCTGTGCGACAAAAAAATTTGACTGGCCCTACACCAACAGTACTTATTAGTGTGTTGGCCAAAAAGCTTGTGGCAAATAATTACTGCAAAGTAAAAAAGGGAGAGGTAAAAAATTTGAAGGAGGATATAGCTGTACATAAGGAAATTGAAGTATAAACAGAGGGTAGGGAACATGATTTATGATTTTGTATTTAAAGATGGAAGTTAGCATTGCGTTACTAGGTATATATGCCTACATGCATGAGACCTTGCCTTTTCCAGTTGTGATCATTTGTTCCACAAAAAAATCTATACCTGGGGAGAGAAATGTCTTCTTTGTTTGGATTTCCCCACCCTTAGCCTCAGTACTTTTTTATCAAGAGCTGTGCTTTGGTTTGTAACTGAGGGAACTGTTGCTCTTCACATTTTAGTAGCAGTTTATTCAAAAAATCTATTTTCAAAATAATTTAACTTTGGCATGATAAGTTTTTAAAAAAAAAAACTGATTAACATGTGTTAAATATATATTGAAATAACTTTCACAAAATGATCTCAGTGTTAATGGTCAATTTATATATTTAGAAAACAGCCCTAAGAAAGTATGCGCACTGATTGGTTAACCCTTTACTGCCCAAGAGTGACTTACAGATTTTACTCTGTCTAACAGCAGACGATTTTACCTGTCAAAGGGAGACCTCCCCCACGAACGTCTGCTGAAGCCAACGGAACATTCCTTTCCCTTTGTTCAAAAAGATCAGCCGGAGAGCACATGGAGATCACTGAAGAGCCAATCGGCGCTAGGTTATTGTTCAATAGAAAGCCAATCATAAGCTGTGATAGAACAACCCCCCAAGAGGATAATTAATACTACCCCATTTCTTATTACTTATGGAAAACAGATTTCAAATCCTTGCTTCATGTATGGAAGAAACTCCGAAAAAAATCGTCGTAAAAAACTGTTTTCTATGCAGTTTTCTGTTAATTCCTCAGGCGAGTATAAGAGTGCTTGGCAAGAATTCAGTGGACATCGCACACTTAATTGAATGCGCTGCAGATCGAAATAGATTTGAGTATGTTTTCGTCCAGCGACCCGTTCGTCTGTAGTAGGTGCTACAAGCGGTTACTTCGTTTTGAAAAAGCTAAAACTAATCTGCAATCCCTTCAGTGTAAAATGAGGTTGACTAGCCTTCACGACTTCTACGGTTCTTGACATTTGTACATTCGCCGTTCTCTGTTCGGTCACTCGACTTTTTGTCGCTTTACTCGTCTTCTTGAAAGGCACTTCATGATGTGTAATAAGGAGGAATTTCAAGTAAAGTTGAGCTTTAAGATTGTGCTATGGCAAATTAGATGTGCATGATTTCTGCTGTTATCTGCTGTTATCTGTTTGACACTTCTGTAATTTGCTACGTGTCCCCCAACTTGCTTTTGAGGGACAAAATATGAAATTTACTTAGATGTTGCTTACGTGCATTCTATATTGTGTGCCCCGGCTGTGATCAGAACTGTTTGCAAGCACAGTAGGCAGATCCTTATCATGGATGTCATATTTGCTCTCGTACGAGTTTAATTTCCTTGGGAGATGCCGGCAGAGCTTTACATCGAGAAAGCTGTACGTTTGTCTAGAGACATTCTAATGTTTCTTGCAGCTATCTGACCAAACTTATGACTTCTTTCCCCGATGTTAAGGTTATTCCTCCTGTGGTCATTCTGTAACCACCTGATTACCACCGTTTTCGTTGATACGCGACTTTGGAAAACAAAACACTCGCGGAAACGTTTCCAAAATTTCCGTTAGTCATACGTGTTATCGACATATCGAAGCGAAATCCACCAATCACAGCCCACTAGCATGATGTAGAAAAGGTCAGAAGGTCACGCTAGTGGCTGTGATTGGTGGATTTCGATCTGATCTGTCAATAACACGTATGGCTGACGGAAATTTTGGTGTTTCGTTTTCCAAAGTCGCGTATCAACGAAAACGGTAGTAAAATGAAGCTGTTTACGCAACAGGCGCCTGTGTTTACGCTCAAGTCTGTTAGTTTTGTGCGATTTATATGTCATTGTTCAGCTTAGTCGTAAGTTGCAAAGCTTGCTACACAAGCGACTTGCCGTACCCAGTCGGTAGATTCACAAAGACATCCACCTTTTTCTTCAGGAAACATTCCATACCTTCTCGCATATTCAAATCCACACTTTCAAAAGTCCGCAAACCCGTTGGAAGGCCACGCAAACACCCACGCAAAAATTGATCAAGGTTCAAAGTTCGCTGCCTTGATCGGGAAGTGTGCTGTGATTGGTCTAATTAAACAGCCCATTCGCTTCAGCAGACATTCGTGGGGGAGGAATATTGCGTGAAGAGCCCAAAGAGCGTCTGCCTAGGAGGCTATGGAAACACTCGCCTGCGGCTTGTGTTCCCACAGCATTTCTCGTTCTCCCAAACTTCCACTCATGTTGGTATAACTCGATAGAAACACGGTACATGTTTTTTATTCCTTAAATATAAATTTACTTAAGTGTACGGTACCGCTCAGAAATAAGAGAACTTCACATACACAGTCTATACGCGCATACACGTATGGCTACACGAGTATATGCGTATGACTACGCATTCCTTTGTTATTCACCTCTAACTGTTTCTTTTGTGAAGTATTGTTGGACAAAACAATAAATATCTTTGTTAGAAAAACTCAAAAAGCGAGAGCCATTCAATTACAGCCAAATTTGCATATTGTAGAAACATCTTCAATGAAGCTATCATATTTCCAATCCAGTTTGCTTTGAAGATTTACCAATTAGCCACCGGTCGAGTAATTATCACTGTCTACTTTCAACGACTGCTTGGCTTTCTCCCTGTTTAGGAAAAGAATATCATCCGCTAAGCATACATTTCATTTTACCGCGAAGTTCACAGGAGAAACTCTGATAAAGTCTAGCAATGCCGTGTAAATAGTGTCACAGCGGAAAAGCCGCGTCAAGATCTTTTTATTGCCTTAATAGCAAGCAATATATCGATGCGAAATGTTGTGTTTGAACAATAAGCTTTCTCATACCCCAAGGAGTTTTGGTTCAGAAAGAAACGGTTCATTCATGAAACATGTTCGCGACACATTTCGCCGGCTACTATTCCTGATGAACAAACAAATCGTCGACCGTGCTAGGTATACGGCTATCACTAATACATAAGACGTCTTGGGAAGTTTCTTAATGATGTGACTAAAGCGTGAGCCATGGTAATTCTTAACCCTGTTGAAGTCATTCTTGGAGAGAGTTTTTGTTCGCGAATAAATCATTCGAGAGATTTTATCACTGCCAGTGGGAAGATTATGGCCATGTGCTAAGCAACTTGTAAATCATATAACTTTACCGATTGAGACAGAGATAAGGCCTTGGGCTCTTTGTTGGTTTATACAGTGAATACTAAATTTTTATCAGTTGGTTCTGAATTAGGTACTGGGTTCGCTCTGTTTTGTTTTTTAGGCGACATAGAGAAAATTTACTGTTTACAATATTATTGTTATTTACAATGTGTCCCGGAGTCCCAGACCTGCGGCATGGAAATGGTTCTGTTTGGAGCAAGATGAAGTCAATGATTAAAACGAACGGTAAAATGTTCTGATGGAAGCCCAACTTCAAGTTTTTCCGGATATGTTGTGTAATGAGAGTTTGTTGCAATAAAATTATTGTAACGCTACAAAACGCATTCTATAAAAAATATTTTGTGAAACTGTGGCTTATGCTACCATATTTGGCACGTAGCGATTTAGTCAGTCCATATAATCACAGTATTACCAGGCCATTGAAACAACATTTAACTACAGTATTACAAAGAAAGCAACAATAAGCTACATAGCTTATAAATACTAATGAGCATACGTGTACACTTTGTATACGCGTATACGCGTATAGGCATAAGCGTATACGCGTATCAGCGTACGCATATACATATATGGGCATTCGCGTATTTCGGGTATGTTTTGGTTCGCTTATTTCTGAGCGGTACTGCATTTCATATTTCCACATTAAAATTAGTGAATCTGGTTTTTCAATATACAGGAAAAAACTGTGCACTGAACAGGAAAATTGGGACAAAAACTGGGATGTGAAATACACACAGAGGGGAGAATATTGGTACATCAAGTGATCCATGCTTTAAAGGGAAAATGGTGAGGGAATAATGTATCAGGTGCCATTTTCCCATTTTGAGAAATTCCAAGGGGATTTTCATTAAGGACCCAGAAATGACCTTTCTATTCCCCTGCCTGGTAATTAAAGATCTTTCCTGTGAGATAAACCCAAGTCTGTGTAATTATTGTGACATTAAAACCCCATGTCAGGGAATCCAGGAGGACATACAAACCCCATCTCAGGGAATTTACTGGGTCCAAAAAAAAAACATATCTGTGTATACATTGGGACATGAAAACCCCATGTCAGGGAATTTACTGGGTCAAAAAAACCCATATTTGTGTATATATTGGGACATGAAAACCCCATGTCAGAGAACTTACTGGGTCACAAAAAACCCATATCTGTAAATACATGTACATTGGGACATCAAAACCCAAGTCAGGGAATTCAGTGGGACATAAACCCCATATCATGGAATTTACTGGGTCACAAAAAACCCATACCTGTACCTGAGGACCCTACGATCTCTAACTTTACTAAAGATCTAAGGCTAATTTCCCTGACGTCCACTCTGTCAAAAGTTGCTGAAGGTATTGTCATCGAAAAGGAATTGAAACCAACAATATTGTCATCTATTGACCCTGGTCAATTTGGTTTCATTCCAGGATCTTCAACTACCTTTGCTCTTATATCGATGCTCCACCACTGGCTGCGT
>Ga0126343_10001668_pt1 | contig 10732 bp, 10 predicted proteins | sample Cyp2metagenome_FD_92531 | JGI IMG/M metagenome (GOLD analysis project Ga0126343, IMG submission 92531) | Coral microbial communities from Lord Howe Island, Old Settlement Bay, Australia - Cyphastrea 2 metagenome | ecosystem: Host-associated > Invertebrates > Cnidaria > Coral ... | reverse complement strand
TTTGCCCCATTATATTATAAAGAATCAAAACTCTCAGACATTAAGATACCCTGGGATGAGATAGCCCCTTGCAATATCCAAGACTGGCTGGATATCTTCACCAAGAGCCATGGCGCAACTTGTGACCTGCTGCCTACTGAAATGTTGCCGTGTACTGGAGCTCTTATTGGGGACACTTCAGTAGAACTGTTTGATTCTTAAAGAGAAAATGGTAATTTGATTTTTATTGGCCTTGCTCCATCAGCATACTGTCAGACAGGGACTGACATAACACATGTACCCCTTCCCTGCATTGACGAAGGCTATACGTTTCTGCGGAAACTAATCTGTACTTCCAAATCTGCCTCTGAAGCCTTTCTAACCATGGAGCATACCTGCAAGCGGTAGGATGGTGACTACTGGTACACGGTCAAAGGAAAGGGGAAACCAGCAGGAGTTCAAAGTGCCAGGATGAGCATGTCAACAATCACTAGGCCACGGCAATTTCTGACAGAAATCTGGCTTAGCCGACAGAATCCTCGTCCTGTGCCAAGAACAGGTGCATAGGGAAATGGAGGAAACCAACGAAATGTTCTCAACACAGCTTGTACAAGAAAGTTCAGTGCAGAGCTTGGGAACTGTATATGAACAGATGTATGTTGAACACCATCAAGAGATCATCGTCATTAAATGCTGCAGCATGAGAGTTGTACTATAAAGCTTCAAGGGAAAAAAAACGAGAATCATTGCAATCTTCTGCTGGGACTTTCAGTCCTGAATGCAATGCAACTTCCATCAAGAACACTATCAGGTTAGCACTCAATATGTATATCTTGTGGCAACATTTGGACATCGCCCTGCAGCAACTGACAGCTCCTGTGCCTAGAGTAATAAGGAAGACAACTATGGGATATGCAATCGTGTGGGGTTGTGGAAGTGGTAAGTTTGCCAAACTAGATTTGATGAATCCTTATGATCATTAAAAAGTTGAAATTTATAGAGGGCATTCTGAATGTAAAAAAACCGTTCAGGTGTCCTGGATGTTTTTGTCATAAGGCCAATTCCCCCGTTTGAACCGCTATACAGTCCCATCCTAGCAGTTGTGTAGCATGGTGAAAAATAATCATCACTGGTTTCACACCATATATCTCAAAACAGGGGCTCTCTCTGGATCCTATTTATGGTACTTTTGACCTGTTTGTGTGTAACCACAACCTGAAATTTTGAGGTCACTTGGATTGCACTGAAAAATAGTTTACTTGTTTTAAAAAAATAGACATACATGTAGCCATACCATCAGGCTGGCTGTTATGGAGTGTAAAAGATTGGAGAGTATAAACAAAGCGGTGCCACCATACAAGTAGAAAATGTAGCACAAAACAATATTTCACAGTACATGACTATGATTTTAGTTTTTTTCACCCTGTGAAGGAACTACAGGACTAGAATACTGATAGCATTTGAAACATCTCTGCCCAGCGCTGTCTAATTTATGTTCTCAGAACTGTCATATTGTGATATTTTTGCTGGAAAATATGTTATTAAACATATCACCTTGCGATTGAAGTTGAACTGTTGCTCATTCCCTTTCCTCTTGAAGACGTAGGTTTCAGGTTGCACCTCTGAAGCTATTTGACGCCACGTCCGTCTGCGCTTTGAGCAAGTTGCTTTAAAAGGCCCTGGATCTGGGTATTTACTGCGAATAAGATAACATTCTTCTTGGTTTCCAAAATGGTATGCAAGTCGGAAGGAGTAGAAGAAGATGATGAAGAATCCTCGTTGCCCATGAGCCGCGAAAAAACAGAAAGTAAACTTAAAGTAAGCGGAAGTGCCTCCAGGGAGAACACCAAGATGATTAATCTACATAAAACACTTCTTAAATACTCTTACCAAATCCCCTGAGAGTTCATAACGACGAGAGGACATTTTCCTGCTAATTATTCAAAACGCGAAAAAATCTGTCTCTCGTCTAAATTTCCTAACACCACCTAACCCGTGCGAAATAACAACGGGAAACACATAACACAGTATTTGCTATCGTGTGCTAACTGGAGGCCGCACGTTTATTGAGTCACGCCAAAGCAACAAATACATCGGTGCATACACCTAACAAAAAATAGAACCTGGGGAAGAACCAACGAGCATCCATAGAATGAAAAAACCTCACTGTGCTCGTTGTAGGAAAAACTGAGGAAAAATCCTGGCCCTATGGATAGAACTTTCCCGACCTGCCAGGCACGGTGTGAAAGAAAATTGAATACATATAATTTAGATCCCTAAAGATCGTGTGACCAATAGGCGAGAATTAAAATCATCTTAACATAGCTATCCTTGGCGTTTTCACTCGACCAACGTCCATGACGTTTGATTAGTCTCTCAGGAATTCCGGCATTAGCTGCTGAGGTAGCTCCTCCAGCTCTGAGGCTATGAAGACTCGGCTTAGAAACGTCAGTTAAGCCTCTAAAAGCATCCTTTACAAGTTTGCAAACTGTCGTATAGCTAATCCCTTGTTTTCGGACCATCTCTTTCGACCGAGGAGTTGCGAGGGCTCTGAAGAGAGGTAGATCTTTGGAGAGGTCGATCTGCGCAGCTGATATGTATTCTTCCAAGGCCTTGACAGGACAAGTTGGTAGGTCTGACCTCGTGATAACGATCCACGCCCCGTCACGGAATTGGTCAGTTTTTGACGATTCTAGAAAAATGGAAGCATACAAGGGGAAAAACTTAACATCACAGGCCTTTATCTGGCTTAGCTTTCTAAAACGGAAAAAGCCTGCGTAACCCATAAGACAACCAATCTGCGATCTGAAACAGAAGGAGACTTATCTGTAATCTTGGATTCCATGAGGGCCTTTAATATCTCAGGAGTCACCGGATCTTTTTTAATCTTGGGCTTTCCCAGAACCCTCTGAGACGCACTGACCGTTAGGGAAACCAGACGATGATCGGAGATTTTAGATAAGCCAGCCATCTGCTGGGCCCAGTCAATGCTATAAACAGCGTTAAGAACTGGAGAAGGAGAGTTAGCATCCTGAAGCAAGCACTGTAATTAAATTGCAACCTGAAAAGGATTAGCTCGAAAGGGACAGACATGATTGGATGAAGCCCAACATTTCCATCTTCTAAACCCCCCCAGGTAGGAACGTACAGTACCATCCCCTTTGGATCCAAGAACTGTACTCTTCACAAGGGAAGCAGTGGGCTGGAGATGCTTGGGGGTTGAGGAGAAGAATTCCGACCACATTTCCGACTGGAACACATCTGCAAAGAGATAAAAACTAACAGCAAGAAACGAAAGACAAAACAAGATAGGCCATCTGTCTATATTATTTAATAGATAGATATTAAAGACTAATAAACAGCAATAACAGTAAATAGAAAATCTAACACAGCGCACACTCATGGGCACAAATAGCCCCAAGTCCGGCAAAGGGCACAGGTGGTCCCTTAATCACAAATTAAAACATATGAAACAAACATAAACTAACCAACACAATCAACTCAACGTGCAACTCCATAAATGCTAGGCACAGATTGTCCCTTAATCACAATTTTAAACATCTTAAATAAACACAGACTATTTGACACCTTGAATTAACTAGCAATTCCATGCAAGCTGGGCACAGATGGTCCCATGCTTGTCGGCACAGATGGTCCCATAGCGTAGCTCCATATTTCTGTATATAATCCACACACAACCCATAATTCCTTGATTCGCTCCGAAGAAGGGCTAACGCTCGAAACGTCAGTTTTCGAATCTCTTTACGGTGGCCAATTCACATTATCAACCCAGTTGATAAAACCCAATTATCTTGTTATACTTCACACCGACGCAGCATCACCGTTCTTTAGAAACTTACCCCTCTATTTTTGTGTTTAGTTTTATATACTTACATGTACATTAATTTGGCATTTTTATTACCAGCTGGCCGATGATTTCTTATGGTGAACTTAAGTGTCATACAGGAATGCACTCATCTTTTTATTGAAAAAAAAGTGGATTAAAAATGATTGCAATGACAGTGCAGTTTCGTCTATTAGGTATCTTTAGACTATATGGTATTTGGCTCTGTCTCAAAAGTACTAGGAACAACAAATTCATGAATTTGATCGGCTGAAATCAATGTATTGAGATGGCGTCCTGCTGGAGTGGGCCATGCCACATGCATGCTTGACGGGCCAATCCCCTAGCCAGGGGGTTGGTCAGAGGACTTTTGACTGGTTGAACTGTCTTTGAGTCAACACAGTCATGTCTTTCCAGATATATATAGCTTATGCAGCGACAAAATTATGTATCAATGAATTAGTAGTGTATAGATAAACTTAATCTGGTTTTGTTTGCAAGGCCTGTTGCTGATATAAGAGGATTCTCCAGATTCTAATATTGGGAGCCAGGAGCTGAGGTGAACTCAGAACCTGGAAATTGGGTACAAGGAACATTCACGTGCTGCTGAGACAGACGACTTAGAATCCTTTTTCTGTGTAACCCATCAAGTCCTGGGTCAAATTTTTACCCTGAAATGTTCAAAGCCTACTGGCCAAAGAGTGTGAGGTAAGAGCATTCATAATTTTCCCTTAAATATAAAAAACAGTGTAACTCAAGGTGAAGGTACTGAAATTATTTCAAAGCAATGATAATTATAACTGTTCTCTTGCTGTATGTAGGCCTACAAGCAGTACACCAATGAGGCTTATGGTGTGGAAAAAGACAACTTTCCCACACCAACTTTCCTGAACATGCAAATGTTTTCCTGTGATAAATATCACAAACAATATCAACAACAAGCTAATACATAAATATTTATTGCTGTTAGTGGGGTATATGATCCCATCTGGTACATTGCTGCATTTTCTAATTTCAGGGAATTTTGGAAGAGGATGGACAATGATTTACCATTCTACTATTGGATGTTAAATGAACGTTACTCTGAAGAGTCGTATCCCTCATTTGATGTAAGGCCAGAGTTAAACGAGGACAGAAGATGATGTATGCAACCATCCACTGCGCATCAATCAGAGAGAAGACAGCTCAAAGGGTCCATCTCCCCGTTCGACATGGCAGACCATCCGTCAGTCTTCTCATAGCCCAGGAAATTACCTTGCGCCACCCCCTTGAGGCTGCCTTTTTGTACCAAGTCAACTGTGTTAGTGCTTTGGTTTTATACTTCTTTGGTTTGTCTTTCGTTTTCCTTTGTGAGTCTGGTTTTCTATGATTAGGTATGTAAAACAAAGGAAAATTAAAAATTCAACCAAGAATAAATTATAGTGGAACCCTGCCTTAAGACAACCCCATTGATGCGACCACTTTGTTATTACAGCCACTTTATTCTGGCCCAAAAAATGCTCAGTCACTTTTTTTCCTATTTAAGAAACACCTTCAACATGACTAAAACCGTTAACACAACTAATTTTCCATGGCCCAAAGGTGGTTGTTTTAAACCACAATATACTGTAGGTATCTCGTATGCAAAGGGGAGGGGGGCGGCGGCAAAAGTACTATGATTTTCAAAGACAAAATGCAGAGCAGGTAACCAGCTAGGAGATGATGTGTCCATCACTACAGAAACTTAAAGGCAGTACAAAGTTTAAACAAAATTAATTCTCACTGAAATTTCACTCACCATTCTTTAACTCTCAGATACATAAAAATATATGCAGGTTACTTTTAGGGAACCCACTTCAATGATGGTTAAGGTTTCTGGTGTCAGTGGAAGGATAATGGTCCTTTATATTTGTATATTCCACATAGATGTATTGACAGGCTTGCGCAACCAAGTGGGTACCCCAAAAATGATGAAAGTAACTGTTAGTTGCATTGCTAGTTGGACTGCTATGCTTATGAAAACCAGAACTAGGTAACTAGAACCAATATCATCACATGAATGATAGGAAGTCAAATATCCTCATTATATTATAGGTATCCCTGTTTTTCATCCATCTTCCTTTCTTGGTAATTGTCACTGTAGCAAAGTACTTATAACTAGCTGTAGGAAAAATGTACTGATATTTAATCGAATTAATTGACATGTTTACAATTTCTTTGTTTCTAATAGCCTGGGTGACTTTAACAACTTTTAAGTCAGGAATATAACCACTTGGTTTCCACAAATCATCCGGGGAAGCATGCAATAGTATCGCATTATCGTCTCTTCTGTTCACTGGTTCAAAACTTAACTGGACTGGCACTGGCTCTGGATCATTTTTTGTTTGCAAATTTTAAGAGCATTTATAAAATGTTCGTGATGTGAGCTGCCTTTCAAAGTAAATGATTTTGTTAATAATGTTTCTGCATAATCACAAAGAATGTTTTCAGGAGCAAATAATTTGGTGCCTCCACTGTCATTGACCCATTCAAGATACAAGTTAGATTTCTTCCTCGACATCCTTTAATTTTACTTCTACTAATGCTGTCTTCTTCTCCTTCTGCTTCTTCTAAGCCGTCTCCATCATTTATATGAGATAACAACAAGCTTTGTACCTGGGAAGCGGCTATTATAGCAACACACAACAACGTCTCTCCTCCATCATCTTCAACTTCATCTGGGTGAATCTGCAATTTGGTCAAAATATTGCACTTTCACTCTCCATCAATCTTTTTTAAAAGGCAGCAAATTCATTATCACATTTCGAGTTTCTTACCAGGAATTCAACACTTGATATAACCTTTACAATGCAAGGCGAGACAACTTCTTTTATTTTATTGACCACTCGTTTGCACTTCGGGAAAACAACCATACGCCGTCCCAACAGAGATCCAGGGAAACTCACTTGTCCAAACAAAGATTTTAGCTTCAGGAAAGGTAAGTTAGATATTGTCAGTTCAGAAACATACCGGGGATCGATGCAATACAGGTACAATAACCTAGACTTCAGAAACATCGGCGCATGCCACACATTCTCCTCAATTGCGTCCATGTTGAAATTATAGGGTCATGTGACGTCCAATGGTTGATAATATAGTTGGAAGCAATACATTCTGGGATATACGGTTTATTTTAGAATCACTTATTTGCACTTTCAAATTTCCTGGGAAATTTGGAAACAAAAGCGAATGTTTTTGAAGATTATTTATTTCAGATACAGATGCCTTCCTTTGAAAAATTTGAAACAAAGTTTATTGTAAAAAATGTGTTCTGTGGTGATAAACTATTTTCTTTGCATACCAAACTTGGATTTCCAAAATTTGTATGAGAACATCATACTTGGAAATACTCTAAACCTTCTTTGAATTTAATGGCAACAGAACCCACTGGGTAAACTAAGAAAACCACACTGGTACTTGCTACTAAAACATGTTTGGATTTGTATGAAAACAAATTTGGTTTCTTGCTATTTTCCCTTTTTGGAAAAATGGAAAACCATGATGGAAAGTAATGTAATTCCATGTTCAGTATTCAACATACCAAACTTGGTCTAAGTAGTTTCCTGTATTGGGATATGCAGCCTGTTATACAATATATCTTACAGAGCTGAACTGCTGCATGCTCATGCATGTGAAGTGCTGCTTGTTTCAGGTAAGTAGTACAAAGTTATTTTGAACTGGGCTTACAGATATGCCTTAATTTAAAAGCTGTCCACACTTGATGTACTCTAAAACAGTGGGAAATTTTAAAGAACTATCCTAAAATAGAATGCTCTATTGCACTTAGAAAAACAACAGCCATTGAAACAGATATGGCCTTTTGTTATGTCTAACTCAATGGCTATAAAATCATGTAAAATTGTGTAAAAGTTTATGATAGTCTCTGCAGCAAAATTCTCGCTAAACAAACTAGTGATGCTATGCACATCAGCAAGGTCAGTATTCCAAAATCCATTATTTCCGGAAGCAGTAGACGCCATTTTTGTTTTGTTGGTAAGTTACCATGCATCGCCTTGATTTCATGCCTAAAGTACATACGTCACATCCAATATGGCTGCCACATGATAAGGGTGAATACTCTAATTTATGCTATTATTTATGACCTTGGACGTTTAGCAGGGGAGATTTCTTCACCATTGGTCTCTGTCTCTGTCAGGGCTGTCATTAAGGGCCGTAACCCGTAACACCTGTTACGGCTGATCTCACATGACTGTTACGGGTATAGATGTCTATTGGTGCTGCATTGGTGCTACATTAAACTTACATACATATTACACTCGTACGGGTGATAACGACAATGTAATGGCTGCTCAAAAACTTAATGACAGCACTGTCTGTGTCCTGGTCATTGTCTGGTTGATGGTTTTTATCCTTGGATAGTTTTTATCCTCGGTTTTTATCCTCGGCTACATCATCTACATCTTGGATGTCACAGAGCAATTCATCACCATTCTTAACAGCTTTCTGAGTAACATCCCCTTTGCAAAATTGACATCAGGTGGTTCCAATGTCACGTCACTTTCATGTAACTGTTCACACTTAAGAGCGAACGTCCACTAAGACTAAACCATATCAAAAATATGTGGCACATGATGAAAAATCAAAATATTTCATATTTCGCCAAGAGATAGCCTATGATAAGCCTAGAAACCTGGTGGGTCTTTTTCTTTGAAATAGTTTTTAAACCCGCCAAAAAATCACAAATTCGGTATGGCACCACGTCTTGCCAAAAACACAAAAAATTTGGGGACTCGTGCCTTATCATAAACTTCGCTCTGTTCATCCCGCATCGCAAGAACACTCCAGTTGGAGCCTAAAAATTTATTTTTGAGGGGTTTACAAGTTTTTTGAGACCAATTATACTTCTGTGGGTTAATTTTCAAGGTCACGGCGAGCCGCTTGAAATCACTAAAATGCGCTTCCTCAAAATGCTTATTTACGCACACTTTTTCAAACGGCAAATTCGCTACCCGGTAAAACACTGAAATGCCTAAAATTGCGACATTTCGAAAGAAGAAATGTTAGTGTACAACCTGGTATAAAAATTATTTTCGGGCTTTCTATCAGCGCCGAGTACTAAAGCTCTCAAAATCATGATAATCTCCAGAGTAACCTGCTAGAAGCGAAAACAAGAGGCAAGTGCCTGTGACCAGATAATCAAAATGAACGAAAAAATGTCTTTGCAATTTATTTCCTAGGTGTTTGGAGTTAAACTATGGCAGAATATTCATGTTTAGCTCACCTTCTGTAAGATATTATTTTATTCAAATGTTAAGCACTGCTGTATTCAGAATCCTACAGGATAGCCATTTTGACGTGTGGAGTTGAAGTCGGCAAAGAACAACACATTCAACGAATGACTCCAAGTTAATCCACCACATTCATACCCCTTGTTTGAAAGCAGCAATCCACCAAAGTGAAGCCTTCTAGCTTCGGTCCCTTGTCCGCTAAATCGAAATAATTATGTTCCGTTATCTGCCCTCAAAAGATGAGCGTCTGCTTGTTGACTAATATAAAATTTGTCCGTCACGCAATGGTCCCATGACAGGTCTGGTTCTTGTTACACGCTGACAAAAAAGGAAGCATACATACAACCTTTATTTATACACGATAAAAATGTCAAAGCTACAAAGCTTGTGGGGTCGTGTACTAATAAGATACATAAAACACTACAATTAAAAGATAAAAATAATTCTTATAAGATATAGTGTTGATAAAAACGAATAACAGAAAAATTAATCGAAGGAAACAAAGCAATGCGAACATGCTTTTGCAGCCAGAGATAACAACCCAAATCTTGGCAATTTCATTCGGTATGCCAGGTATTCGACTGTAAAACACAGCAAAAAGTTAAAGTAAATAATAGACGTATCTATAAAAATAACGTGTGTTCTGGGAGTACGTGTATTCTAAAAGTCTTCTATGTCAACAATGTCGACATCAAATCAGCAGTTTTATTTCCAACCCCATAACGGCGTCTTAGTCTAAACAACAGTGCCAAGACTATTTACAGGTGAGGTTTCTTTTTCCACAAATTTCTGTAAACTTGTATCAACGTCTAGTCTTGATCAGTAACTTGTAGCTTCTTGTCCATTTAATCACGCAATGAAACGTCGCGCATTTGCGTGGTAATTATATGGCCAGACATGACAAGGAGAAAAAACGCAAGCAAGCAGGAAAATGAGCAAACAAAAACGCAAGTAAATCTTTTCCAAACTGAAAATCCAGGACTTGTGATTTATTTCTACAAACCTCTTTACCTTTATAGGCTCTTTACATCACTTGGTCACTACGCGGTCTACCACTAGGATTATGAAAAGGAATTGTTGGCTTGTTTTTTGGGAGGATTCTTTGAACTGTCTTTTGACAATTGGTCGATATACGAGTAACAAAATAATCAGGTAAATATCAAGTAAATGAGTTTTCCAAGATGCTAATAAGAACGTAACCAGTCGAAGGTTCAAGGTATTCCTGGCATGAACTTTCCTCCCGCCCTTCAAGACACCGGTTTCGTGAAACTTTACCTTTCGTATTTAGCAAGCTTACAAAACCACTTTAAGACAATACATAAAACTCAGTTTAGCATGACCTCCTCATTTTAGCATGCTGGCTATGCCCTTACATACAATAAGCTACACTTTTATTTTCTGCTCATACTGTTTCTCTTGATGACGGAACAATTATACAATTATACTGGACGCTCGTTTCCTGGCATGTCTCATTTCTGACATTCACAGCTCTGGCAAAGCAGTTCTAGCCTTTTGATATATGGCTTCTTTCGTCTAACGGTGACATCTGAGATGCCAATTTCAAAGCACTTGCAAATGTCCTTTAACATTGTGATAGAAAAGTCGCTCAGCTTCTTTTGCAACGACAGCTCACACAGGTTAG
>Ga0126343_10001667_pt1 | contig 10734 bp, 9 predicted proteins | sample Cyp2metagenome_FD_92531 | JGI IMG/M metagenome (GOLD analysis project Ga0126343, IMG submission 92531) | Coral microbial communities from Lord Howe Island, Old Settlement Bay, Australia - Cyphastrea 2 metagenome | ecosystem: Host-associated > Invertebrates > Cnidaria > Coral ... | reverse complement strand
TTAGATATAACATAACCAGGCACAAAATAAGAAAGTCACACCATTTTTCTCTAATCGGTGTGTGTTCTATTCGTCATCTTTAAGCCTAATTTCCCACTGGATTCTCCGAATTCTAACGTTCATGTCTTCTCCACGTTCTGTGCTGTAAACAGCTTTGAACTCCGCTGACACATGCACATGCAGGACTGAAGCACGTGCTCCTTTTTGTCTGTGTCAAGAGCACGTCTTTTCTTTCCTTTTTAAGTGTGCATTTTTCTTTAACTACAAGGTTACATTCGTAAAGAGAATGTGTGGAGCTTTTCTGTTATCTTGAATGATGATATCGATCAGATAGTAATTCCAGAAAATGAGAAGTCAAGTTATTGTCTAGCCTGCGAATACAGCTGCCTCCCATGCGAAACGCGAAGAGCTAGTTATCGTCGCTATCTTTTGGTTCAATGTAAAGTAAATCAGCGGAGCCTGAAAGAAAAACACGGATGTGAAATAAAATATAACATGCTGAACTTAAGATGACTTATAAATGTCTGAAAGCCGTCGCTTTCTGCTTTTGCTGGGGCTTGCGTAAAGCTAGCTCGAGTCAGAAAATGCAGCGTTCTTTTTCTTGGTCCTAGCGGAAAGTGCGGAAACTGGGGAAGAGAATTAAATTGTGTGCTCGTTCTTCGGGTACAACAATTACAGAATGCTGTGTTTTGTAAAGAAAGCTTTTGTTTTCGCTTGTCTGACCACTGTCCACGAATTCTATGGCTTGAAAGCTAGCCAAATGAGCAAAGTTCGTGCTAGTTCTCACGAACACCCAGATGTTGAAGAAATCAAGAATCTCTGTGAACAGAATTTCAAAGGTCACTCAACGAAGCGACTTCAGTAGTTAATATCTAAGCTTTACTCTCATATGAAATATGCTGATTCTTTTATTTGTTTTCGTTGTCTTAAATACTGCTAAAATAGGTGGCCATAATGGAACACGAAGCTCAAGTTGCTTTTTTTAGAGTTGCTCTTTTCGGCGTATACTTTTGATCTTTTGGAGTAGGTGCTCTAAGCATTTGAAGCAATGCACCTAAAATTTTTAACTGTGCGCCTAAAATTTCGGCAGTGCGCCTAAAAATTTACATCTGGTCGCACAAGTGCTCCCAAAGTCAAAAGTAAACTTTGAGCCCTGTGATGATGATAATGATAATAACAATTATTGTAATAATTATTAAGCATGATAATAATAATAATAATAATAATAATAATAATAATAATATTAAAATAAATTAATGCTGTAAATAATACAGAATACCGAATTGATGCCATCTGCCAGCACACCCAATAACTTAAATCAACAAATTCAAAAATTATTTAAAAATATGTACCGTAATGTTGTCGTTTGAATCCTCATGTCGGCTAAGATAACTCATGCCTCAAAGTTTCAAAACAACAGCTGAAAAATGGGAATTAAATACTTAAAATAAAATATATGTACCTCCAGCTCTTTTTCCGTTTCATCTTTACTGTACCACGGTATCTTACTGCCGAAAAATACAAACTTTTTTAACCACTTCTTTACTACGTCAAAACTCTCTGCCACCATTTGCTTCAATCTGTCAGTTAGTTGCTTTTCTTCCGGTTCAGGCACAGTTGAATTATCTAGCACTGAGACCCATACTTCAATGCTACGTAAACAGTCACACAGCAGCTTAAAACTGCAATCAGTAGAAACACCCTTCAGGATGTTCAAACACGAGATGACACAGAGAAGTGCTTCTTGGCAGAAAGTGATGTGATCCTCAGTAGACACAAATCTAATAAATAAATAAATTAGAATAAAACAGCATTAACACAAAGTTCGTAAATAAAGTAAATGTATATTATCCTATCTCTTGCACGCGCCGTGTACACGGGCACATGTGCTGTGATTGGTCAATTTAGCGGGCCGTATTCTTCTGTATTACCCGCTAAAATTCAAAGCTGTTTTTGTTGCCAAAATGTTTCGTGATTTATCGCCAAGTGTTCTTAACGTTTTTAGCCAGAAAAAGTTTTAAAACTTTCTTTTACTTGTAACATTGTGTACTAAAATCTCGTGACGACTTAAGAGTCGCTTAACAATGATTTCCAATTGAGTCGTTTTGCTTTCGAGGTGCATAAGAAATTTGGAGCCATTCCATGTTTATTTAAATAGAAATCGTTTCCGAGGCCATCAGACACACGGTATAATAAATATCTTACTAACCTTGCCTTCTCGGTCCATACTGCAAGTTACAGGTCCTTGTTTTCCCCCAATAAATTGATGGGGAAAAACTTGGTCTGTTACTTACAGTACGGCCCTTGGTTAGTAAGATGTATTTATTTCAAGGGTAGGATATGGCAAACTAAGTGCTCTGAAGCAGGCTGTTTTGTTCCAGAAAAAGATGAAGAGCAAATGGAAATAAGTTACATCCAATTTTTTTAAAACCAGTTTAAAACACAACATTCAAACGACTTCTTTGGAATTCAAAGTCCTGTTTTTAAATCACACACAGCATTATGTCAAAAAGCTTTGCTCGTACAATGTAATGGAAGTACAGCTGTACGCTGTTACCAGAGTTTCATCAATGCCATATCCTTAGAACTGTCACAAACATTGCCTGCTATATGTGGCTCTTCAATGCCTCCCAGGGCTCTCCAATATAAAAATGACGAGCGTGCACCTCATATCTTTCAGGGGCTTAAAACGCAGTTTTGATACCTCTTAAGCCTGGTTTCCATATGATCGTCCGAATCGTCCGAATCGTCCGGATCGTCCAGATCGTCCCAGTCGTCTCAAAAAAAATGTTCAGACGATCGGGACGATCATACGGAAACGCTACCCAGACGATCGCAAACGACCAGGATGACTGAGACGACCTCGATCGCTTGTGAATTTTGAATCGCCCGGGTTGTTTGCGATCGTCTGCGTAGGGTTTCCATATGATCGTTCCGATCGTCTGAACATTTTTTTTGAGACAACTGGGACGATCTGGACGATTCGGACGATCATATGGAAACCAGGTTTTTAAGGTCATTCCCCAGTATTGCATTGAGCATCCCTTCTGCGCATAATTTTATGCGTGATTAGCGAGCGCGCATTAGAAAATGGCGGCTTTTTCTTTACGACTGGACCTCACGCCGAAGAGGTAAATCGTCATTTTCTCAAAAACGACTACGGTGACCTATCATTTTTCTCCGTCGTTTTGAATTGAGTAGTAAATTTCTCTATGTAAAATAAATATGGGCCAATTCTCAGTGTTGAGCAAAACACAATCGTCGGAAACATGAATTTACGGCTGGATTTTAGCATAATCATGGTGCTGTTATAAGGATTTATATGGTGTAAACAAGGTGCTGTTGCTCCTAAACGAACATGGGGACCCCTCATTTTTCTTTCCAGATTTAAGTTCCTGTCAGTAATAGAAACAATCAATTGGCAAAGTTTGAGAAAAATCTCAGTGTAGGTTCCATTTCAGTGGAATGACCTTTAGGTGTTAGCCTCAAATTGTCTACAGTGGGAGCTTGTGCGGTACCTTTTAGGGTATTGAGCTGCGCACATAATTTTTACAATCTTGGTCAGGTTTGTTGGCTATAGTTTGTTACAATTGAACTAGAAAAAACAGTAATATTGCAATCAGGGCTCCGCTTTTATGCTTGGCTAAATATTTATATTACATTTATGGTTCTTTTTCAAAACATACTTGCCAAAACAATATCTTCATTATTGCCATAATAAAGCTGCATTTGTATGACCATTTTTGACGCGCATGTCCGGAAAGGATACATTTTACTGTTGTTTGCAAGTGTAGACATCCAATCTAATTACCTATGTAGTAGATAGATAGTATGAAGTACGGAAAGATATAAAAAATAGATCCCTACTCTTTTGCTCTCGTTTCACTGGTTGTCTTGGCACTCTTTTGAATTACACTTAAGGTGGTGGCAACCGCATCCCTCTAGTCATAAAAACAGATTGGTAGAGTAATGAACTAAAAGGCATTCTACAAACATTATTTAATACAAAGTATTTATGAAGCCCTTCTTATGATAAAAGGAATGATACCGGTTTCGCCCCATGGCGAGTTCGCCCCAACGGAGTTCACCCCCAACTTTTCGAAGTTTTCTCGCCACCAGTGGTCTTACAACACAGTGGATAAAAGAACGCAGAATAATCTCTGTATGTGACTCGATCTGGTTGGGGGCAAACTTGATCAAGTTGAATCGATGTGGGGGCGAACTCAGTGAGTCGAACTCGGCTTGAGGCAAAACCGGCAGCTACCGACAAAACAATTTACCCCAAAGCTGCATACAAATTGCCTGCATGTTTTGAGAGGACCTTGAGCTATCATTAAGCCCGTCACCAACAGGCCGCAGAAATCTAGCCATATTAATTGGCTGATCGCTTTTAAAAGGGGTTCTTCAAAGAATAAAATGGTTGACTGAGCTTTTGTAATCAGGCCAGAATAAAATAACCGTAATAACGAGGACTGGTTGTAAAACAATAAGGTTCCAGTGTACCACTTTTGTCAGGGCCAAATGGAAGGAGTATGTGAAGCAACTAGGAGGATATGTAACAAAGGGCCAAGAAAGGCAGGAATGGCAAAGAACAAGGAAGGAAAGCTATTGACTAAAGAAGGTGAGGTGAAAGCGAGATGGCAAGAACACTTCACTGAAGTCCTGAACAGGCCAGTTTCTGAGGTCTCTACTGAGGTGGAGACAGATGTGGTGAATAACAGCATTGACATAAGAGAGATAACAAGGGGGGAGATCAGGAGCGAAATGGGAGGCATGAAAAGTGGTAAGGCACCAGGTATTGATAGCATCATGGCAGACCTTCTGAGGGTTGACACTGACATCACAGTTCAGATATCGATCCTGCAGGAGTTATTCAACAAAATATGGGAGGAAGAAAGACAGTCCCAGAGGACTGGCTCAGAGGGCTTATCATCAAGCTTCCCAAGAAAGGAGACCTGACAAGTTGTGAGAACTGGGGAGGTATCACCCTCATGTCCATTGTAGCCAAGGTGTTCGGAAGAGTCCTCACTAAAAGAGAATTGTTGCAGGAACAGATGCCGAGTTGAGAGGAGACCAAGCCAACTTTAGAAAAGGGAGGATCACGACAGAACAGATCTTTGTATTATTTTAAGGAAGATAATTGAGCAGGTAGCTGAATGGAACTCCAGCCTCTACCTATGTTTTGTGGACTATGAGAAGGCCCTTGACAGACACTCTCTGGAAGATCATGAGGTGCTATGTAATACCGACAAAGATCATGAGGTGCTATGGAATACCAACAAAGATTGTGAGAATAGTGCAAGTCATGTACACTAACTGCACATGTGCCATGGTGGATGGTGATGGAAGAACAGATTGGTTTGAGGTGAAGTCAGGGATGCAACATGTCAGGTTTCCTATTTCTCTTGGTGATTAACTGGGTGATGAGGAGGTCAGTCGAAGGTGGTGCAAGGAAAGGTATTAGGTGGACGATGACAACCATGCTAGAAGACTTAGATTTTGCACAGGACTTGGCTCTCATATCAAGTACATTCACGCAGATTCAGATGATTGACCACCTGAACAGAAATGAAATGGGAACAGGCTTGAAAATTAGCACCAAGAAAACCAAATGACGAGGATCAACATAAACAAGGAGTTACAACAACACAGTTGTAATAGATGGGCAGGAGGTAGAGGATATGGATAGCTTTGACTTTCTAGGAGCAAGAATACCCAAGCATGGAGGGGCCGCGGAAGACATCAAGAGCTGCCTAGAGAAAGCTACAGGAGCTTTTAACCAACTAGCTAAGATCTGGAGGAGTGGACAACTGAGGAAAAACACCAAGATCAGGATCTTCAAGTCTAACGTCATAACAGTGCTATGTTATGGATGCGAAACCTGGAGAATGAGAAAGAGGGATGAAGCAGAACTGGACACATTCCTACACAAGCATCTACAGAGTTTGCTAGAGATACACTGGCTGATGAAGGTGTCAAATGAGGAAATCAGACGACAAGCTAGAACTTGTACCATCAGCGAACAGATCAGTAGACGGAGGTAGCGCTGGATAGGCCATGTGTTGCCTGTGAACAACCAACAGAATCCACGCATGGCTTTAACCTGGGCACCAGAAGGGAAGAGGACCAGAGGGCAGCCGAAGGTAACATGGAGAAGAACTGTAGAAGGAGAGAGGCAGAAGATTCCTGCTGCAAGAGACAGAGTGGGTTGGAGGAGACAAGTCAACGGCCCTATTCTACCAGAGGAGACATACATGTAGGAAATAAGTCAGTACCACTTTCGTACATACTGTTTTGCAACTAGATTAATTGTTTACTGTAGATGTATATCTCTTCCCTTAATCTAACCTTCAAATAAAAGATTGCAATAAAATCAGTAAACCCTGTAAAGAGAGAAGGAAAAATGCGTACAAGCCACTTATGAAAGATTTATAACAGGAGTCAGATTTGACAATCTCTCTGAGCCATTCACACTAAATATTGTATAAACTAATTCCAAGTCAAAACAGGTATCTTATAAGCCTTGGGTAGTTTACAGAAATACAAAGAAACCAAAAATGTACCTCTTCCTCTGGAATGTAACTCTTTTCTGATAAATATCTGGCAAGGGTAGTGTATATTTCCACAGGTGCAAACTGTCCAGAGGAAGCCATTTTCCCATACTGTCGTAAAGGAACTACCAGAAGGAATGTCCTTCTGGAGAGAGGGTCCAGCTTGAAAAAAGGAGCCAGAAAATTCAGCAACAAGGACGGGCAGCTGAGAGAACATTAAAAGAAAATGAAATTAAGTTTATCATAACAAATATTGAATTGAACCTAATCAAGTGACCATAAAGTGACCATCACCACATCTGTTAGATGGTTGTTTCAAATTTTCTATAGCTTTTAACCTCCAGTAAGGGAACAGTTGGTATGGTATGTGAAATATATTCACTACCTTTGTACTAAAATTACAATGTGGCAATACAAATGTAATGAAACGTTTTTGTAACACCCCTGATGTATTGTAACAAACCTGATGTATTAATTCTGTGTGACACCCTAAATAATCACTGTAACTTGAAATTGTAGAAATGTAATGTCTGACAACTGTCAGATGTGATCTGATCTAGTAGCACTCTATGGAGGCTGATCTTATATTACAAATACTGAAAGATGTATAACTCACATAAATGAACCTCTTTGTGCACAATGAGAATGAATGTTAAAATAAATTTTGGCACCTTTTCCTCATAAAATGCTCAAATACATTATCTCTACCTGTGCTCTGAAAAAGTCCTTTCTCTGACAGATTTAGTGTCAAATCCACTTGCTCCCCACCATGTATCATCCTTATCTTTAGGTTTCTCCATAAGCAACAGAGAATTGTCAAAAGGCTGTGAAACCTGGGTTAGGAAGTGAACCAATGGTACAGCAAACAGCCAGTCATGAAAATTGGGATAATCCTTGGCCACTTGTCTGCAAATGGCTTGAATCGCTCCTCCAAGGTTCCTAAAAATAAATTATCATCACCCTTTATGCCAACAGAGATAAATGGACAAACGTAGCAATCATAAGAAATAAGGACCAAATTGTTAATTTGAGCAATACCATTTCTCTTTTCAACCCTTGTATATAATCTAATCAATTATTCATGAACCTGGGATCAGTTGCAGTCTAGAGCCCAATGAGCTTCAACACAGTGTGTAAGTTATAGATTGAACAAAAAAGAACTCACTGCCACTGTTCACTTGGAAAATTCTTCAGAAGCCTTTCAAAGCTAGTACATGTATGGTCTTTTTCATCTGGACGAAGAACCAAAGAGAAAAAGAGCTTTGCATATTCTTGAGGATCAAGATGCACTTTGTGTACATAAATAGTATATGCAATGGCCACTGAAGACACCAAGGGAAGAATGTTGTTCTTTTTGTCTTCTTCATCTGATTGAGGTAAAGAATTCTTCTCAATCTTGTCTTTAAAAAAGTCCCTCAAAATCTACATTAGAAAACAAAATAACCAGTGTCAAGTCTCCTCCGTAGCCGTTATTAGAGTCGTCACCCAACACTTCTCCCCCACAAACGGCTGCTTAAACCCGAACCTCATTTTTTTCCGTGGATTAGCCAATCACAACATCCCTCACATATTCCTGATGCGGTCGCGCCAAGACTAATTGTCCAATCACAACTCGAGTTCTATCGGCTTCATCGACACCTTTTCAATTATGTGATGTCATTGACAATTATCATGCTCCAGCGATTTGCGATGGAATGTCATGGGTCAAGGCAAAGGGAACCCGACCACTTTATCAGAGATGAAAATAAATGTACTGTTCTTTACCTGTGTCGATGCCTCTTTTTTTAGTCGTTTAGAGGGAATTTGAATGAAGCGAAGGCGGTTACATTTCTGAATATTATCTCGCGTGCCACTTTGATATTATGACGCTCCGTTTACGTCTCAAGTTTAAAGTAACGTCTTTAAATATTAAATTTTCCTTTGATTTCAACCTCCCGTAAGCGACCACCTGACAAATAATGGAGTGAAAAATGCATAATAACATGTTGTAACATTATCGTATCCCTTGCTGGTATAAGACATCAACATGCTGTAAAGGAGCCGATGAATTTGAGCGGGAAACTGACATCCTTGATAAACTACATGATTGGTTTCAGAGCTAACAATAGGCAACGCGTAATTGGTACATTTTGTAATTTTCACGTGAAATCTAAACAAAGGGAAACAAAATAATGAGGTTCGGGTTTAAGCAGCTGTTAGTGGGGAGGATCGATGCGTGACGACCCTAATAACGGCTGCAAAGGAGACTATGTCAAGGAATGCATGAGAAAAATATTTGGTTTGCACTGTCACACAACCCTGACACAATAAAAAAAGATTGAAAATTCATTCAGAGGATAAAGTCAAGAAATTGTGATGTCATAGGAGATTGATGAAGACACTTCTCCAAGTTTTAAATTTGTATGTTTTACCAAACTTCAGACATTCGTCGAAATATTTTGCACAAATTCACAGAGCCCAGTATGGAGCCCCAAAGTTGGTGAAACCTCCAAGGTACACCAACATGGTGGCCAGAAAATAGTGTAAACATCTCGAACTTTTTTTGGCTATCTAAGTCACTGATTATCTGTATTGAACAAAAAGTATTTACATATTTACTTACATAAGTAAAATCACAAGATAGATACACATTTTTTGGTCTATGTCACGCAACATCATTAAACTCTGCATGTAAAACTGAGCTGAAAGGTTGTACACAGATAATATATAGATTTAGGCCAGCCTAAAAGCATAGCTCGTGGGCCGGATTGTTCAGGGCCCGATTAAGCTAACCCAGGCTAAGATAGAGTTTTGAGATTTAATAACAACAATGTACACAAAACAAAGAACTGAGAAACATTAGTATAGAAGATAAAGTGTAATAATTAGGAGGATAATTCGGTCAACTTCTAATCCTGGACTGGCGTGACGGGCTTATGGACAACCTGGCCCTGTTCTAAACAAGTTAACCTGACATGAACCCGCGATCCAATCGAAAAACAAGCACTTGGCCAGCAGTCAACTTCCAAAAAACATGTGACCTTGATGAGCTCTTAACTTGAGCCCACGATATGGGCACATGTTACTGGTCAGCAGATACCTTGAATTGACAGATGTCAATTGAGCATAACTTGGATATCCAATATCAAAGAGGTACACAGTAAACTAAAGCTGCAGGTCTCTGTCGGCATCTATTTGGTGTTTGGCTGCCATGTTGTGCGACTCTGTTGTCCTTGTGAGTACACGCCCCCGAGCAATACTGCTAGCCATGATAACCATGAGAAAATCCACTCATGGGTTTCGTTTTCTCTCCTATACAGGATGAGTATGGTGCTCTGCTATACATTTAGCACTTAATTCTTATGCCTGATGAGGATAACACTTCAGTGTTTCTTTAGTGTGGGATTTTAAAACATGATGGCATCACATGCAAGCCAAGAAATAACCTGATGCATTTCCGAATAGATTGTGACCAAGACCAAGGGATTGTACACAAAATGAGCTGGCATGACTTAATGTTCATTCACCTATATGCTGGGGAGCTCAAAAGCAAGCACTCATGAAGCTGGGCTGAGCATGGTTCTGGCTGTCAATGGCAACAGCAAATATTAGCAATCAGACTACATGCTGACTCTGTGGATCACAACATCCACCCAAGACATGTCTAGATTTACTACATGTAACTACTACAAGAGACTCTTTTTAGAGTCTGATGACACTCGACTTTGAGCAGCTATGCTGTTAACAAGAGTTGTAGTTTACAGTTATAGGGTATCAAGTAGATGACAAAAAGTTTCAGTCCCATCTTGTATTGTAGAGAATAAACGGGCTACAAGAATAATATTAAACTAAGCCAGCAGCCATGAAACATACCAAATACGATGTGTTTCACGTGTGTGTAATAATAATAATAATAATATTTAATATTTATATTGCGCATTTTCTATTGCGCATTCCACTCCTTCTCATCATGAAGACAGAGTTGTAGTTATGTAGGGTATTAAAGTGCCCCTGTGATCAAAAAAATCACTTCCTTTTTTTCTTGACATTTTGAAAGTGTGTCTGCTTAACACTTGACTGACAAAAGTTTGACCTTTGATTTTTATCCAAAAACTGTTTACTTTGAGTGTAAATTTTGGATTTCACGATCCGCCATTACTCACGTTCAAACCTGACCGATTGGACCTCAGAGGGTTGGATCCGG
>Ga0126343_10001666_pt1 | contig 10735 bp, 7 predicted proteins | sample Cyp2metagenome_FD_92531 | JGI IMG/M metagenome (GOLD analysis project Ga0126343, IMG submission 92531) | Coral microbial communities from Lord Howe Island, Old Settlement Bay, Australia - Cyphastrea 2 metagenome | ecosystem: Host-associated > Invertebrates > Cnidaria > Coral ... | reverse complement strand
GCCTTAATATGGTTTAATCATAGTTAGTAGAGGAGACTAACTGTGGTTTACTATATCTGTGAATGATAGAAGATAACAAACATTGTGGCCATTGATTTGCTTTTTCTACTAATTGGTGCAAGCAAGAACAAGCAGTCAGTTGGCAGTCACATCAGACTAGTGGGTTTCTCTTCTGGTGCAGAAAATACAGTTAGCTGTAACTGCATGTGTGGACATTAATGGAGTAGGGGAAGGGAGGGGGCACTTCTGATTTTAGCGCTTGTTAAATGTTATATACAAACATAAAACTTTATTATTTTTATCTCAGAATTTGTGTAGGCAAATCTAGGCTAGTATCTCCAAGAAAAATAAAATAATGCTATGTATACTGAATAAAATATTAACTTACAGAAAATTACAATAATTATTAGACTGTTAATTCTTAGCTTGTTGTGGAATTGCTTTAATTAGGTCATTGAGACATTAGTAAATACTACTGGCACTCTTAATTAACCCAAAAGGAAATGTTACAGTGAATAATGTAATGTCAATAACATAGCAATGTAGTTAAGTGTAGCATAGGCATGGTCATGGACCTTTCATCAGAAGTCTTGGCATCTTTGTTTGCTCCATCCCTTTGATGTTTGCCAGGCTTCATAAACATTCCCTCTATAAATTACAGTATGGTTAATCCAATAGAGATATCTGTCACAGATTAAAGTATAGTAAAACGTTATTTACGCCGGGTTTCAGCTCATTGAGCTCCAAGGCTGGTCTCCATTTGGGCCCTGTATCAAAAAATAATTTACATAAAAAATTTTCATGAACTATTACATTTAAAATGCCCAATAAAAATATATGACAAAGCCTAAAACTACAATGCAAAATCACATTTAAAGCCTGAGATGGACGTAATAAACTATCAAAGTTAAGTTAAAAAGAAACGTCTTGCTCGGCAGCAGAACGTTTGAATGTTTTCACTCTTCACAATATTTAAAGGGAGTTTATTGAAAATTTCTGCACCAATAAAAAGAAAGGTGACCTTTTCCCATAATTTTGTTTAACATGATAAACTAATTATTAGAAATGGATTTGATTCCCAGCCAAGGGAAATAGTAAATAGTCTTTAGTGTCTTCATGTTACAAAAATAATACTCCATTGACAAGGTCTCTGCTTTACTGACTGTACTAACAAAAAAATCTTTTACCCAGGTTTTGTTCAAGACAGCAGTATGGAATGGACACATTCCCTCTCTGCATCAGATAATCTGCACCCAAATGAGAGTTCTGGGAGGACAATTTTTGAAGATAATAATGGCGTATGGCGAGTTTGTCAAGAGGGAAATTTAACTGTGTTTGCAGCACCCTTAAAGCATCGTGTTACATGTTTTGGTTATGTAATACAAGAGCAACAGTTGCCAGGAAAACTGGATCCGGATCTTTTAAAACTGAGAGGTATTCCGCGGGGACCTCTTTATGGAAAGATCAAAAATGGTGAAACAGTGACTGCTCCTGATGGCAGCTTGGTGATGCCCGTTGATGTCCTGGGACCACCACGTCCTGGCCGTAAAGTTGTTATACTTGGCGATACATGCGACTCTTCAAGGATTATGGACGTGGCTTCTGATGCAGATATAGTTGTTCATGAAGCTACTCTTGAAAATGAACATATGGAAGCATGCATAGATCACGGTCATTCTACTCCAGGTATTGTTAGTAGCCTACCTAACATTTAGGATCAATATACTCTTCAAGATTTTGTTAAAAACCAAAGAAAATAATTGATAATAATTATGTAAAAGAAGCTCATGAATACAAGCATTATACAGTATTGTTTTATATAGTCCACAACAATATTATTATTATTTATACATTGATCAGACATTAATATAATGGTAGTGTTTAATATGTCATCAAACAAATAATTTATAAATCTTGAAACATTTTCATCGCAACTCTAGTATTTACAGCAAAAGATAGAATAATTTTTTGATTACTTAGTGACGCATTTTTGATAGCCTGGTGATGTCTTCAATTAAACTATTTGCAAATCAAATTGCATTAGAGCAACTTTGCAAGTCAAAGATCGGCTAGAGAACATGGAATTTCTCAACTCCAATAATTACAAGTACAGTTTAAGAGCCATTTAAAACAACAGCATTTTTTGCAATGAACTGATCCAAACTACGAAGTTTAGGTTCTCTAACCGCAAAATGCTTCCTTCAACTACCTCATTTAAGATTGCACTTTTGTTTGTTTTTATCCTACAGAAATGGCTGGATGCTTTGCCGCAAAAGTCAAAGCCAAGGTGCTTGTTCTTACACATTTTAGCCAGAGATACAAGGGAGTTGGTGAAAATGTAGCAACCAAGACAGGTGACTGTGGTAGCACAGAAAAGCTCCTCAGGCAAGCCAAAAACGCTTTTAAGTCAGACAGTGTAATTACTGCTGAAGATTTTATGGTTGTTCAAATTCCCCTGAAAATTAAATGATGAGATGGATTGAGGGCAGACAAGAAGATTGATATTCTGAATCATAAAACTTCGCTTTTAAAATTACTTTCTTCTTATCACTACAGTCTAAATGAAGTGCACATTCCAAAGCTGTCCTTGATGATTCATTTGGGAGCTTGCAAGCTATGACGACGACGGTAACAAGAATGTCACCAAACAAAAGGTGTAATGAGCAAAACAATAGCTGTGCATGTGTGTTTTAAATCTTTTTATATTTCTTTGCTGTCCTCTGTAAAACAGCAACATGAATTGACTAAGTTCTATGACATCTATGGAATGTGGACGACCATGGCTACTTTTCATATTTTAATTTTTAATTGAACACACCATCTCTGCGTATTTAGGGTCAAATGGGAGTGCAAGAGTTAATGAGTTAGAAGTTAATCCTGTAGATGAATTTTGGGCTAGCTTAATTAACAATGTTATGATATTTAATATGTTGTCACTTTCGTAACTTGTTTGCTTTTTGTTTGTTTCATTTTGGTAGTTATTAATGATCTTGTACATTTCTAAGCCTTTTTCATTCATGCCGTGATTACTGTGATCAATGTGAGTTCCGCAATGTAACCTTTGGAATCGTGTAATTAGAGACACCGCGCTTTGATCAGTTTAGTTATGCCTGCTAGGTTCTCGCTACCATTCATCTATCACTGTGAGTCATTCCTATCGTTTTGAGCTATCATTTTCGTAAATTGCTACCCTTGCAGGAGCAAGATCAAAGTAAGTCTTTGTAACATAGTTTTAGTTATTATCGTGTCATTATAGTTTAAGATCAATCTTTTATCGGTATCCTTGATTTATGTTTTATATCTTAGCTAGTGTTACATGTAGTATTGTTTTGTTTTGCTTTTAGTTCGAACCACATTCACACACAATCACCACAACCATAACGTCTTCGCATTACAATCAAGTACATCTTTATTTTGTCATCGTAATTCTTGTTGATTTCATCACTTCGAATAAACACTGTTGATTTTACTGTTACCTGGTTTCTATGTGCGTTCAAATATTTCAAGCTCCTGGGTTTTATTCCTAAGCTACACGTGGCTTTGCCTGTGGAAAGTCACATATGTAGTGGCTTAATCTAGAATTCTAGGAGGCTTAACAAAGTGTTAAATCTCAGTTCAACTTCTTAACAATAAAATGGGTACAGTTGTAACTGAAAAACTAACTATACTCACTAATAAGATAACACAATCATAGTATGTAAAAAAAAAAAAACAGTTTTAAGATTAAAGATTAATAGAACTCATGTTGTAGTTTCTTTTAATACATGCAATACCATGGTAACTTGTCCCAAAAACTTAGGGCTATCAGTAAGTCCTGAGGAGGCCTACAATGGCCTTCCAAATGTGTATCTGTGCTGTAGATCAAAACTGTGTACTTAGGCACTTCGCGGTGCTAAATTTACTTCTGCAATCAGTGCTTAATTAAATCTTTAATTTAATACTGAAATTATTTAATTATAGTGAAAGGTTCCCTCTAGTAAGGCCAATCAGTGATGTGTATTAACTGTATTAGTAGGTAGTAAACTGTAGGTACTGGTACTAACTTTACTTTATTTATTTATTACTTCTGCAATCAGTGCTTAATTAATACTGAGTTTAATAATAGTGCACATGAAAGTGTTAAAGAAGTAAAATGTCAAAAATAATACATTGTTCAACTGGCAGCTAGTGAAGATCCTCGAGTTCTGGAATGATGCAAAATCCTTGCTAGCCATCATTAGGGGGGTGATAGTAACATCATTTGCTGGAAATCATAACGCAGATCGAACCTGCCCTCGGCATCTCCATTGAAATAATACAAGTACACAGGATACTGATTATGTGGTTGTGTGTTTGGCCTCAATCCATCTTTTTCTTGCAAACTTTGTTCCCGGTTCCGGCGGTCAAGGCCATCTCCAACGAGACCTCCACAGACCCCTGCAGTAACAGCACCAACCACCAAGGGAACCAATGAAGCTCCAGCAATGAGGCCAATTACAAGCGTGATTCCACCCATCACACCAGCGCTTATCTGGGCACCTGAGCTTTTAAGAGCGATTGCCACCCATGTATAAAAGACCCCAAAGGCAGAGAGTATCATCTCTATAACTTCTTGAAGGCTAGCTACCAGATGCTGAACAGCGTCAGGATGCTCCAAAATAAGTTTCAATATTTGAACAACAGGAGGCAGTGCAATTTTCAAGTTGTCCTCACAAGGGTTCAGCACGGTGCTGGTTATGATCAAGAAGTTCCTGACATTCAAGATAGCTTCTTGGACCATCGGGGATTTTCCCTGAAAAGTTTCAGATTTCTTCCCGTCGTGATAGGCCCCTTCTAGCAAGCCAATCAGTGACGTGTACCCAGCAAATTGACCTGGTTCGGGCTTCTCTGCAATCGGGGAGATTAGAACGCCACTCTTCGCCAACTTATTTCTCAACACTTGTTGATGATCCGGGCAGAGGTACAGATCTCGTTTACCACAATTTGCCGCTGCGGGATTTATGTTGTTGCACGAAGGGTAACGACAGACAACTTCGGTCGACATGAAGTTGGGATCAAACTGAAGAAGCACGATATCGTCGTACCGGCAAGGTCCTCGCAAAGTCACTTTCTTATCACGATTGACGCCAAAAAGCGTTCTAGCGTCGTAAAACTTGGAGTTGGTCACTTCCGGCGGCGTTGAGACGATTCTGAGGTTGTGAAGAAGATCCCGATACCAAGCTTGCACCGTCTTCGATACTTTGCCGTTTATGAGGACGTTAATTAGCCACTTTGGTTCTTCGTGTTCTGCATCCTCTTCAAGGTCTTCAGCCTCTTCGGTCACTTCAAGTTCTGTAGGGTCTTGAGAAACTGGAGAAGGAAGGCGGTCCAACTCAGCTTTCAAATGATCGTCAGGTTCTGCAGACTCGTCGAGAGGAAGGTGAGGAGTGAGCTCTAGGCTGTCTAGCTGCGCTCGGAAATCCTCCAATTTGTCTCCAACATCGAGTTGTCTGGATCGGTTTTTGTTTTTGGCTTTTAATTTTCCTTTAGCGGCATATACAGGTACTATGACCTCCATTCTTGAATAAATTCGACACCACTCGGTTTAATCTACTCCTACGACAGGGCGACCGAACGTGAAAGTATTAAAGCATGTTTGCGATACATATACAGTTTTAAAACGGAAGTAGGGAAAAATCCCACGACTCTCCCATGTTTACTTTCACTTTCGAACGCCCTAAAGATTTAAGGTGTTTTGGTTGGAGTGCCTTTCGTAAATTTGTTTTTGTTTCTTTTTTGGCTTTTGATTTCCCTTTAGCGGCATACACAGGTACTATGACCTCCATTCTTGAATAAATTCGACACCACTCGGTTCTTCTTACTCTTCCGACAGGGCGACCGAACGTGAAAGTATTAAAGCATGTTTGCAACACAGTTTTAAAACGGAAGTAGGGAAAAATCCCACGACTCTCCCATGTTTGCTTTCACTTTCGAACACCCAAAAGATTTAAGGTGTTTTGGTTGGAGTGTAGTAAATTTGGACGTTGGAAAATACATTTAGATTTCTCAAAGCAATTGCAAGTATTAAGATTTGCTGATTTGCACTGTTTTGAATTCAACGATATGGTATTTCTACAGAATAAGGAAACGTAGGGGAAATGTATCTGTTCTTATAATAATTATTGTTGCAAATAACGTTGGAAATATATTAGGTAGGTTTGATATGATGGCTGAGGGAAGTAGTGCCCTGCGAGCAGAGGTCTCTTCCATCTTCCTAGAAAAGGCTTGGAAGATCGAAGAGACCTCTGCTTGCAGGGTAGGGAAGTAGATGTCTGTGACTTAAAGCACTGAGCCCTAAAAGCACAGGACTGGTATTGAACCCTGAACAATCAGGACATTGGTGTGTGTCACTCACCGGAGAGCTGGCTCTCAGTAGCCTCAAATTGTAAGATTATATCATATATAAAGTAAATACACCCTAATTAGGTGATCTTGGTGTTTTTAGGCAGATGCTCTCTCATTCTTGTCAAGAAAAGTGCCCCTGCCTCTCCTATGATGGTTTGTAGGAGAGGAGTGTTTGTGTGCAAGTACAAAGAGACTGTACAGCATCAGCATAGGAAGGAGGAGGATCGATTTATGCGACAAACAAACACAAAGAGTATATGCATATAGGTGACCATTTGTGACAATGGACGGCTGGTAATGCTCAAATTACCATCATGAAGCAAAATTATAAATCATGCTGCACCATGATAAATTATATGTAATAAATCACCAGCTGAAGGAGATTGTGGCCATACCCTGTTTCAGTATATCATGACTTAGAGAGGTTGAGTTTAGGCTCATGATTGATTGCTTGATCGATTAAAATAAATTTTATTCAATTAATTGTCACAATGAATATTCATTTACCTTAGAATACTAATATCTGTGTACTTAGACACAGACACAGTCTACAAGCTACACTTGATGAACAGCTTGAACTTCACCATGTCAATGAAGCTGGCAGAAATCAAGCATGACCCACTTCAACATATGTAGTCTGACTTTGTTCGCAGTCACAAATATATTTTCGATCATTACGTGACAACAGAGTCACCTAGCAAACATGTTCAAAAATAACTATGTACCCAAGACAGTAACATCGTCTTCAGTCCCTTCTTATTATTTGTTACTCCTAGAAGAAATGATGTCATGACAGGGCTCCTGTTCATTGTGTCGCCATGGCAAAGCTCTTCAGAACGACTGGAAATCAGTCTGCCATTTAGGTGGCACCTGTAATTTTAACAAAGTCAGGGTCAATCCCAAGAAGTCTATTCTTCAAACTGCTGTAAATGGATGGATATCCAATCCACCCAAGGCATCTCCATTGAAATAATACACAGGATACTGGTTATTAGGCTGCCCATTTGGTCCTGCTCCACTGGCATTCCTCCAGTGCTCTCTGAATCGATCTATTTCTTGCTGTCTTTGTTCCCTGCTCAGGCTGTAAATGCCATTCCCAATAAGACCTCCCAAGGTCCCTCCAATAGCAACACCAGCAGCCCCACTCCAGGGACCCAAGACAAAAGCGATGGCACCAATGCATCCACCCACACCAGCTCCTATCTGGGCACCTGGGCTTCTAAGGGCGAGGGACACCCATGTGTAGATGACCCCAAAGGCGAAGAGTATCATCTCTATGACCTCTTGAAGAACGTAGATAAGGCCAGTTCCCAGAAGTTCGACAGTAGCGGGATTCTCAAGGATGAGCCGGAAGATTTGAACAACAGGAGGCAGTGCAATTCCTAAGTTGTCTTCATCAGGGTTCAGCACGGTGCTGGTTATGATCAAGAAGTTCCTGACATTCAAGATCGCTTCTTGAACCATCAGGGATTTTCCCTTAAGGGTCTGGAATTTCTTTGCATCATGATAAGCCCCCTCTAGCAGGCTGATCAGTGACGTGTATCCATCAAAGTGACCTGCTTCGGGTTTCTCTGCACTGGTGAAGATTTCAACGCTTTTCTTCGCCAAGGTACCAGAGATGCTATTCCTCAACACTTGCTGATGATGCGGGCAGAGGAACAGATCTCTTTTTCCACTTTTCGCCGCTGCGGGATTCGTACTGTTACAGGAAGGGTGACGACAGACAACATTCTTCGACGTGAAGTTGGGATCAAACTGAAGAAGCACGATTTCCTCGTATGCCCCCAGATGACCAGGATTTCGCAATGTCACTTTGTTCTCAAAGTTGACTCCAAAAAGCTTTGTAGCGTCACGAAACTTGGATTTGCTCACTCTCGGTGGCGCTGAGACATTTTTGAGGTGACGGAGAAGATCTCGATGCCAAGCTCGCACCGTCTTTGATACGACCTCCCCATTTATTCGGCCGTCCAACTCCGATCTGAAATACGAATCTTCCACTTTGTTTCCAACATTTTGGAGTAAGGTCGCGACTTTTCTGAATTGCTTGGCCTTTGAAATCTCAGCGTCAGATGCCACCACCGCCATATTTGAAATTACCGTGTTTTCCTTTCAAAGGTTATTTTATAGAACTCGTTGGGGGAAGCCCCTTCGATCGGCTCAGCATGCAAACATGCCTGGTGGGAGACTTTTGCACTCGTCTGATTAAACATGAGCCTTTCAAATGTGATATTCTCCTTTCCTGTGCTTGATGACTTGGCACAAATAGGCATTGGCACGTTGCCCTTTCACTTTCGATCACGCGTTGTGAAAGCGTTTTTGGAAGTAAATTTATCTACTTCTTGCAGCAAGATTAGATTTTCCTTTTTCCGCTGTGTAAGTTCAAACATGTGGTGCTTCTCGGGAAAGGAAAACTTTTCAATGTTGCAGGGTTGCAAATAAAAGACTAAGAGTATTAATGTAGTTTTGCAAATCATCAACTAAAGCTACGGGGAAAACCCCAATGATACGTCATGGTACGTTATTCTTTGTTCTCTGAAGGTCCAACCTCGTTCCCAGGGTCCTCTCTCTACCTCGAGAAAGTACCCTGGTTACGGCTGGTCACGTGTCTGCTAGATTTTAGCAGATTCCAGAGATGTGATTGAACGGAGGGGCTGGGAAGTTAATTTGTCTCGCACTGAGCTTGCCTATTGAGCCCAATAGGGCCATTAGGGAGTGAAATTCGCAACGTTCCCTCTGTGTGGATCGGCAACAATCAAAGCGACGGCATTTGGCATTTTCGATATATGGAAGTTCAATCCGTTCAAAGTTGGGCTAAAAGGTTAGCTCTGCTTTAATAAGCTGAATTTTTCCTGTCGATAGTTGTACGGTCTTCGAATTTGTGGCGATGAAAAAATTTGGCAAAGACCTTTTGGAAATGACGACCAACACATTGAGGTGAAGTTAATTTCATTTTTCATTCGGCAAAATCATGACGAAGGTATTTACTCGCTCCGTTAGAGTTAAATACATCGTATATTCGCAAACAAAGGTAGTTTTGAATTTGACTGAATTGCTATCGTCGACAGTTAGAAGGTCATTGCCATTCCATTCCATTGCGGCGAAAAAATTCTTCGAAGAACGTCACCGCGCTGAAAATTAAAGCTTGATCAGTTATAATTAGGGAAAGCTTCAGCTATAATTTTAGATCGACAAAATCACAACGGCGGCATTAATGCGATTGTCTGGAGTTTGTTACGTCCAGTGTTTGGCCAAGAGATTCTGAATTTCATTGAATTCATCCCTCGCAAGTTTGACGGTAATTCGATTCTCTTTCAGCGAAAAAATTTAGGAAGAACTTGACAACAACATGGGCCGCGTGTTCGCTAAATCCCACGGCTTTCGTTTCAAAACTGTTTAGCGGTAAGTCCAATTTTCAGTCAAGCTACTAGCTTCTCATTAAGTTGAATGCATCCCGTCGCAAATTTGAAGGTAACATATAATTCTTGTGCTGTGAAAAACTGATTACACTAATCCGAAGCAGGTTGTTGAAGGTTATTTTTAAAAAAAAAAACAGTACTGAAAATAAACAAACTTCCCTCTCAATCAACATCTCATACTCATAAAAGTTTGAATAGAAAGGGCTGATGCAGCGGTCAGGCAGGATCTCTGAAACAACTCGCTTAACTTTCAAGATATAACGGCAGCGCAACTTTCACCTCCATGGACAGTGCAGTGTTGACAAAATTAAGTCAATGATCCACCCCCTATGCGGATTTGATTTGTATACAGAGACACGTGACCAGCCGCACCTTCTCGAGGTTGAGAGAGGACCCTGGGAACGAGGTTGCTGAAGATCTCGAAAGGTCAACCTCGTTCCCAGGGTCCTCTCTTTACCTCGGGAATACTCTTTAGGTAGAGAGAGGACCCTGGGAACGAGGTTGCTCGCAAGGTAAGCTGGGATTAAAGACTCCAATTTGTCAGAATAACCTCGGAAAAGGAACAACAGGTTGACTGTGATTAGACACAGGCCACACGGTGCCAAGTTATAATTTTGCATTCGAGGCTGAACTAAACGTACATCAGCCAAGATTGCTGGAACTTGCCTAAGAAACAAGAAACCTCTGTAGGACCTCGAGCTTTTATTACGTGTAAGAGAATAATTGTTGTGCTATTTAATTTAACCTTGATTCAGTTCTTCCTGTACGCCCGTTACGGAACGTTTGTGATCTGCTAAATGTGTGAGCTCATCCTATGTTTTTGCTTATAAATTGGCTGAACGATAACAAGAATTGCACATTTGAAAGGACTATTAATTATTTTGTTGTCTAAAATAGTCCCTACAGTTAGCTTCTGTTATCAGGTGGCAGCTATTAACTCTGATGTACAATTTCAG
>Ga0126343_10001665_pt1 | contig 10739 bp, 7 predicted proteins | sample Cyp2metagenome_FD_92531 | JGI IMG/M metagenome (GOLD analysis project Ga0126343, IMG submission 92531) | Coral microbial communities from Lord Howe Island, Old Settlement Bay, Australia - Cyphastrea 2 metagenome | ecosystem: Host-associated > Invertebrates > Cnidaria > Coral ... | reverse complement strand
TTTTACAGGAAATGTCGCGGAATAGCATCATCCCTGACATCGATAGAGATAATTGTTTGGCATCCCGGAAAATCTTCTCAGCTATCACACTCACCAAACATCTCTTTTAAAAAGCACACATACTATCACGGACGTAAAGATGCATATCATTCCCATTCAGTGCCATTAGAATTAGAAAATTCAAATTCTTTCTCGACGTTTTAGTACAAGATTCACTTTTGGTTCTGTTTCAGCCTTCTCAGTACGGCCTCTTACAACAATGATATTACAGCATTTGTTTCCTAACCTAGGTGGCTCCTGAGCGCAATCTTCATTCCAATGCTTCGTGACCATAACCGGAGGCCTGGAGCCTATGCATCACTTGACAGTCGACTCAGTTCTAAACCTGAAAGACTATTCCTTCCGTTTACCAGTAGATCGTTTTTGTAGTTCCTATCACAAAACTACCAGAATCAGGGAGGCACCAAAAAACGTCAAACAGCTTTAAGCATTATAAATACTCTAATCTGCAGATTGTATTTACTTTTCTTACTCTGTGAATGAAATCGCACTTTTCTAACTTCACACAGAGTACCATGAAACCAATTTTCCCATGCAACTCCTAAAATCTTACCACTCGCACATCCTTTTTCCTATACCATCCGCATCTTGCTCCAACGTTTCATAACAATCTATTTCCTATTACCAAAACATTGCTCATCATCTAACATTATCTACTGAAACCAAATCGGATTTCCTGCTCAACATTTACTACTTTGTACTATCCTCTGCAAAACCTGCGCAGGTCACCAGGACCACGAGCAAACGAGTCAGTCCCGAGGCGGAAGCTGCCACTATAAAATACCATGACAGATCAAGCAAAGCAACCTGCACGGAACTTCCGCAGTAAAACATGTATAAAATATTACATGTAGAAACACCGTCTCATATCATTGTAATATCTGCCCAATCTGAACTTCAACTTCTTTCATACCAAGCCCCACAGGTGACATTGCCCCGGACTGTACTCTCGCTACCCGCTGTATAGTTTGGAATCGCACAACAGGAATGTCATTGCCTCATGCCTGTCGATATAGAACCCAATCAGGAAGTTGTGTGAGAATTTGACGTTGCTTTATCTCTACATGTCAATGCACCATGAGTTTGGTCCCTCGAATAAAACTTGTTGCACCTTCCTGTGAGTAAATATTCTCGCAAATTCTTCGCAAAGTATTTTTCCATTCTGGATATCAACTTCAGCTCTACAAAAAGCCCACTTCTAGAATTTGAATCCAGTCTTCGTTGTAACTGAAGGAAGTTCCATCTAGCCTTTTTATGCACATCCACGCCACTACGGACCACATTACCTCTCACATTTCATTGCTGCCATGCTTTCACGTACATATCATTAAATAAATACATATATATAAAAATATATATATATATTTCTACATTTCACAAACCAGGCCCTGCAGCTACAAACCCTTTGGGTTAACAACTACTGTATCTATCTCATATTACTCAAAATACTGCCGTAAAGCATCACAATCTCCTATTTACGGTACTACAGTATTGCATTTCTTTTCATGCTCACTTCAACTATGCACTTCTTTGGCTCGATGCGTACCCCCCCAGCAAGTTTCCAGACATTTCAGCTGAACATAGTAGTACAATATAATTACATTCTCTGCTGCCCACTACTTTATCTAGTCGCAATATTACGTATAACTGCTCGAAGATATCCTACAACATAGTTTTCGTTCCGACAAAACCAGAGCCGCTTCACAGCATTTGCCCTGCCTCATGCCCCGGCGTCACTTTCGCTACAAGACACAGTCTTTTTACTTTCCGGCCAATCTATCTTCGGCTCAGCAACTGCGACTCGAAGCCGTCGTGACTTTTTTGCAACAGCAACCAGAAGTACTCAATGAATTATTCTCTGGAAAAGATTTTGAATTTCTTTGGCAAGCTGCCATCTACTTTTCTCGTGCGTCTTCCACTGAAAATGAGCACATGAACATCCCTACCCAGCAGATCAAGCTACCGCATGAGACGTCGATCCAGTGGACACGTTCGCGCGTGCCTCTTCGTAACTACTTCAGCGAATATTTCACATTTTTGCAACGAAAGCTGCAAGCAGTCCAATGCCCTACTCGGGAAAGTGCTCGGGCTCTCCTTTCTCAACCCTGTGATCTCCAGTCACGCACTTGCAACTACGCCGGGAATCAATGGTACTGCTTCGTTCCTACTTCCCGCAGCAATTTCGTGGATGAACTTCTTACAATATTGCAGTCAACGGCCTGTTACCGTCAACAAGCGTGGTCCCTAGCAGAATTTCGCAGCCTCTGGACTGAAATTCAGTCCGCCTGTTGCCTGCAGAACGCCGATGAACTGCTGCATCTGGATCGTTCGTACTTAGGCCAACGCTGGCGCCGTCGCATTGCATCTCGCTTTGTAATTGTTGTTGCTGAACTCCTTCATTATCTTCATGCACAACCGGCTATGTCCCTTGCTGAGTTCCTTCGATGCTTCGACGCTTGCATGCCCTATCCTGCGGCGCAATGGGATTTTCGCTGCTTGTCCTCCACAGATCGTCTTGCACGATTGGCTGCTGCCTGTGCTTCTACGTCTTTGGAACCTAGATTCTACACATCCGACATGCAGTCTGCAGGGCACTCCTCAGATCCTAGACGCCTGCGGCTTGCTGAAGCAGCTCAGGCTTGGCCTGCTGCCATCCAGACACCCGACCTCCTGGCTCATTTACATGCTTATCGTCATCATTTTGAAGATTGCCTTGCACCACCTGCGCCCTGTGCTTTTTGTGCTTGCCCATCCTGGAACACACACGAAAACCTTGTGGATTTGCGTGCTCTTCCGTGTGGTCTTCCACACCTTCATTCTCTACTTTCTGGACAATTTTTCTTGGAACGCTATCGTGCAATGTTTGCTGACTTCTCCTTCCCCACAACATTTATTGGTCTCACATTGGAGCATTTGCAAAATCAATTTCCACCCCTGCCACAAGAACTTCACCAATTCAACCCTGTCTCTTGTCCATTCTTGTCATTTTTTAGGGCTCAGTTGTCTTCATACTTCTTTCCCTTATGACTTATGTGCAAACCTTCTAACTCCGTCTCACATAGTCTTTTGCCCAGGATGTGTGGATGCTTTTCCTTTCATCCGGTCACCCGAAAGACACTTGGAACACTCAAGCACTCTGCTCCAATACTCCATTGCATTGCGCTATTTGTTCCGATTGCCGAACTTGCTTGTTTACTTCTGCGCCTGCTTTACCTGCAAAAGCCTTGGCCAATAACAACGCCTGTGTATATCCTCCTTCGGAACTCCGTTTCCTCTCACTTGGAGAACAGATTTTCATCGCTCGCGGTTTTGCGCTACGACGCCTTCGTACTTTGACAACCTCTGGTGACCCAGAAGCACGACAGCGCGGTCTTCGGGGCACAGCAAGCGCAATAGCATTTCCACAGAATTCAGCCACCATCTTTTCAATACTTCCAGTTTCCGCTCTCCGTCTATCGGACTACCTAAGTGTCTTCTTCACAGATGAGACCCAGAGCAACTTGCATCTGTGTCCCGAGTTTGTGGTTCGCCGTTCCAAAGTACATGCGGCGCTTCTCTGGCTAACTCAGCATAATCCCTATTATGCAGATGTCACCATTGACGAAGCTACTTTGGCAACCCTCCCTCATCACGGTGTGCCACCTGAATGGGCCAGCAATGTTCATTTGACAACAGTTCCACTTACCCGCGAGTTTGGGCCTGCCGATGCTTCTTCCGCCTCCGTGCCTACTTCCGCCATTCATGCTGCCGTGCTCGATCCCAGCCTCGATCAGACAGATCCTGTACACCTCTGGAACACCGCGCTGCTTGCCTGCGAGCGCTTTGAGCGTCACATCGCTCGAGAACCCGACGCCGCAACAGCGGACATTCAACTTGCCAGTCATGCTTTGCAACATCTTGCACAAGCGAGCAATCATCGTTCCTTTGAAGCGGATTCCCTGCACCAATCTGCCTCAGCATCCCAAGCACACAAACTATATGTTGCTGTGCCCCATGCCGACACACCCCTCGACAGCTATGACCCATCCTTTTGGTCAATGTGTTTTCCAGCACTCTTCCCTTTTGGAGATGGCATTGATGGCCAACCTCGCCAACGGTATCTGTCCGACCATGACTGGGGTTCTCTTCTACTTCGACGAAGAGACCGCTCCGCTGATTGTCATTGGCGTACTGACCTCGATTTCGTTTCAATCCTCTTCTCCATACTCCACCGTCGCCGTCTCCTGCGAGCCGTGCGGGTTCGGGTCCAAGCACCCACTTTTCGCGAACAGATACCATCTCTCACCTTGCTTCGCTCCACTGATTGGACCAAACTTGCTGCCACAGTTGGCGAGCTACTTGCCTCTGAACTATTCTATTTTTCCCTGCGTACTACCAGTGAAAAGCTTTCCATTTACGTTTTTTAGTTTCCACCACCCTTTACCTGCCTTCAGCCTACAAAGGAGTGGTTCTATCCCTGAAGCACTTCGAGCTGCAGATCTCTCTCAGGATATGCGAAAAATTCTTCGCTGCCTCCAAGCTGTCCAAGGACAGGTTCCAGGTACTGATGCCGCCCGACGTATCATGCGTGGTGAGCTTGCGTCTCTGACCACTTATTTTGGGTACCCGCTTCTTTTTGTAACCTTGAACCCAGCGGATGTACTTCATCCTTTCACCTGGCGCCATGCCCTATCCACGGAGCCCACTCCTTTACCAACTACCCTTTTGGACCAACACCTCCTGGAAGCGCTGCGAAGTGCACATCTCTGGCGCATCGTTGCGCAAGACCCAACGGCTGCAGTAGAGGCATTTCATGTCCATGTCGATACCTTCTTACGAACCCTATTGGATGTGCCGTCTACCAGCCAACATTTGTCAGCGGACGGCCTTGCTTCACAAAATGGCGCTGGCATCTTTGGACCTCTTTCCGCTGTTTTCGGTTCCATCGAGCCTCAACAACGTGGCAGTCTGCACATACACCTGTTGTTATTCTGCTATGGGTTCCAGGACCCTCGGTCCTTACTTGACCGCTTCATATCTCGCCTTCCCTTGTTGGAGGCGCGGCTTTGGGATTGGATACGGTCCATCGTCGTCACATCTTTTGAAGCAATCCCTTCTGTCTTCGGGCTGCCCGCGGCCAGTTTGCAAACCGTCCGCCCCCTACCGTACTCAGATGCCAACATGATGCTTATGCATCCATCCTACCAGCACCATTTGCAAGCTTCAGTCGACAACTGGTTTGCCGCGCTTCCAGATCAGCTCCTGCCAGCCACTGCCTCCTCCGACCATCCTTTCAATCTGGAGATTCCTGCTGACAAACCCTTCGTACCCTTCTGCCTCGACTATGTCCAGACACTGCAGTATCCTGTACAACCAGACGAAGGCACAGTACTTCTGTTTGATCTTCGCACTTCGGTCCTATACAGTGGTCTCTTGCATTCTTGCCAGCCAAGGACATGCTACAAAGGGAAGCTGGGCCGACGCGGCTATTGCCGCTTAGGATTTTGGCATTGGTTACAGATTGAGCCTCACACCTGGGAGCGGTGTCATGGTATACAGCTATGTCCTCGTCCCCTTCTTGGTACCACACCGCCACACTGCGACACTTTCCAAACTGAGCGACACCATCAATTTTTCGGACGGGTGAACCCCATCATCCTCATGGCCTGTAAATGTAATCACGATGTGTCCACACTTCTCCGTTTCCCAGCGGATTATGCCTTTGTTCCAGATGCAGCTACAACTATTTGCAACAGAATGTCTGCCAACATGTCTACCTTGCTCTTCTACGTCACTTCCTACACTACCAAGACACAGCCACAGCTTACCTCCCTTTGGGACTTGCTTCATTCAGCCACCCAAAAACTTCAAAATGATATCAGTTCTGGTACCCTTGACGGACAAGACCCACGCGCTCGTGCTCGCACTACCCTATCTCGACTTTTACTTTCCTGCCAGAAGCGAGTGCACAAGTCAATGCAAGAGATGATTTCCTATCTCCTGGGACACACCGACGCATATTCCACCCATTCTTTTCACAAACTTTTCTTCTTCCATTTAGCAGCCCAACTTGAAGCTGCTCATCCACTGGCTGGCTCGCACCTGGCTGATACCGAAATGCAAGCTCGTTCCGCTTTATTTCTGCAACCAACTGCCGATGATCCTGAACCGTTCAATTCACCCGCGGTCCCTGGTGGTGCTCCTTGCGGTCCATCTTTTTGGTCTCCTTCCAGCGACGATTATCCATTTCGAGGCGAGGACCTGCAAACTTGGCCTCTCTATTTCTATGCTGCCGGTGTCGCGCGTGTCGCCAGCTCCAAATCCGCACTTACCACTCCCGGCTGCATTCCATTTTCACCCCTCCACCCAAATACTCACACGATCCGGCAACAAGTTCTCACACACCAACCCTGGCGAATCCCACATCTCATGGGCCCACGGATTCCCTCCAGCAACGAGGACTCTGAACGACATGCCCTCCTACTACTTCTCTTGTTCAAACCCTGGATGCATATACGAGATCTGCTTCCTGCATCCCAAGGGTACTCATGCTGGAACGATCACTTTCTTGCGTGGCTATCAGCCTTACAAGCCATGCTGCCGTCCGACAACTCCCGGGCTCCACCTTTCACTCCTGCCTACTGGGCACAGCGTACCTTACATATTATTGCCCACATTGACAACAACTCCAGCGCAGACCCCGCAACTGCTGACCGTGAGCTTCGCTGCAATCCTGATGAGTTGCGTGGTTTCCTCAATACCATCACCATCGAATCCGACCTCCCACCTGCTCCCGACGACTCTGATTCAGACGTCTCTGATTTAGACCACCTGAATACTGCCGACTTCGACTTGATTACCCAGCCCGTGCCCGCAGAAGTCTCTTCACTCCTTTAACACTTTTTTGGCTATTTCAAGCTGTCTTTCCAATAGAAACCCCTTTCTTACTAGAACCCGCTACATTTCCTATCCAGTTGCGTTTTTTTCCTATCCAACTCTTTACAGTCGTAATAGCTACTATCCTGACTCTATAAACAATAACGCAAACAAAATTTTAGTCACTCTGCATTTTGCTACCTTGACTTTCTTTTTTATTTTCAGTATTTTACCTAGAACTTCTATTTACACTGCCATCTGACTATGCCCACCCTATGTCAGGACACGAATCGGCATGATTCACTTCGCACTTCTCCTGCCTTCGCTGCCACCTTCGATATACTCGTGGCCATTGCGCGATCAGAACTGCTTCCCCTCCCAGGCGTGACTGCCAGCTTCGTTGCTCTTTTCCGCGTCTTGGACGATGCTGTGACCCCACAGACCACCGACTTTGCTACGAATCCTTTGGAGATCTATACTGGATGGCCCCTTCCTTCCCACATGTCTTTGCGACAACTCCAACGCGATGAAAAGTGTTGGGACTCTGTCCTGACAAATGCTTCTACTGCTTCTACCCAACCGGCTCCTCTTCAACCACACCTTCACTTGGAAACTGGTCCTTTCCCCAAAACCGAAACTGTGGTTTTTGATCACCTTGCTTCTTGGCTGCGCAATGGCCGCTGCAACACCTCCGACAACACGTTGAATTTAAAGCAAGCAGCGTACCTTCTTCTGGTTGCGTCATGGCTACAAGCAACCTTGAACAAAACTTGGGGCGTGTCCACCACCGCACCACCTTTTCAATCGTCGTTGCTTCTTGGTGGCCCGGGTACTGGCAAAACATTTGTCTCCAATTTAGCGATCGAACTCCTGCATTTTTTCTTGCCAGACTCTACACTGCGAGCTGCATATACTCACCGCGCGGCAAGACTCATCGGAGGCCAAACTCTACATGCTTGCCTGGCCTTACCATTCGACTCAACAAGTACCTCTGCTGCTGCAGCATCCCTTGGCAAACAGAAGGAAGCACTTCAACTCCTTTGGCGCCACATCTCCACTTTCCTCATTGATGAGGCATCTATGCTGTCTAATGAGGTCATTGCTCTCACCGACCTTCGCTGCAGACAGATCGTAAACGTAGCTGCTGTGCTCTGGGGTGGCCTTGCCGTACGTTTCTCTGGTGACTTTCATCAACTTCCCCCCGTTGGCGCTACCTGCTTAATCCAGCCATTGACCGCGACAGCTACTTCCACTGCTGCGCTGACCGCTTCCCAACTCCAAGCCGCACTTGGCGCGGATATATGGCGACAAATCACAACAGTTCTCATCCTGGATCACAGTCACCGGTGCCAAGGACCACTCAGCCAATTTTTGCAAGACCTTGCCTCCGATAAAGGCGTTACAGCATCTTCCTGGCAGCACCTGCAAAGTCGCCTTCTCCAAGCAAACGATACTCGCCTGCTGGATTCCAAATTCCAACCACGAACCTGTCCTGTCGGCGTCATGCGACACACCATACGTGCCATGAAAACCTTGCAACGAGCGCAGCAAGCCGCCGCAGCTGCTGGACACCGTTTACTTCTCTCAATTGCTGCCGATCGATGTTCTTTCGGAAATCGGGACGTCTACCTGACACCCGCCCTGGCCCAAGAGGCGGCCTCCGTCCACACTCTCTCTGTAACTGCAAATCTTCCTGGCCTTCTTGCTCTCTATCCTGGCATCGAACTGTGCCTCGAAACCCGGCTTTGCCCTGAGCTCGGCGTTGTTCGAGGGTGCACCGTACTGGTTGAAGACATCATCCTTGCTGACAACGAACCGTACCTTGACTTTGTTTGGCTTTACCCATCGCCCATTCTAACATACTCTGCTTCCAAGGTACTTTCAGCGCGATGCCAGTCTCCCTCCGCATCCTCTTCTTCATGTGCCCACTGCCCTTTTGCTTCGCGTACAAGATGTTTCGTGGGTCAAACATGCTGCCCTTGGCCAAGGTCGATTCGTTTTGAGTCCTGCCACTCACGCATGGAAATTTTATCCGCGGCATCCTCCAGCAGATGCTGTTCAATTTGATACTGAAAACAAAGCTTACATGCTACTTCATCGCTGCCAACTTCCTTTAACAAATACCTTTGCAATGACACATTACACTCTACAAGGCCAGACCCTACCTGCACTCATCTTGGACCTTGCACGGCCACCTGCAATGAAACCTGCGCCTCGCCTTTTTCAATTATTTTCTTTTTGCTCCCCTTTCCTTCTCGGACCCGTCCCCCACTCACACACACAAAGCCAGGATGACTACTGGATCGCTTGCCTGGTTCTCCTCAGTCGTGTGCGACACATGGATGATCTATTACTTCTGCGCCTGCCAGATTTTACCGCTCTAAACCGACCACGTCCTGCGTACCTTCGGGAGGCTTACATCACCTTTCACAAACACGAGACTTCAACGCTGCACAATCTCGACGCTATTCTTGCCAAACTGCACCTGCAGGATCTGCGCAACCTCGTCACACTTCCGCTTCTGCAATCTCGTACATCCTCCCGGGCAATTCCTGTCTTGCCTCGCCGCCAGCCATCGTGAATTCTTTCTTCACCTGACGCAGAACCTTCTCAACAGCTACCACGACGCGGAAACCGACGGAAAATCCTGACCTTGTCGCGCGCCATCTCCTCACCATCCATAACCCTAATCACCTAAGGTTACTTCTATTGTTACCCCTTTGATACCGTTATCCATATTTGGCTCCTTCTTTCTTCGGTTCAGCTGCAGCTCTATCTCACAGCTGTGCAGGTCTACCTCGCAGTTGAAAGAGGCAACGCTGTCACCAAGGACTGAGCACACGGCAGATTATACCTATTTGACAAGATCAATGAATATTAGTTCCAACCCTAGTGACGTTACGTGTAATTTCCTTTACATTATCGCAATTCATGAAAATACCAAAAAAACTTGTAACAATACGGACAGCAACGTAGGGAAGCGATGCAGAAATAACTAGATGCCAGGCTCTTTCGCAAACAAGTTTTATTAGCCTTTCTAAGAATGTCGTTGGATTATCTATTTGTATTTATAACGATTTACAAACCTGGGGACAGGGTAAAGCTAGTGAATCGAAGCAGTAGAGTGCTATGGTATCGAGAAGAAATAAGAATGGGGCCAAAGAACATCAGAGAATGCAAGAGAATGCACCACAAAGCTGGAAGGTCCATTCCTAAGGTTCCGGAATTATTTCGTGAGAGCTTCTCATTCCACACAAGTATGCGGTGCTGTCACATTTGCAAGATAGCTGTACATGGAATTCAGGACGTCTTCGGCTTCGATTTGGCGACAGTCGCCAACACCTTGCGTCATGGAGCTGATCGGTGCCTTGGAGCAGTCAGCCATTGGTAGCGACACAGATGACACAGATGACAACAACATCGACATCACTTTGAAACATTTTCTGTTGCAGTTTCGTTACCAGCCACATCATTTTGTGGCAGATGGGTTGCAGCGCTCCCAGGTCTTAGATTTGCAGCCGACGACCAGTACCAATCCTCCGCGAGTCAAAAAGAAAGCGCTGGCTTTCGTTCCACCCCTTCTCAGGTTTAATGGGAAAATCCACTATTTCTATGGCCATTTTCAATAGCTATGTTAGTTTACCAGAGGGTACTAGGCCTTCTCCCGGGATCTTAGGGTCATCCCCAAGATGGCCATTGGGGAGACTCCATGAATTGCTAAGGATGGTGAGATCACGTTGAGCGAATTCATCGAGGGAGCTGCAAAACTTCGAGGCGTTTTTTAGCGATTCCGAATGGGTGAAGCAACAAGCGGCTATGTTAGT
>Ga0126343_10001664_pt1 | contig 10741 bp, 8 predicted proteins | sample Cyp2metagenome_FD_92531 | JGI IMG/M metagenome (GOLD analysis project Ga0126343, IMG submission 92531) | Coral microbial communities from Lord Howe Island, Old Settlement Bay, Australia - Cyphastrea 2 metagenome | ecosystem: Host-associated > Invertebrates > Cnidaria > Coral ... | reverse complement strand
CCAATCGGGCATCAAAAGCTCTTTTCAAAAGCTGCAGGACCTCATTTCCTTCTCGGTTGTCAGGTAGATAAGCAGTACGTTGCGTGCCGTCATACCTTCGGCCAGGGCTTGGATGTTCCCTTCCCTGAGTTCCCGATGGAAAAGAGTAGTTGATGACGATTGTACCACAATCTGCAAATCAATGACGCAAAGAACTGAAAAAGTTAGTAGCTGCTTGTGTTATTCTTGCTTTTGTTAGGCTGGCACAAGGACGTGTTACGCACAGCTAAGATCTAGAAGAAAACATTAATTACACATGTATTTGACAAGCCAGAACCCACCCTCATGCTGGTTTTGCAGTATGAACAAAATGGCGACAGTTGCCAAGAAGACCAATCAAAATTTTCACAATATACATACAGAACTCTTTAACTTATTAAATGGTTTGAGCCCAGGGTATCAGTACTTCGTATAGTATGATCGTCCGGGTGAGGGTAGTTCAGTATTGGTGCTTAACTACCCGGGCACTTTTATTGAAATAACAAAAAAGATACACGGAGAAACATTTCAGAGAAATATAAACGCTTGGGCAAGACGTCACCATTAACAAATGCAGAGCTGCAGAACTTTAAAAAATCTGCGAGTAGCGTCGAAACTTAATCTGCTAGCTTTTATATTACCTTTGTAAGATTCTCCCGACATCTCATAAACCGTGGGGGCTTGGCTTGTTTTCAGGTCATTTTTTTGGATTCTATTTGGATTGGCTGTTTTTTTATCTGTACGGTTAAGTCCTTGATTGATTCATCATGGTTGTTCGTTTAGCCCTCCCAAGGGAGACTTCAGGGAATTCCAAATGAAAAGGACGTGGGTGCTCGTTGGAAATTTTGAAAAGATCCCCTTGGGGGTACCGAGATCCTGTTTTGTGGGCGTGACTTGAGACTTAGTTTTCACCTCCAAGGGGTACCAATTCTGAGACAAATTTAAAAGTAAGTTGCTTTTCAAATATCTCCGGTGATATTTGCCTTTCTGCTTAATACGCTATGAAGGAAGGCAAAAACTCCCGGCGCTGTGGACCTTTCGAGAGATACCAAAACTGTCTCTTCTAAAAACGCCGAAAAAGTACCACGAGCACACTCCCACATTTGAATATAAGATAAGATAAGATAATTTCATTTATACTCGTTTTTTCCATTAGTCAGAAGAGTTACTGGACTACCTACCTGCCTGACTACAATAAAAATAAAAAAACCTGCTTTTCATGAAGGCCAAGTCTAAAAATATATTAGATATTAGATTTGAAATCGGAAGTAGTAGTAGTAGTAGTAGTAGTAGTAGTAATTTATTTATCCACATCTCACAAATGATTATAACTCGTTTTAACGTGAACGTGCCAGATTAATATAATATATATTAATATAAATACATTTCATAACAAGCTAATCAATGATGATAATAATTGTAATAAAAAAACTATTATAAAATAATATGGGAATTATGGACATATATAGGAAATAAATAGGAATCAATAAAACTAAGAGGAAACAAGCTAGAGATAAATCAAGCTATGTACAAAAGTTACAATCACACTCCACTCTGGTAGTCAAGCTGACCTCATCCAGCATTGATTTAAAAGATAATCTTGTAGTGACGTATTGATATGACCTATGCATGAATCTGCTAAAATAGGTAGGCTGATCAAGCTTGCAGAAGCCTCTGATATCATACTTATTAGTATGAAATAAAAACATCTCCCTAATATTATTCGGGCCCATATTATATAAACATTTATAAAAAAGGCAGAGAGCATAAGAATATCTGCGATGCTCTAGGGTCTGTAGTCCCACATGGTCAAGTAGGGTACTATATGAGTTTTACTTAGCCGTGTTCAAAAGAGTTATAATGGCATACTGATTAGTAAGCTCCAGTTTGTTAGATAGGCCGGATGATAACCCAACTAAGACTGGAGCACAGTACTCTAAGTGTGGTAAAATAAAGGCCTTATAAATATTGACCATAACTTCTGAAGGTATGAATTTACGAACTCTCCTAAGAGCACTAACTTTGACATTAACCTTATTACATACGGATTTAATGTGGGCTTTAAAAAATGAGGAGCTGTCAATAGTTAGACCTAATAACTTCATATCCTATACCACTTCCAAGGGAGGCCTAGTACGGTCAGCAAACAATTCATAACATGGCGGATTGTCACCCAATGGCAATACTTTAGTTTTAGATTCGTTTACACTTAAGTAATTACGCTTGAACCATGACTGAAGGTATTAAATTTGAAATCGGTCAGCGAAGATGCCTTCATGCAATTAGCTCCACGACTGAGCTCCGCCGTACGAAACACTTCCCTTAGGATAATCAGTTAGAGGTTGTGGAAAAATTAATTTGGTTTCGGTATCCCTTGAGCGATAGGCATTTACGTTGTCACGATATACGAATCTATATACGTGCGATTTGAACTTTTTTAATGAAATTGTTACCATTATAGCCAGGAAGGCGTATAGGTCTTCTGTAAAACTGCATTTCTCCTGCCGGCTGATTTCCTCTCAAAACGCCCTGCACTTCTTTACACACGGGACATCTGTTGTCATGCTTTAACGCAGTCTCCACACAGTCTGCACAGAAGACGTCCTTACACTTCAAAGTTCTTGCATTAGTCAGGGTATCGAGGCAGATGGGGCATTCAGTGGTTGAGCCTGCTCCACCAACAGCAGAATCTGTTAGTTTAAGAAATAAGAATGTAAAATAGCTTACTCTATAGGTTATCAATAAAAGTAGCCTGCCTAGCAGGAGTTCATTTTCAAAAGTACGCAAAGAAAACGAATTAAACTGTGAGCATTTATTGCTCAATCCAGGAGCGCTCGTTTGCACGCTCACTTACTCGATCTCCTCGCCTGCGAAATGGAAAGAAAACGTCTGCTGAGCAGGTTACGATGAAAGAGTCACCAGTGACATAAACCGCCACGTCCCCAAAGTCTGGCTTTCGCTAAAATGTCTTAATTTTCGGTGTTTTTTAACAACTTTCCTACGGGTATCCCGCACTTTCATATACCACATGTAACTTTTTCCTTTACTAGTAATTTCCTGAACTTTAATTTCCTGTGCCAATCTTTCACTGGTATTTGCCCGGTCATGTATCGAAGATGATATTTAAGTTGAATGTTTTGCCGCTAGTATGCAATAAGACTCAGAGTATGCCGGCGAAGTTAACAACGAATCAAGTTCGCAGGTATTCATTTGGGCAACACATTGCACACAAGGCAGTGAGGGTGATGATCTCAAAGGTGCTCTCCAAATATATCAGAACCTACTCTGTTACTAGTTATTCGCTATTTCGATAGAATTAGCAAGGCTAACAAATTACTTCGAAACCCAGCGGGTGGAGTCTGCTTTTTATTGCATGATTGCGATAATCCGTATGTTTAAAAATACTTTACGTATATTGCATGGAATTATACGGAATGATAGTTTAACTATAAAGGATTTCATTGTGTTATGTACCCAGAGAAACCTTTCAGAGTATATGAGTCTCCTTGCGTTTTTTTAATTCAGGGAAGTGACGAAAAAATGGTCGGATACCTAGAAGTATTGAGCGTTGAAACCTGTGAATTTTAAGGAACAGATAATGTCCAAAAACAAATATCCGTTCACACTTTCGCACCAATTTCAGTGAGACTATTGTGTTAACTAGTTATCTTTCATATGTTTTTCGGAACACGCGCAATTTTGAAAATTCAGAAGAATGTCACTCGAATATTGCCCAGTTTTAGCTGCACATCTTTTCTCGATCCTTTCCTTTTTATTCAGACTCACTATCCTTGCCTCTTTGTTTGTTAGTCAGTTTGTTATTTATTTTGCAGCTCTGTTATGCATTATTTGTTCAATTTTCAAACGCAGAGCGTGCGCGCCAAAATCAGCACTTTCTGCGTCACGATCACTTTATTTTCTTTTATGAGAGGAAAATCGCCGAGTAACACCTGTAATCATCGTTACTAATTGTAATGAAGCTAAGAGGATTGGTGTATTTGGTATTGCTTCCCTTACTTTCATCTTCTCGGCTCGTCATGGTCCTCAGTGGGAAATGAGATCCCGTCTTGCCTGTAGCTCCAGGCTTTTGAGTTGTGAACGATCTTGCATTAGTTCCTCCGCTCGTAGATATTTTCACTACGCCACTGTAAGATGTCGGTGAAAGACACAGTAGATTGGAACCACTCAAAGGGTGATTGGCTGAAGCATTTGCACTGCCAAAGGAGTTGTCATGATGGCTGCCACTGCTGGACTGGACTGGACCATACCTCGAGATGAACTCCGTCCTGAAGGCTTGAACTGTGGGATCGTCAATATTCACGAATCTGATATCGGTGATCGTTTTCTTATTTGGCTTGCCTTGTTTAACAAACTCCTCAACGGCATTAAACATGACTTTGGCACATTCTTCTTTCAGCATGCCATAACTGCCGGAGCCAATGGCTGGTAATGCTATGGAGGTCGTTTTACATTCTTGGGCGATGATTAAACTGTTTAAACAGGCTCGACGAAGGAGAATCCTGCTCTGGGTCAATCCTGCTAATCGGAAGTCTGGTCCTACAGCATGGACAACCCTCTTACAAGGTAGCTTTCCGGAACTTGTTAAAACTGCATCACCATCTTTCAGTGATTTGCGTTTCGCTACAATCTTATTTGACTCTGTCTCGATAACCTTTCCTCCTTTGTCAAGTATGGCCTTTGCCACACCTCTTTCGTGTCGAAGGTGATTGTTGGCGGGGTTTACAATGGCATCAACCCGTTCACTGGTAAGATCTCCCTTCTTGACTGACACTTTGACGCCACCTACAGAGAGAAAACATGAGCTACAGAACTTTCCAGTGTTGAACCAAAACAAACATATGCCCGAGAGCACAAGCGCGGTGGGAATGGAGAGTTTTCGCGCGGGCAAGACACCGGAAAATCGTTTCCTTCTTTCTTTGCTCTCTAACCTCACGGAAACGCTTTCCATGAGGCTATTCCATGACAGTCGAAGGATTTGGTTTATGGCCTTTCAGTTCTGGTGTATCTGTCTTGCCTCAAAACAAAATCAAATGTGACAAGAACTGAGCAAGGAAAGCTAACACCTGGTGAGGAGGCCCCATCAGTCTCACGGAAACCGGAAAACAGAAACTAACACCAATTCCTTTCTTAGGATGAGATTCCTCTGGTAGCCTTTGAAATATAGTAACTAATTTACACTCACACTATTGACTCCTAGCTTGGTATATCTAAAATCTCGTTTCTACAAGTGAAAGCTTCTACAAAGCCTACCCAATTTCATGTGAGGTATGTACAGCGATTTAGGGCTCCATTTTTTCAGTTAATTAACTGCACAATGATAATTTGGAGTCTCAGTCGCTTATTAACATCATCTTAATGCATTAAGTCTACATAATGTTTGTATTTGATAAATTACATTCATAAAGATAAAAAGTATTGCTAACCTATTAGGTAGGTTTCTAATGGATCTTTACTGGAGGAACCTTTGGAAGAGTCTGGTGGATCAACATCTATCGCCTCCTCATCATCCTCATCATGTCTTGATACTGGAGATTCTGCAGCACTCTTGGCTTTTCCTGATTCCCTATTTATTTCTATCCCCTCCTTTCTAAGAAATTCCAGGGCTGCCTCCAAGTGGCGTTCTTCTCCGTACAGCTCCCAGTGCCTTTGACCCCTTAACAAGTCAACACAGACTGGAAACGTTTTACTCATTTCATGAATTTTATTTCGATCGCGGACATTTTTTTCATTTTTCAGGGAGAAACGCTCCATCCTCATTGACAGAATCATCTGTTGGTACAAGTCAATGAACAGGTCGCAAGCAATTTCGTAGTCTTCACCGCTGCACCCATGCTTTGGTATAAGGCTGATTTCGTTTCCTTTGGCCTCTCTTGCTACCCACACATGATACTGGGCCTCAATCTCATCTACTTCAGTTTTATGTGCCTTAAAAAAAACTTTTATAACCTTCGGTTGGACTTCAAAATTTTGAATGACAGGGGTTGTGACAGAAGCAACGTGCCTGGACTGTGGTTTTTGTGGTCCTTGGTCGAGGCGATGTAGCCTATTTTGCAAAGCAATTGCTGTGGTGCTGGCTTGGTCGAGACCTCCATCGTATTCATCGCCTCCAAGTTGAGATTCGTTTTCATAATGCCTCTGAGGTTGCGTCATTTTTCTTTTCAGGTCCCTGAATACTGCTAACTCATCAGATTGATTTACCGCCTGTTGTAAGTAGGTACGGGACCGCTCCACTTGCTTGAAACCCCCTGACATAGTAAAAGTGTCACTGACTTCAATCCACTTAATACCAGTTTTGCCAGCAATTTCGTCTAAGAGGGTTTTTGTTTGTCCATGGGTGAGGAGTTCCACCGTTTCCAAACAAATATCTGCAGAAACCAGCTCAAATACCTTAATTAAAGGAAAAAAACCTTGATGTAAGCTGGAACCACATTGCACTGCAGTAGGGAATAAATTTGAGTTTAATGACTATAAAACATGCTACAAAAAAGAAGAATTTTAAGATGGAGGAAAATTAAAATAATGTCCAGTTTCTCAAATGGACGTTCACTGCAAACTTGAGAAACACTCAGAGCAAAAAACACTTTGTGGACTCACAGGCACCTCGAATGAGAGAAAAATAACATTTTTATCGATGCATGACTGTTGGGAACGCTAACTCTGCTAAAGTCACACTAGTTTGCTGAAAAACGCAATAAAGTGAACACATGTATTGGATGAATTTGGCTATACCTGTAGCGTGTTTAATTTGATCCAGGACACATTACTAAACGTAAGCGAACAATCCGATGTCTGGTAAAAGGGTTATGGGAGGAGTGGGAACAAATGTTTCCCTGTGAGATACCTATGGTACGACGGCTAAGGAAAGAATGACGAATTGCTCGAGAGAAATATATTTTATCCTGAACGGAACGCCCTCTCTCTCTCCTAGGGTGTTACTTGACACAAACCAGACCGACGGACCATATCGTGACCGTCATGGCACGGCATAAATAACATTATGCATGAACATAATGTTTCGTTTTGCAAAACAAATTAGATCATATACAGTGCGTATTTAACCTAAACCAAGGTGCAAATATCACTTTTTTATTCAATTAAGAAAAACCGTAGACAGCGCTGCAACAGTTATGGAATACCTCATAATCAAGATTATCCTTCTTCATCATTTCCTTGTATGGTTTCACAATTAAAGCTGTTCCTTGAAACTCCTGTGTCTTCTGTAGAACTGTTTTCACAGCTGATGACACAAGAAAATACCCTAAATATATTAACAGCATCCACCGAAGCTGATTTGCTTGCAGTTAAAGAACTAGAGACGGATAGACCTGTGCAAGGAAATTGTAAGAATCACTAACGATTTACTGATTTGACGTTTGCAAATCATGAAAGGTGGCACTAAAATGAATATAATCAAAGTACGTGCTCATGGGTTTACAATGATATAGTATTTGGGGAGAATGCGTGTTTTGGAAGAGAGCACTGCGGAATTCGAAGACGACAGTGACTGAATGGTTAATTTTGCTTACTAGATATTGTACAAAGGACCCGGTTGTTTTCTGTTTTAGAGATTGGATCAACTAGATGAAAAACGTTTTGGCATCTCTACTAACATCTCAGGTTCACTTTCCAATGAAGGCGCAGACCACATGTCCCAGCTCGAAACACAAGTTCCCAAACTCACAGCAGCTCGGGCAGTATAACAGAATGCAACAAAGTAAACTAAAAGACACCAATTTTAAAACTGTTCCAAATTTAGAAGGTTAAATAATATTAGCTAAAATACATGTACTATACATCATTCTAGAGTAAAACAACTCTAAATCAAACTAAAGAAGAGTTACAGGCCCGTGATTCTGATAAACCCATGTTATGAAATACTTCTTCATCGAGATGAAGATACCCATAATTATTTCGGAGAATATATTTACGCTCTAAAAACTACCGTGCGGGCGCCATGTGTAATAAGGCGCAACCGTGATTGTGCGACATTTTTAATCTTCATGATATGAAAGCTATAATTGTGGCCTGTCGTTAACATAAATTGAAACTAAAGAACATTGTCCAGTTTTGCGTCTGTTACAGATGTGTAGGCTCAATTATCGGGTTTAAGCTTTAAATTAACAAATAAATATTCACTGCGTTTGCACAAGCGTTTTTATGGGTCCCGTGTAAAATTACTTTACATGGACAATTAATTTGGCTGCGTGTAGAAGGTCGCACTTTTTAACTCCTCAAAGTAAAAGATAATAATAAATAAATAAATAATATGATTGGAAAAATAATGATCCCTGAAAGACTAAGACATTTCTTAAGCCTGAATTATCGCAAAGGAAAACGTAACACGGTACCGCTTATAAATGTTATCGAAAAGGAAAGACATCCTGACAGCATACTGTGCATATTTACTTTCTAGACAAGTAACGCAGTGACTAAACATGCTCTTTTCATGACCGTAGTGTTCCGACTCGACGCCTAAGTCTTCTAAATATCTGAAATATCAACTGAGCACACAAGTTAACCATACACAGTTTACCTTCAAGGCTGTAAAATGTTATCACTGCAGCCTCTCGCTCACGGCTTACAACGATGCTGTCAATGTCACCGCCACCGTTCCTCACCCGGTTAAAATGAGTCATTAGGTTTTCCCATGTTGCAGTCGGTTGAAATCCTGTGACATAAACGCTGCGAGAAACTAACGTCGGGTCGATGTTAATGTCGTCTTCCACCAGGCCACTCAATGCTGCTGTTCTACCAGATTGATTTACAGCCTGGTGTAAGTAAGTGCGGGACAGCTCCACTTGCTTGAAACCTCCTGAAATGGTGACAGTTTCACCGACTTCAATCCACTTTATGCCAGTTCTGGCAGAAATTTCATCCAAGAGGGTTTTTGCATGCGCACGGGTGAGGAGTTCTACAGTTTCCAAACAAAGGTCTGCAGAAACCAGCTCAAACACCTTAACCGAAGGAAACAAGTGTTAATATTAGTTAGACCCACAATGCACTACTGTAGAGAACTAATGTTTTGAATGACGTTCAAATAAAGACGGCTTTTTGGATAGAGAAAACTAAAAAGAATGCCCAGTTTCTCAAAATGGCATTGTTTTGCAAACTTGGAAAAAAAAAAAAAGAAAAAACGCCTTGTGGACTCATAGGCACCTCGAATGAGAGAAAATCACATTTACAAAACAAATTAATATATTGTAGGTATTTAGCCTAAAACAATGAGTAAATATCAGTTAAGAAAATTTATAGAGCACATTGCACCAAATATGGAGTACCTCATTGCCTTGATTATCCGTCTTGATCATTTTCTCGTGTGGTTCCACAGTTAAAGCCGTTCCCTCCAACCCCTGTCTCTTCTGTAGAACTGTTTTCACAACTACTGGGACAAGAAAATACCCAAGATGCATCAAAGGAACCATGGAAGCTGAACCTAAATTTGCTAACGCTTAAAGAGAATAGATCTGTGCAAGTGAACTGTAAGAATCGCTTAACATTCCTTGATTTATAGTTTGCAAATCATGATTCTGATACTGCATATGCTCTACAAACTAAAATCATGCAGGTGAAATTTGCAAAGACTATGTCAGCTTTGCATAACGTTGGCATCGAGAACACGATGACATCACAAAGCATGATAAGTTGGCGCGCGAGATCTTTGTTAATTCATTACTGAATAAATAACGTCCAAGCGCACGAAGGCAGAAAAAACTTACAATGATGGTTTCAGACTTATTGCTCAACCCCAGTGCTGGGGATAGCTTACTAGTAGGTAGGTGAACCAGGCTCAAGAAACACCGTTTTAAAATCACTTTTAGTTTATATTTAATTCTTAATCTTAATCTTATAATTGCTTTAAATCTTACGAAAAAGCACTGCAAATTATGTATAATACATTTTTAAGAACTGTGTTATCATTATTATTTTAAATTTATAGACAGTTTTCCAGACCACCAAGAAATCTTTTTTTTAAACTATAGCTAAATTAAATTTGTTCGTAATTTAAAAGTTTAAAAAATCTATTATTTTTATTATTATTATTATTATTATTCCATTGCCATTTTATTCCTGTAAGTAATTTATTGTGAAGTTTTAAATAAAGAGTATTTGTTTTTGATAAAAATTATTATTATCATTATTACTATTATTACTATTATTATTATTATTATTATTATTATTATTATTATTATTATTATTATTAGGTTTACTCGAGCTGGCCCGCTTTATACCCGAGCTGGTTGGACAGCGAAGACTATTATGTTTTTCAAATAAAAGCGGGCTTCCATTTGATAGTATCCTCATCATTTTTTTTGCCTCACCATTAAAAATGGTAAAAAATAATAACAATAACAAAAGGGCGACAAGAAGACCTCCAAAGAAACCTATCATTCCTATAGCGGAGGCCACCTCCGTTGCTGATATACTGTAAATTTAAAGTGCTAGCTATCTGAGTGCCCGACATGACTAACTTCACCGTTTCATTGCAATTTAAGTACTCTCCAAGGCCAGCTTGATTCATTCATATAACACCACAGGTAACCCAGGTTCACTGCGCGTGCCACATGGGAAAATATAGAGGACATATGAGGCGAAGTTTTGGTCTGGAAATTTGCTGGAAAATGGAAATAAAAATCGACGAAACTTACCATGTAGTGAGGTGTTGTTGTCCTTAATACGTACACGAAGTTTCGGGAAAAATGGT
>Ga0126343_10001663_pt1 | contig 10743 bp, 4 predicted proteins | sample Cyp2metagenome_FD_92531 | JGI IMG/M metagenome (GOLD analysis project Ga0126343, IMG submission 92531) | Coral microbial communities from Lord Howe Island, Old Settlement Bay, Australia - Cyphastrea 2 metagenome | ecosystem: Host-associated > Invertebrates > Cnidaria > Coral ... | reverse complement strand
TACGCAAATCACCGTTGCAAGGGCCACGCAGCTATGTCGACCGAACATTGGAACGATCGGCTAATATAGGCTGAGATAGGCTAGGATAGTCTTAGATAATGATCTAAAAACGATAGTAATAATGCACCGTAGCCCTGAAATAATAGAGCTTCGTGGTAACAAGATCCAATGAAATGAGGTTCTAGAGAGCTTTATGACAATAAGTAGAAATACTCCTAGTCGCTTCATGCTAAGCAAAAATAAGATCAACCCTCGCCTGATGGGCAACTTGGCTCTTATAGAGACTTATATTTCTAAAAATTTTTGTTTAATTAAAACAAAAACTGAATTTTGGTCAATACAAAAGCAGATTCCAGATGACCAAAGCAAATTTGTAGCACATGATTTTAAGGTCAGCCTATCAAAACGAAGAGTGATGTGAAGTTTATATGAGATAATTCAAATGTGAATTGCAGTTGTAGATAAAAGTTGTACATGATTATTCTTCACTTTCAAAACGAAGAGTTTTAGTCAATTATTTCCATCCAAGGTAGCCACGAGCAGTCCTCGACTGCCTATTTCTTTTTTTTGAGTGCGTTTCACTAAAAACCAAAGACTTCTTGGAGTTAGTTTGAAGTCTAGAAGACAGGAAAATTTGCCTAATATATTGGGAAGTTGGCAAAAAGGCGGTCATTTGGAAGAAGCGCAAAGCCGGCTCTTTTAACTATTATGCTAAGTTTTAGAGGCGATATCTGGGCTTATTGTGCTTATAAGAAATGAATCGCCTTTTTTTTTTTGAGTGCGTTTTAATGAAAACCAAAGCCTTCTGGAGTTACTTTGAAGTCCAGAGGAAAGGAAAATTTGCTCAATATATTAGAAAATTAACGCAAAGGAGATCATTTTAAAGGAACGCAAAGCCCGCTCTGTTTAATTATGCTAAGTTTTAGAGGCAATATAAAGGCCTATTACGCTCATAAGAAACGTATTGCTTTTATCATATTCTCTGTATTTTACTGAAGACTTCTAGAGTTTGTTTCAAGTCTACGGGAAAGGAAAATATGCTCAATATATAAAAAGCGGCGGTAAGACCATCTTTTTTAAGGAGGGTGAAGCTCGGTTTTTTACTATTTTGCTAAGTTTTAGACGCGATATGTGGGCCTTTTGTGCCGATAAAAGAGGTTTTGACTTTTTTTGTTCTGAAAACAAAAGACTTCTATAGTTAGGTTCAAGTCTTGCGACATAAAAATATACTTAATATATTGGGAACTCACCGAGAAGGCAGTCATTTTGAAGGAGCGCAAATCGCGCTCTTTTCACTATTAAGTTAAGTTTTAGACGCTGTATGTGGGCCTATTGTGCCTTTAAGAAACGTATTAATTTACTTTTTTCTCTACGTTTTATTGAAAACCATAGACTTCTGAAGTTAGTTTTAAGTCCAGGTGATAGGAATATTTAACAATTATTCTTCTCAATCTCGGTGAATAGTGGCTGAATATTAACCGAGCCGCGAAGCAGCGAGGTAAATATTCGGCCACTATTCACCGAAATTGAGAAGAATAATTGTTTTAGTATATACACAGGAAGTGATCTCAACAACATTTTAAGAAGAAAACCATATAAAATCGATTTCATTGACCTGGCGAAACGCAAGTTTACACCCGCCATTTGCTTGAAAAACCCAAGATCACTGAGTGTGTATATACTAACTGCTTAATATTTTAAAAAATCTGCGAGAACCCGGTGATTTTTAAGGAGCGAGAGGCCCGTTTTTTCACTATTATAAATTATATGAGACATGTGGGCGCATTGGGCTTATAAGATATGCTCAATATATTTGAAAATTGGCAAAAAGGCGGTCATTTTAAAGAAGCGCTATAATGCTAAGTTTTAGGGGCGATATTTGATTGTGCTAATAAGAAGCGTATCAATTTCTTCCTTTTTCTGTTTGTTTTACTGAAATTCAAAGACTTCTGGAATTAGTTTGGAGTCTAGGGTACAGGAAAATATGCTCAGTATATTGAGAAAAGGCGGATTAAGCATATTCTCCTATCTCCTGGATTTCAAATTAACTCCAGAAGTCTTTGGTTTTGAGTAAAACGCACAGAAAAATGAAAAAAAAATACCTTTCTTACAAGCACAATAGGTCCTCATATCGCCCGCAAAACTTAGAATACATGTAATAGTAAAGGAAGCGGCCTTCGCGGTCCTTCAAAATGACCGTCTTTTCGCCGATTTCAAAAATATTGAGCACCTTTTCCTTTCCCCAAGACCTCAAACTAACTCCAAAAGTCTTTGGTTTTCAGTAATACGCACAGAAAAAAAAATTCGATACGTTTCTTATAAGCTCAAAAACCCCATATATCGCCTGTAAAATTTCCCATAATAGTGAAAAGAGCGGCCTGTTTGCCAATTTTCTATAACACTGAGCATATTTTCCTGTCCCTTGGACCTCAAACTAACTCCAGAAGTGTTTGGTTTTTAATAAAACACTCAGAAAAAGAAAAAATGAACACGTTTCTTTTAACCACAATAAGCCACATGTCGAATGTAAGACTTACCATACCAGTAAAGGAGACGGGCTTCACGCTCCTTGAAAATGACTGCCATTTCGCCAATTTTCCCTTATCTTGAGCATATTTTCCTGTCCCCTGAACTTCAAATCTACTCTAGCAGTCTTTGGTTTTAGTAAAAACGCACAAAAAATATAAAAAAAAACAATACGTTTCTTATAAGCGCAATACGTCTACATATCGCCTGTAAAACTTACCATAAAAGTAAGTGGAGCGAGCTTCGCGCTCCTTAAAAAAACCCGCCTTTTTCTCAATTTTTCATTACATTGAGAAGAGCTTCCTGTCCCGTGGACTTCAAACTAACTTCAAAAGTCTTTGCTTGTAAGTTAAACGCGCAGGGAAAAAACGATACGTTTCTGTAAAAGTTAGCATAATAATAAAAAGAGCGGGCTTCGCGCTCCTTGATAGTTAAGGCCACTTCGACAATTTCCCATTATATTGAGAATATTTCCTTTTATTATCCAACTGCACTTCGTAGAGTACAAATAACGCCCAAAACGAGTACAAATATCACGCGGTATTTCTACTCTACAGGACCGGTTAGACAAGTTTCCTGCTGTTGACCAATCAGTTAGCTGGATTTTCCGCGCCAATTCCGTCCCGCTTCGCATTTTTCTGTCACGCATTCCCCGTAACTTAATATCCGCGAAATTCTTCCGCTCGGACATAAAATAAATCTCTTATTAGACGTTTTGTTGTGTAGTATCGCTGAGAATTTTTACTTGTTGTTTGTATTTTGACTCAACCTACGGGCTCGTCAAAATACAGCACAACTCGTAAAAATACTCAGCGATACTACACAACAAAACGTCTAATAAGATATATGTCTCCTGGACTTGACACTAACTCCAGAAGTCTTTCGTTTCTAGTGAAACGCACAGAAAAAGAAAAAATTCCTACGCTTCTTATAAGCACAATAGACCCACGTATCGTTTAGGGAGCAGGATAAGTCTTACAGGCGATTTGCGGGGGTCAAAGGGACAGGGCTATGAGCTAAATATATTGGGAAATGGGCAAAAAGGCAGAAATTTCTAAGGAGCGCGTAGCCCACTATCTCTACTATTATGCTAAGTTTTCCGAGCGATATGTGAGCCTATAGGCTGTTACTAAACGTATTAATTTTTTTTTCTTTTTGTCTGGGTTTTTCTTAAAACCAAAGGCTTCTGGGGTTAGTTTTGGGTCCTGGGGCCCTTTTCTCGAAAGCCCCGGAAAGTTTTCGGGCCCGTAATGCCATTGCAAAATCTCGAACCTTGCGATTACAGAGCTGTTTTATTCACGTATTCTAAAGATGAAGGGAGGTTCCCTCCATACAAGAAGTTTCAGGTGTATACACTTCTCCGTTTTTAGATACAGATGATCTAAAAATGGCTTTACGGGCCCGAAAACTTTCCGGGACGTTCGAGAAACGGGCCCCAGGAGACAGGGTTATGAACTCAATATATTGGAAATCAAACTAAAAGGCGGTCATTTCAGAGGCGCCGGAAGCACGCTCACATTTCTATAATTTTCTTTTTTTTCGAGTTTTTCTTTAAACCAAAGGCTTCTAGAGTTAGTTTGGGGTCCAGCAGACAGGGTTAGAAGCTCAATATATTGGAAAATAGGTAAAGAGGCTGTCATTTAAGGGGAGCGCGTAGCATGCTCCCTTTTGTATTATGCTAAGTTTTACAGGCGATATGCGAGCGTATTGTGCTTATACCAAACGTAAGGATTTCCTTTTTTTCTCTTGGTTTATCTAAAAACCAAAGGCTTCTGGAGTTAGATCGGGATCGAGGAATCAGGGTTATGAGCTTAATATATTGAAAATAAACGAAAGGGTAGCCATTTCAGAGGAGGGCGTAGCTTGCTTATATTTCTATAATGCTAAGTTTTACAGGTGATATCCGGGCTCTCTTTTTCTGTGGGTTTTGCTTTAAACCAAGGGCTTCTGGAGCTAGTTTCAAATCCAGGGGAGACCGTTATGAGCTTAATATATTGAAAAATGGGCAAAAAGCGATATGCTGACCTATTGTGCTTATAGGAAATGTATCGTTCCTCTCTTTTTCTGTGCGTTTTTTTTTGAAAACCAAAGACCTCTGGAGATGGTTTGGAGTCCAGGAGGAAGGGTTATGAACTCAATATATTGAAAAATGGGCGAAAGGTTAGTCAATTCAAAGGAGCACGTAGCCCAATACCTTTACTATTATGCTAAGTCTTACATGCAATATACGGACAAATTGTGCTTATACCAATCGTATCGATTTTTTTCTTTTTCTGTGGGTTTTTCTCAAAACCAAGGGCTCCTGGAGTCAGTTTGGGGTCCAGACGACAGGGTTCTGAACTCCAATACATTGGAAAATAAGCAAAAAGGCGGTCATTTTAAAGGAGCGCGCAGCTTAGTCTTACAGGTTATATGCGGGATTATAGTGCTTTAACGAAACGTATCAATTTTCTCTTTTTGTGTAAGGTTTTCTGAAAACCAAAGGCTTCTGAAGTTAGCTTGGGGTCCAGGGGATGAAACGTATGGATTTTCTCTTTTTCTGTGGGTTGTTCTGAAAACCAAAGGGCTTTAGAGTTTCGAGTTTATGTGACAGCGCTATCAGCCCAATATAGTTCGGGTCCGGGGAAAAGGATTATGAGCTCAATGTATTGAAAAATGAACGAAAAGGCGCTCATTACAGAGGAGCGTGTAACCCACTTCCTTAACTATTATGCAAAGTTTTAAAGGCAATATACGGGCGTATTGTGCGTATAAAAAAAAACTTAGAGAATATTGCACCGGCAATAGAGCATTTTGATTGGCTGATTTTAGTTATTGGGCCTCTGACTGCCTGAGTCGTGTAATAAACGGGCGTATTGTGCGTAGAAATTAATGTAATGATTTTCTCGTTCTCTGTGGGATTTTCTAAAAAGCAAATGGTTTTGGATTTAGTTTGGAATTCCCGTGACAGGGCTATGAGCTTAATATATTGGAAAATGGTCGAATATGCGGTCATTTTAGAGGACCGCGTCGTCCGCTCCCTTTACTATTCTGCTAAGTTTTACCGGCGATATGCAGGCCTACTGTGCATATACAAAGCGTATCGATTTTATCTTTTCCTATGGGTTATTCTAAAAACCAAAAGCTTCTGCAGTTATTTTGGGGGAGAGGGTTATGAGCTAAGTATATCGAAAAAGGAAGAAAAGGACGGTCATTTTAGAGGAGCGCGAAGTCCATTCCTTTTCTATTTTGCTAAATTTTAGAGAAAATATGGATCTTCTCTAATTCTCTAAGTTTTTCTGGAAACCTTAAAAAAGCAATTTCTCTTTTTCTGTTGGTTTTTTTGAAAAGCAAAAGGCTATTGGAGTTAGTTTGGAGTCCTGGGCACAGGCTCATGAGCTCAATATATTTGAAAATGGGCGAAAAGGTTTCCATTTCAGAGGAGCGCGTAGCCCGCTTATATTTTTATGATCCTAAGATTTACAGGTGATATGCGGGCTTATTTTGCTTTTACGAAACGTATCAATTTTCTCTTTTTCTGTGTTTTTCTAAACTCCAAAGGCTTTTAGAATTAGTTTGGGGTTCAGGGGACAGGCTTTTGAGCTAAAATATATTGCGAAAAGGCGATCATTTTAGAGGAGCGCGTAGCCCGCTACCTTGACTATTATGGTATGTTTTACAGTCGACATGCAAGCCTATAGTGCTTATACGAAACGTATCGATTTTTTCTTTTTATGTGGGTTATTATTAGGGTTATTCTGAAAACCAAGGGCTTCTTGAGTTATTTGGGGTCCGGGAGAGAGAGGGTTATGGCCTTAACATATTGGCAAATGAACGAAAATGCGCACAGATGATAGGCGGACGTATTGTGCTTATGTGAAACGTAGCGATTTTCTCTTTTTCTGTGCTTTTTTCTGAAAACCAAGGGCTTCTAAAGTTAGTTTAAGGTCCAGGGCACAGAGTTGGAAAAGCAATGGCTTCTAGAATTAGTTTGGAGTCAAGAAGACAGGGTTATGAGCTATAAATATTGGAAAATAGGAGAACAGGTGGTCATTTTAGAGAAGCGCGTAGCCCGCTCCGTTTAGTATTCTGCTAAAGGTTACAAGCGATATGCGGGTCTATTGTGCTTATAAGAAACGTATCGATTCCCTTTTTTTCTCTGGATTTTTTGGAAAACCAAAGCCTTCGGGAGTTGGTTTGAAGTCCAGAGAAAAGGGTTAGCAGTTCAATATATTGGTAAATGAGCGAAAAGCAGTCCATTTTAAAGCAGCGCGTAGCCTGCTCCTTTTATTAATATTTTGAGTTTTTCAGGACATAAGTGAGCCAAATGTGCTTATACGAAACGTATTTATTCTCTATTTTCTGTGCTCAATTTATTGCAAAATGAACGAAAGGCGGTGATTTTAGAAGAGTGAGTAGCCCGCCCACATTTCTATAGTTCTGTGATATTGTCACTTAACCCTTACCGTGTATAACTCCAAAATGTGGTTGTTAAATATGCGAACGAATTTTTGCTCTGACCAGAAGGTCTTTTAGAGTCTTGTACTTCCTGTAGGGGACAATTGGCGGTTCAGAAAATATTTGACCGAGTCTATTGCTCCCAGTTAGGTGCCAATGTTTCATTAGAATCTTTTTTACATTACGCGTAGCTGCGTTAAAAGTCGTGATGAAAGGCAAAACATTTCTGGATGTTCTTGTTTTGTTTTGTAGGGCATCGTTTCGTGATGAGAATTTGACTTCGGTTAGAATTTTTTCGGCGGGTTCTCTAGGATAGCCTTGCTCGAGTAAACGAGTTAGAAATTGTAGCTTTCGTAACTCGAAAGTTTCTTTCACCGAGTATTTTCTCAGTAAAGCAAAGTTTCTTCTTTAATAAAAACCTTCCTAACACTGAGAGGATGGCTTGAAGAAAAATGCGTATATTGAAACGTTTCTGTAGGCTTGTAGTGAGTTTGAACATCCAAAGTTTTTGTTGTCAGCGAAACGTGGCCCTTTGTAAACTTCTGTTTCAAGGAAAACAATTTTGTCTGATGACATTTCGTGCGTGAATTTGATCGTGGCGTGGAATGAATTGGCGAAATCAGTTGCTGATTTCTTTTTCGGGCAAGGTCCACACTGAAAAAATGTCATCGATAAATCTCTTCCAGATGATAGGTTTTTGTGGGACTGCGATACCATGCGTAACGGGTGATAATTTCCAAACTTCTGATTGGTCAGTTTATCCAGAACCAGTCTCACTCAGTGTATAAAAGCTACGCGTTCGCTAGCCCTGGCCACAACTGCTCACAGCCAATTGAGCACTGTAACAAAAAGCAACTGACGAAGGAAACCCACTTTGTTTCCGAAACCGGTCTTGCAAAAATAAACAAAGAGTTCATATCAGAACACTACGGCCATAACTGAGAGCAACAGACTACGGTCAAATATATTCGCAACTTGTAATTGTCGCCTACAGGAGTGACAACTCTCTTAATGACCTTCTGGTCACAACTAAGATTCCTTCACATATTTAACAACAACATTTTGGAGTTATAAACGGTAAGGGTCAAGTGACAACATTAAAAAACTTTGACTAAAAACTTTATACTGCCACCGTATGAACCAGACCCCACCACCACGCTTTATCGAACTCTTATGTTCAGAACGAGCCAAAACCTTGTTGACATAAAAAGTTTACTGATATTTTTTCATTATTCTCACAATTGCTTAACAAACTGACTCAAAGTTGTTGGTCACAGCTCAGATTTCTTCGCGTATTTAACAACAACATTTTGGAGTTAAACGGTAAGGGTCAAGTGACAAGATAAAAAACTAACAAGTTTTACAGGTGATATGAGGGCTTATTGCGCTTATTCGGAATGTCTTGATTTTCTCTTATTCTACGAGCTTTTGTAAGAAACTACATCTTTTGGAGTTAGTTTGGGGTCCAGGGGAAAGAGTTATGAGCTCAATATATTAGAAAATGAGAAAAAGGCGGTCAATTTAGAGAAGCGCATAGTTCGCCGTCTTTACTATTATGCTAAATTCTACAGGCGATATCCCAGCTTATTGTTCTTATACCAAACATGCAGATTTTCTCTTTTTCTTCTGCTTTTTTAAAAAAACCAAAGGCTTCTTAAGTCAATTTGGGGTCCAGGAGACAGGGTTATGAGCTCAATATATTGGAAAATGGGCGAAAAGCGGACATTTCAAAGTAGCGCGAAACCCGATCCCTTTACTATTATGCTAAATTTTAGAGGCGATATGCAGGAGTATTGTGCTTATAGGAAAACGATCGATTTTCTTTTTTAAGGGATTTTCTGAAAACCAAAGGCTGTTTGAGTTAGTTTGGGCACGTTACCCGCTCTTTTTACCATTATGTTTTATTGGTGATATGCGGGCTTAGTGTGCTTATACAAAACGTATCGTTTCTGTCTTCCTCTGTGGGTTTTCTTAATAACAAAAGGCTGAAGGAGCTCGTCTGGAGTTCAGGGGACAGGGGTTAAGAGCTCGATATTTGTAAAAATGCGCAAAATGGCGGTCATTTCAGAAGAGCGGGTAGCCCGCTCAAATTTCTATAATTCAGGTAACTCGAGCGTATTGTGCTTATACGAAACGTATCCATTTTCTCTTTTATTTTGTGGGTTTTTTTTGAAAACCAAAGGCCTCTGGTGTTAGTTTGGGGTCCAGAGGACAGGATTATGAGCTCAATATATTGGAAAATGGGCGAAAAGGCGGTCATTTTAGAGGAGCGCGTAGCCCGCTTCCTTTACTATTATGCTAAGTTTTATAAACGATATACGGGCCTATTGGGCTTATACCAAACGTATCGATTTTCTCTTTTTCAAATTTTTCGACTTTCTCTTTTTTTACAAGTGAATATATGAAAGTTCATATATTTGAACTGCGGAAAATGATATGAAGAGTTGGTGGTAAAAAAGACAGGGTTATGAGCTCAACATATTTTAAAATGAACAAAGAGACGGTCACTTCAGAAGAGCGCGTAGCATGCTCACATTTTTATAATGCTTAGTTTTACAGGGATATGGCGGCCTTTAGTGCTTATACCAAATGTATCAATTTTTTCTCTTATTGTGGATTCTCTTAAAACCAAAGGCTTCCGGAGTCACTTTGGGGTCCAGGGGACAGGGTTATGAGCTTAATTTATTACACGACTCAGGCAGTCAGAGGGCCATAAACTAAAATCAACCAACGAAACGTATCGATTTTCTCTTTTTCTGTGAGTTGTTTTTTTTTTAAATTAAAGGTTTCTGGAATTACGGGATTCACGGGAAAGGGTTATAAGCTCAATTTGTTACACGACTCAGTCAGTCAGAGGGCCAAAAATAACTAAAACCAACCAATCAAAATGCTCTATTGCCGGTCTAATATTCTCTATTCTCTATTGGACCGGGCATTGTCCCGAATTATCCCGCACTTGTGTCTTTGCAATCTTTGCTTTCTACAGTCGTGTGGTAAATCTCTTATTAACCAACCTCTCCCGGGACCGTACTGGGAGAATATCGGCCCTCGCTCTTTTTTGTACGGGATCTCGCTGCGCTCAGTCCCTACTGTCAAGACCTTAGGCCGATGTTCTCCCAGTACGGCCCTCGCGCTTGGTTAATAACACATATATATATATCAGAAAATGGGCGAAAAGACGATAATTTTAGAGGAGCGCGTAGCTTGCTCCCTTAACTATTATTATAAGTTTTGCAGGCGATATGCGGGCCTATAGTGCTCATACCAAACTTATCGATTTTGTCTTTTTCTGTGGGTTTTTTCGAAAACCAAAGGCTTGTGGAGTTAGTTTGGGGCTACGAGGATAGGGTTATGAGCCTAAAATATCGGAACCGGAAGGAAAAGGCATTTATTTTAGAGGAGCGCAAAGCCCACTCCCTTTTCCATTATGTTCAATTTTAATGGCAATATGCGCATCGACTTTTTTTATTGTCAGTTTTTCTGAAAACCAAAGGCTTCTGGACTTAGTTTGGGTCCTGGGAACAGGGATATCAGCTTAATATATTGGAAAATGGGAAAAAACGCGGTCATTTCAGAGGAGTGCGTATCCCGCTTTCTTTACTATTAACCTAAGTTTAACAGGCAACATCCAGGTCTATTGTGATTGTACCAAACATATAGCCTGCGTAGCAAGCGTTCCTGTGTTCCTGTGCGTTTTAAGCGAAAGGAATTTAGCCGCGCGAAAAATGGGGAGAGCGCAAAAAATGAAGCGAGGGGGAGGGGGAAAGGAGGGAAGGGAAC
>Ga0126343_10001662_pt1 | contig 10744 bp, 9 predicted proteins | sample Cyp2metagenome_FD_92531 | JGI IMG/M metagenome (GOLD analysis project Ga0126343, IMG submission 92531) | Coral microbial communities from Lord Howe Island, Old Settlement Bay, Australia - Cyphastrea 2 metagenome | ecosystem: Host-associated > Invertebrates > Cnidaria > Coral ... | reverse complement strand
CTGATTTTATATATAATTGATTTTTATAGTAGGTTAATATGTAAATAGGATTCTTTTATTCTTTTATTGTATTTTATATATTGTTAGTATTTTTAATTAACTTTTTTATTATGTACACTTTATCCATATACATGACCCCACAAGCTACTGAGCTTTAATTCATATCGTGTTTAAATAAAGGTTACTTACTTACTTACATCAAAATTGCCTTCATGGGCATTAAAAAGTCCTTGAAATTTGCACGATGTTTGAGAAGGCCTCAAAAATTTTTAAAGGAAAAGTTTTCTCCTCATTTAAGTCTTGGAATTTTAATTCACTCCTATCACTTAAATTCTCTTGAATCAAGCTCATGGATAATAAATTGTTAGACTACAAGAAGCATTTAAAACTATATTTTTCAACCACAACATGGCTTGGAAAGCATTTTTGAGCATTAGTTGAGTTATCCAAAAGTATCCCTTGGCTGTTAAACAAGGTTTTGGATATTTTACATTTTGCAACTCCCTTGACCAATTTTATCCTCCGCTGATTACAATAAGCTTTAAAATATTCATTAGCTGAATTGTTTGCACCTTGAAAATCTTTGTCTTTATTAATTAATAGTCCTTCAAAAAATGTGATCGCACATCAGTCTGTATGAATCCTGTGGATACAGTCTATCTAACAGCTTCATTTGACGCATTTTGTTGTATGCAGTTGGTTGATGGTAGCAGCTGACACTGAAGAGACTTAATGTTAAGTTCTTGTGGGTAGATTACAACTGAATATTTATTTTCTAACCTTACTGTAGAGTTTTCTGGCTCACCCAATGACAGGACTTGTGCTGCAACGTTAAATTTTGTTTTCTGTGTCATAGTACAGGACACTGAAGGTTTCTATTTTGAATGAAATGAAAAATACTGAGTAGAGTGAAGAGGCCCAGTGGAGTTTTAATTTTATGTTACATTTCAGTTCATGTTGTTGCTCTAGAGAATGATGTACTTTCATTTCCCATTTCATAAATTAATACTAACATGCTTTTGATATGTTTAAAGGCAGACCAGAGGCCATTCCCAGGGAATGTTGTACATATTAAGAAGTCGCCACATGGCTTTCTAGGCCCTAAGTTAAATGTTTCTATGGAATTGATGAGACTAAATACTGTATGAAATATTCTTTAAGGTACTAAAACAGGCATGATTCATGACAACTACATGATGCTTACGGAATAACACAGACAGTGTGGGATCAAAGAGAATGCGTCATCTTGCATAAAATACTACAAAATGATGGTTGAGATGGTGGATTGTCAGGACAGTACTGTAACAACAGATTGAATTTGATGTAAACATGATTCACCAGCCCTTGTGAGCTAAGTATCATGACACCATGTGTGATTTCATTGTGTGGGTTGAGTCGCTTGATGTGGAATCACATTCAAGGTATTATGACTGAGTTACATGTAGTGCTGTCGGGTTATTTTTATCATTTTGCTTTATGATTTATTAAAAAATAAAAGAATTATTATATATTTGTTTTTTTATAATTAAACAGGTTTAGTTTTTTGGAGTATATTTTAACACCTGCAGTGCACCAGGTGCTAAAATATGCCCCTAAACTTGATAATTCAACAAAAGCTAACTTACAATTTAATTACCGTTAGTTGTTGCTTCAACCCATTGACTATCGTGCCGGCCGTAACCAGCCGCAACAAGCCTTGGCCCTTGTTCCCTTTCTGACGTCATCATCTTTTACCAAATTGACATCATCTATGCCCTGCATACAGGGTTCATACGCGTCCATTACCATACGTCATGGATACTCAGAAATGTCACAGAAAAGGTTTTGGAAAGTCATGGAAAATTAAAAGCTCAAAAGCATTAACCTTAAATCAGTATCCTAAGAAATACCAATTGTGACTTGGTGACATTCATGTTCTTGTGCTCATTTGGCTAATGTCTATCTGCCTCTATAGTTACAGTATCAACAGTATTTGTTGTTGTTTGTCTTGATAGTGATGTATTAAGCAGGACACCAAACCTTACTTATATTAATGATGCAAGATCTAGCTTGCTCTCATCTTAATTCTCTAAGACAATCAATTACCCATGTAAAAACAGCCACACTAGAGAACATTGTGTGGAGACTGGTGGCAGCAAGTTTATTGAGTCAGGCCAATACACCAATTACAAAGGCAATAACAGCTTACAATAGTAAAACAGAAACAAAACTACTTAGATTCATAAAGACTGTGTGACCCATAGATGAGAACTAAAATCACCTTTAAAAGTCTATGAAATTCTGCATTAGCTGCTGAAGGTGCTCCTCCAGCTCTAAAGCTGTGAAAACTGATCTTGAAAGCATATATTAAACCTCAAAAGGTGTCCTTTAAAAGTTCTGGAGCTCTTGTTTGAGTACTCCCATGGGCTCTGACGTTCCCTTTTAACAAGGAGTAGCAATGGCTCTGAACAGACTGGGGTATATCTCGAGGTTGATTTGATCAGATTCTGTAGTTTTCCAAGGCCTGGACAAGACAAGTTGGCAGATCTGACCTCATGACGACAATCCATGCCCCATCCAGAAATTGGTCAGTGTTTTTATGATCCTAGAAAAATGGAAACATATGGGTGGGAAAACTAACAGTGCCCTGCCCAGAATCCTTCAAGATGTACTGACCATTAAAGAAACCAGAAGACGATCAGAGATTTTCAACAAGCCAGCCATCTGCTGCACTCAATCAATTCTAAGGGAGGATTAGCAGGAATGTGGCAGTTGTGATTGGCGGAAACCCAACTGATGATTTCCATCATCTAAGACCTCCAAGGTTACAAACAGAACCATCCACTTTAGATGTCAGAACAGTGGTGCTTTTGACCAGGGGAGCAGTAGGGAGCTTAACAAATCCATGATGGCAATGGCAACAGGATTGTTGCTAAATAAAAGGTTTAATGACCAGAACAATGGCTGTGCATGTGTGTTATACTCCTTGGTACATTTCTTTGCCCTCCTTTGCAAAACAACCTGAAACTACCAAAGTTTGCATTGTGGGAGAATGTGAGACACAACAATATATATTTTGAATTTTATGCTCTGTTCCACAACCAGTTTCAAGATTGATAAAGTGAAACGAACTCATCAACTTTGGAGTATCACAAGATACGTACTAGGTAAAATATATTAAGGTATTTAATTGAAGTTGTCCTCAGAGAGTTGGAGACAATTGGGGTTGTCAGAAGAAGAATTCTGACAAACTGAGAAGAAATAAAAGAAAAATTAGTTATGCCACCTGACCACTAGTTAACTAAAAGTGTGATAAAATAATTAATATTATGAAATAGATACCTAAATAGATATCTCAATAAATAAATAATTAATGACAAATAAAATATCAATGATAAATAAAAAATAAAATTATGTAATACACATATTTTACAAATGAAAAACAAATTTATATATATAATTGGGTTAGCAAGAATAAGAAACTGCCAATAGATAATGATTAATGCAACTTGACAGAAAGGGTATAATTTTGAGTCCAAAACAGGATGGCACAAATAAACCAACTTTCATGGACAAAGTTAGTTCAAAGTCTAGCAAAGGGCCCATGATCCATATAAGCACAAATCTAAAACATGTTTTTTATTTAACACAAGCCAATTGACATTTAACGTGTAACTCCACAGGCACTGGTGTCACCTTAGCGGCTCATTTTAATGAACAAACTTGCCTTAAGCACGTTAAAGAATTGTTTTCACGTACTGGGAAATTCCGGAATAAAAAACGACCCAGCACTACAAATTCTCTAAAACAAGCACCAAATCTAAAGCCACGTGACATTACGTCACGAACAAAACCGGAAATGAATGAATGGTAGCCACAACTGGGGCACTTGTTTAAATTAACTAACACCACCAAACCCATGCAAAACTAACAACAGGGAACATGACACAGTATTTGCTAAATTTAGTTGTTTTGCTTCACAGCCTCAAGAGTACAAAGAAAAAAAAAATAGTCTGCCAAAAAAAATGGTGCATTGAAGAAACCAAGATAGCTAACAGTCAAAGTGGATTCTCAAAGCAATTATCCTCAACTTCTAAACACACCTGATTACATTACTGCCTGAAATGAAACCTCCTTTCCATCCAGTCAACATAAAACTGCATGGCAAGAACTCTTCCATCTGAACAACGTATGGGCCAAAAGGAGTTGGAATGCCACAAAGGGACAAAAAGAGAGAGAACCTAAAACCTTAAAATAATTGTGATGCATATAATTATTGTGCATATGAGGTTAGACACACGGGATAAGGCAGACAATGGACAGGTGTCTGGCCCAATTTCTGAAAGAAATTTTTACAGTCTTCCATTTTCATACATGTATCAGTGACGATGAGTCATGCTATTTGGTCTTGAAAGTCAAAATGCATTGATCAGGTGGTAACAAGATGCATCTGTCTGGAAATCAACAAAAAGTTTACTTGTACCTTTCAGGGAAATGTTGATTACACATGCTTTCGTTGTAGCACTTGAACATATGGGGAAACTGACATTTGTGGAACATGTCAAAATTCTATCCAGCGTAAAGAATATTGAAGTAAAAAATGAAGTGAACAGTTATAATTCAGATAATGATTGATTAACTTGAAATCTCTGCCAGGTGCTTGGTACAATGATTGGTGTAATTATTGTACTTATAAAGTGTTGTAGTCTGGAGCATACCTTGTGATTCGCTTTGTTGCCATATGAATTGAAGTGATGGTCTCGATGGCTTGTGAACCCTTTTAGCCTTCTCATGTCAGCTATAGAAAAATATATTTATTGTTTTCGTTTTTGCCAGTGCATAGACAAAGGCCAGCATCTCTTTCTTTATGGTTGCAATTACCATGGTGTCTTGTATATGTGATGTGTCAGTGCCACTGACAGCACCAAGGCCCTTCTTCCCAGAATCATGTTCTTTATGATGAGTTGACCACAGTGGCAGGGGTTGAATCTTCATGTGTAATTACATTAGTTGTCTTACTTCTCTGAATCTGGAATTATATTGATGTAAAGTCAGCTCATGTTTAGGTCTGGAACATCATGTACATACTTCAATTGTAGTCATCAGTTAGTCAATCCGTGTTCCAGCTTGGACTGAGTTTTGGATTAGACAGTGTTGTACATTGTTTGATTTCACAAGTAGTTTGATGCTGATCACATCATCAACGTTACATGTAGCTGTGATGCCCTCTTCATAGTCTGATGTTTCTGAAGAAGGTTGTGATGGGTTTCTTCAAAGAGTATCCTTAGCTCTTCATGGCTGAATGTCAACGGAACTATAACACTATCATCACAAAATCTGAGTTAAAACTGATATCAACTATATTTGTGTCCAAAAAATCAAGCTCCCTGAAAAGACAGGGTGCTTATTGGGGACAAAAACTATAGAGGTGTTAAAATATTAAACAGCTATTACTGATCAATTACATTTAAAAATAATGTGGAAATGTTTCAATACATACTAATAATCCTAAAAGTAAAACAAGGAACCAAATTTAATTCTAAAAACAGTTGTAATCTGAATATTGCACTTACTACCTTTTTTTATTTTTTATGTTATGACAATGTTTATGTTACTATTGATCATTAAACAATGTTATGATAATTGTTTTCCCAAAAACAGGTGACGGTGAGTTCTGTCAACCATATCATTACTGATGTGCATCAGCAAACCAATTTTCTCCCTTAGTGTGACAAATTTAGCTGCACAATTTTCATCAACCTCATTCGCAAAACTCTTGCAATTTGACTTGGTGGCTGGCCACTGCCACCTTGTAAATGGTATCTTTCAAAATTTGACTTTGCTCTTCAAAATAGCAATTTCACCCTCTAATTCCTGTGCAATATCCTCCAGTTGCAATAGCCTTTTCTGGCCACCTGAGAGCCTTTGCAATTGTATCCCTTGGTCCAAGTTTTCCAGGGATAGTATTACAGCTCTGTTTATAGGGCTGTATTGGTATGCTAGTTTTGTGTGTTGAGGGAATGTTACCCTTCATCAGCTAGTATAGAGCTGCTTTTGGATAACCAAGTAACTATTTTCAACATTGCTGTTGGACTTGTATATATCTTGCCAGGCAATTCCCTGTGAATATGAATTGATGCTGCCGTGCTGTACATGTCTTGAATGCTTTTTGTACAATAGCTGGTGAAACTGAATGACAATCAGTATGGAGAATTACTATTTCAGTTCTGACACTGAACAAGATAACACAGAGTGACAATCAGTAATGGAGAATTACTATTTCAGTTCTGACACTCGCTGAACATGGTAAAACTGAGGGACAGTCAGTATGGAGAATTCCTATTTCAGTTCTGACACTGAACAAGATAAAACTGAATGACAATTGGTATGCAGAATTACTATATTTAAGTTGTGATACTGGACAAAATAAAGCTGAATGACAATTGATATGGAACAACAACAACAACAACCATTTTATTTTGCTTAGTACATACAAAAAAATGCAGCAAAAAATGAATTAAACTTACCGGTAAATAAGCAAAAAACTACTCAAAATAGTAAGAACTAAACGAGTTGAGTAGTTACAAGGTTTATTATGCTTAAAGTCGGTCGTAGCAAAAATAAAAAAGAAAAAAAAAACCTATGAAATATAAAAAGAAAATATACTATCAATGTTAGTAATATGGAGAATTACTAATTCAGTTGTGACACTCATTGGACATGATAAAACTGAGGGAAAATTGCTCAGTCATGATGGAGAATCAACTCTTCATTTCTAGCACTGGACAAAACAAAGCTCAATGAAAATCATGACGAATTTGACTAGTTACGGTCTGACACTGGACAAGATAAAACTAAATGGCAAACAGCATGGACATTTGCTATTATATCAGTTCTTTCACTCGACAAGATCAAACTGAATAACAATATTAGTATATATTATTAGTATGAAGAATTATTTCAGTTCTCAGACACTGCACAAGTTAAAACTAATGACAATCAGTATGGAAAATTACTATGTTAGTTCTGACACTGGGCAAGATAAAACTGAATGACAATGAGTATGGAGAATTACCATTTCAGTTCTGACACTGGACAAGTTAAAACTGAATGACAATCAGTATGGAGAATTACTATGTTAGTTCTGACACTCACTCCGGACAAGATAAAACTGAATGACAATTGGTGTGGAGAATTACCATTTCCATTCTGACACTGGACAAGATAAAACTAAATGACAATCAGTATGGAGAATTACTATGTTAGTTCTGACACTGGACAAGATAAAACTGAATGACAATCAGTATGGAGAATTACTATTTCAGTTCTGACACTAGACAAGTTAAAAACTGAATGGCAATCAGTATGGAGAATTACTATTTCAGTTGTGACACTGGACAAGATAAAACTGAATGACAATGGAGAATTACTATTTCAGTTCTGACACTGGACAAGATAAAACTGAATGACAATGAGTATGGAGAATTACTATTTCAGTTCTGACACTGGACAAGATAAAAGTGAATGACAATGAGTATGGATAATTACTACTTAAGTTCTGACACTGGACAAGATAAAACTGAATGACAGTTGGTATGGAGAATTACTATGTCAGCTCTGACACTGGACAAGATAAAACTGAATGACAATCAGTATGGAGAATTACTATTTCAGTTCTGACACTGGACAGATTAAAACTGAATGACAACGAGTATAGAGAATTACTATTTTAGTTCTGACACTGGACAAGATGAAACTGAATGACTATCAGTGTGGAGATTGAATTACTATTTCAGTTCTGGCACTGGACAGGTTAAAACTGAATGACAACGAGTATAGAGAATTGCTATTTCAATTCTGACACTGGACAAGTTAAAAGAGAATGACAATATCAGTATGGAGAATTACTATTTCAGTTTGGGTACTCACAGGACAAGATAAAGCTGAATAATAATCATTGTGTAGAGTTGCTGCGCTAATCATGGCATTGGAGAAGAAAACAGTAAATGGCAATTAGTATGGAGGATTACTGCCTTATTTCTTTCAGTCATCAAGGTAAAAATGAATGGCGATCAGCTTATACGTTGTATGTATTTTTTAAGTAACCGAGCTACCTCGCATGCTTTCATCAGTTGATGGGTGTGATTGATAATGTAAACACGGTTGTGACTGTTTTAGATTTGTGCGTATTTTTGAGAATTACAGTATTTTATAAATGCAATAGGGCGCATTTTCCATGTTTACATAGCCTCATTTAAAGGGGCTAGGTCACGCTATTTTAGGCAATTTCAGCACTGATCAAATCATCATAGAATTAACTTAAATATCAAAATAACCTCTCAAAACTATAGAAGAACTCCCCCAAAACACAGGAAAGACAAGAAGGGACGTGGATGGACAAAACTGGAGGGGACTGAAGTGGATTGCATTTGGATAAATTTGAAAAACCGTCGGCCCACCTTTTGTCAAATTTACAGTATGTCAGGTTATACATTATCAAACTTTCATTACCACAGCTAGAAAATCATTCTCAGTTGTTATGTGGCCATGATTTTGCAAATGAAAGACTCTTGGTCTGCCAATTTGACATTTAGAGCTCATAATTAGCAAATTAAATTAAACAAAATTACCTAAAGTAGCGTGACCAGCTGAGTAGCCCCTTTAAACACTCAGAGCATTGGGAGAATTTCCGAACACTCGACTAGGTCTCTGGTTTGCATAACTGTCTCTAATTCTCCTAACTCTCTTAGTGTTTTGATGAAGCTATGTAAACATGGAAAAGTGCTCTATTGCTTAAATGTCAGTTACAGTATCTACCCAGGTCAAAATGGCTGGATTTTCAAGTTGACATGTTTTAATCTACCACTGAATGTTTGATTTTATGCGGAGGAATAGTCAAGGAAGTGAACTGAGTGATAAAGCACTGCAGCAAAGTTCTTGCTACATTAAACAAGAGCAGAATCACTTGTGAATGTGCTGCGTCGATCCTGACACTGGGCAAGGTAAAAATGAGTGACCCTCAGTATTTATCTGTTACTTACCATGTATATGAGATCAAGATGGCTGATATCCAAGTTGACATGTATTAATGTACCAATAAAATTTCACTCTGTCAACAGGTAGGATGAGAAATAGTCAAGAAAGTGGACAATGACACAGCACCATGCAACGCAAAGATCTGGCTACAAGACTAGTGCACGAACACTTAAGAATAAATGCTTTGAAATCAGCAGTAAAAGTTAACGGGAAAAATTTATTTTAATGCAGTGCATCTTTTGATCCTGACATGGTCATGTAGTTATGTGTATATATTAAAATCAGGAAGTCTGTGTTTTGACTTTTACGTAGTGCAGTGCTCGATGCAATAAGGTAAAGTGCAATGTATATTGAACATAGAAAAAGGTACACTTTCATCCCAACAAGTCTGTTTCGTGATAACTCACAACTCACTTTTTTCTCTTTTTTCCAGTTTCAATATATACATTAAAATCGTATACGAGAATTGAATTTGTAAGGTGATTTTCATAGTAAACGAAAGTAAACTTCAATAATGTAAAGAAGGTGCCAAGAGCAAATTAAAGACTACACTCCAATAAGCTCTTAAAACACCTTCCTACTATAATAATAACTAGAAACTTAAACATGAAAAAACAAATGCGCTGCTAAACCTGACAGAGAATGTGGTTAAACTTGCATTGTTGTCCTTTACTTCTTTTATATAAATTTGTATAACTCTAGCCTGGGTTGCAGACAGTCTAAACCACCGACTATAATGGGGATTTTGTGACAATTCTGAATGCAACAACGTAGGCTAGATTACTCCAGACCTATCATCATTTCCCCTCTCAAACCGGCCAGTAATGCCAAGATGGTTAATCCCAATAGTGAGAGAGACTTAAATTCAATGTCCTGCTCTGTCCCAAAGAAAAAAAATTGAGAGAATTCCACAATCCCGTACTCTCCTAGAGAGGATTGTGGAATGGAGTCTCGTAAACAATTTTCCTTCTTTCCTGTGGTTTGCCTCTAATTTAAAATCCTCTGCTTTCCTCTAGACAAAGAGTATTCAAAGAGCTGTAATTAGTGTCCCCAACCCTCCTCCACTTGCCTGAATAAATGAATAATAATCTTTAATGAAATCAACAATCTTCTACTTCCCCAGGGTAAAGATTTAAACCACCACCAATTCTTCAATCATCCCCTAGACTAATTTATGATCCCCTCAAGTTAGCAAGATAGTCTTTTGTTTTCTAGGCTACCTCCACCAGGCACTCATACAATTGGAAGAAAATGTTAAAATAATAACAGTGGACAGTGTCTGTTTCACAAAGTAAAAAAATTCACTTACACTAAAACATTTACAATGTCCAAAACGAAAGTGGAATTTGCAAAAACTTAAAAACTGAAAGAAAAGAATAGGAAACTTCATCTTTTCTACACTGTTAATTTGTCATTAAATAATATCAATATATGAATAAATTAACCCTGGGAAGGAGGAAGGTGGGAGGAGGAGTGATCCTACTCCCTGCTACCTCTTCTCCGGAGGAGGGGAGGAAGGTGGGAGGAGGAGTGATCCTACTAACTGCCACATCCTCTCCAGAGGAGTGGAGGAAGGTGGGAGGAGGAGTGATCCTACTCCCTGCCACCTCCTCTCCGGAGGAGGGGTGGGAGGAGGAGTGATCCTACTCCCTGCTACCTCTTCTCCGGAGGAGGGGAGGAAGGTGGGAGGAGGAGTGATCCTACTCCCTGCCACCTCTCCGGAGGAGTG
>Ga0126343_10001661_pt1 | contig 10744 bp, 8 predicted proteins | sample Cyp2metagenome_FD_92531 | JGI IMG/M metagenome (GOLD analysis project Ga0126343, IMG submission 92531) | Coral microbial communities from Lord Howe Island, Old Settlement Bay, Australia - Cyphastrea 2 metagenome | ecosystem: Host-associated > Invertebrates > Cnidaria > Coral ... | reverse complement strand
CAGTCTGCTCTCTTGGTAGCTCAACCTGACCGCCCTTGCCTCCCTAGTCAGAGAGTGAAATAAGAGGGATCATAATTCAGCTATGAAGGCGAATGCTAGCTTCACTGAAAAAAGGCACAGATCTTCTCTGTTTTTCATTTTTCTATGGTACTATTAATGAAAGATTAGTTCCGATGAGTTCTCAAAACTTCCTGATATGTTTCAAGAGAAAGTTTTTGTCAGCTAACCCGCAAAAGCTTCCGTATAGTTTATTTCCTAGACTCGAGGTTAACAGTCGGCAATGGGGTTAACCATTGGCCTTGAACGGGTTAAAAAACTGAACATTCGAGTGTAAAAATTTGAAATTGCAACCGGTAGCCGTAAAGAAAGAATTTAGCAAACCATTGTTTTCAGGTTTCCTTCAATTTTTAAACAGCAATTCTGCACGTGCCTAACTTGACTCAAACTAAACTGACAGGGGTCGTTCAATATTCGGCAAAAATTCTTAAAATAATGACCTTTTTTAATTTACTCGAAAAGGACATAAAAGCTTTAACGTGTTTGTCAGTAATCACACTAATTTCTTATACAATGAAAGTTAATTGTTACCCTTTTAAAACAAGCCGTACAAAAGGAAAGACAAAATATTAACAGTAAGTCATAAATCCCCACCCTATTGAGACCCGCTTAGTCAGCTTGCCTCAGCTAAACATATATAAAGGAAGAAATATACTTGTTTCGAATGCTACCATGGTTCGTTACAAAGTAAGCAGTACAAAGTTTAACTTACCAGTAGTTTCATTAAGGCGGCTGGCTTAGGAACATTATCGGTTGAATAGCTCAAAAAGCAGGAATTGGTCGCTGGCAAATGGATCATGGTCATATTCTGCAAAACAAGGTCACACGAGATATGATAAAAGTCACAACTTAAATGATAGTGCCTAATCTGTGAAGAGGGCTTAGGGTTTAAGCTGACATAAGGAGAGCAGTTTTCTGAAATAATTTATCCTAAACCCAAAACTAGGTCCATATAGGCAAGTGATTTCTTGGGTTTATTAAAGCCAGTTTGAAATCACTGGTTTTCCTTGCAATCTGATTGGCTCTCAGTGGTGCGATTTATTCACGAATCGCACCATTTTTCGTTCTAAATCGCATCCTTTTCTCAGCCAATGAGAATGGGACAGTAAAACAAAGCAACCAATCAGATTTCAAGGTTCGATTAAGGTAATAATAAAATTTCAGGGAAAGGAAGGGCAAAAAGTCATTGTGTAGAGAATTTTGCAACTGCTAATGCCAAAACTTTGTTATTTTTTTCTCCAAAAATTGTGCAATTTCAAAATGGGTCTAATAAAGTGGCAATTGAACTTCGTGTCGAGCAATTTTGGTCTGAAATCAAACTAGTGATTTCAAATCGAACTCGCGCTACGCGCTTGTTCGATTTTGAAATCACACGTATGATTTCAGACCAAATTGCACTCCACTCAGTTCAATTACCATTATTTATCAATTTTAGTATCCACGGTTTTCGACAGATTATGACTTACACCTACAGAGACACCAAAACAGGTGAGACTTGTAGCACAAGAAAGTCATTGGTCAACAGACACTAGAATACTCTGTAACCGATGTGTAGAATAGTACATGAATATGTTAATCATGCATGTTATAACCTTCTTAAAGTCGTAGACGATCTCTCCCGCTTCGTCATCGGGTGAAGTCTTTGGCACGCGGAAAGTCTCTGTTTCTTTCTCAGTGTTAACTTCAACCTGCTCGTCATAATCCTGACCGTCTTTGTTCATCTTCAAAGTGTATTTTGACACTAGTTTACTGACGGGATCCTGCATAATATGAAACATAAAAATATATCAGGGTAATCCATTGCTCTTTCAATATTTAGGAAGAACTCGTCGGCGTAAGTTACACCTTTAGGCATCAGTTGCCGGCATACTATTGCTTATGACAAAGATGAATTCACTGTACTTAGTAACTTCTTCCTTCCCCACATCATATTTCGCGGCAACTTATGAGGTCTAAGAGTAATTGGAAGGTTGTATCGAAATCCTTTCTATTTTAAAAAATAAGTTGCTCTTGAGGGTAAGAAATTCATAAGCTTTATATCACTTCCACGATACACAACAACACAGTATAAATGATCTTCAAGTTAACGCGTAGCTATCACTCTGACTGAGTTATATACCTCTTTGTCTTCACATTTACAGACAGTCTGGGCAGATGTGGCAGTAACAAAGATGGCAAAACACAGAAGGAAGACCTTGAACTCCTGGTGGAAGAAAAGAGAAAACGTATCAGATATTTTTTTTCCAGCGGAGGTGACTGAAAATCAAATCAAAATGGGTATGGGCATGGTCACGCTCTTAATTTAATTAAAGAGGATCACAGAGGACAAAAACGTAATCAAGGTCGGCATGGATTTTACTCCGCATTTCTCTTCGTTGACAATGCAGGTGAAAGAATTTACTGGACGGGTAAATGAAACAATTCATGCACTACACTACATGACATGCACGCCTGCTATACGCTATGGGTAACTATAAATTTTCTCACAAAAACTTACCATTTCTCCACTCTTGTAAGAGTATGGCGACAAGTCTTCGTTCGTCTTTTAGCAGGGACTTGTGCCTTCCTTGCAAATCCAAGGGTGAACCTTTTTTATACTATTTGACAGCAGTCGAGTGTTTCCTCATATTCAATTTGATATCAAGGACCTATTGGTATTAAGCATCTTTCAGCTCGTCTAATGCGACATTGACATCGTATTCGTGTCAACAATCATGTTTTTCAGTGGCAGTTTTCCGGACTCAACCTTTCCTGTCCCAGAAATGGCTTTTTCTTAGAACAAAATTGGTTTATATGTACAATTTAAAAAGGTGCACAAGACTTTTTACCATTTGGCGCGTATCCCTATTGGATATTTCTTACAACGCGTGAGTATGCAAAGTCACATCTCACTACCCCCAACGTGACTCGGAGATCTATCAGTTCAGTGGTTCCTTTAGCCATCACAGTATTGCGCATATGCTGAAACTGTTTACCCCAGATGTCTACGTTCCCAAAGTAATAAACATGCTTTGTCACTATAGCATTTAGCAGAAATTTTATATCGTGACTTCGAGAGAGGACAGGGGGGTGGGGTGGGGGATGGGTGGGGCTGGGAGCAGAGATTCGCTGAAACTCGTATCACATGCGCGTCGATTCATGTCAGTAAGGGAAATATGTTCTCAGGGTTCATGGAGAGAAGCAAAAAGGAATGACTCTTTTTCCAATGATCTGATGTCACGTCATAGTATGATAATTACTCTGTATATAAAATAAGAGCAAAAATCCAATGTAGCTTGGATTAGCTTTTTCTCTCTTTTACTTCCATTGTTTCTCGTAACAGATTTAATCGAGAAGAAAAATTACCGCAGTTGAGAATCCCATCCCCCTTATCCTAAATTGACGTCAAACGCTTCTGCAAGAATTGAACCTGAATCCGTTCTTGCTCTGATCCGGCAATGAGTCTTTAAATTTCCTCTTTTCTTTTTATACAGAGTCAGAAGTCTATTTTGATAATTCAAGAGAAAATGCACGCCTCGACTGTTCCCCATTCGATCCAACCTATGTTTTGACCCTTTTCAGTCTCAGAAACTGATCATTTACGGCTCAGTTTAAGGTGTAAGTTCTTTGGTCATTCTTTCATGTCACGATGAAAATGATGTGGCTTACGAGAGCTTCAAAAACTTCAAGCTCGTGATTTGATTTAGTTTGTCACGGTGTAAGCCGAAGTGTTTAAATGCAAAGTTATAGAAACCTCAATGTCGTATGTTCTGTACGTAGCACTAAATCTTGGAAATCACGTTTGTTGCATTGTCATTTGCAGGTTGAGCCAGTGTATTGTTTCCGGCTTAAGACTGTGTATATTACGGCTGACCCACGGCCCTCGGGATGTAGTCAAGAGTTCCTGAATGTTTTCGCCACTGCGGACTCTGATCCAAACCAAATTTTCGAAAATTTTTTTTTTTTTGTGTAATCTTTCGTTTACGTAGAGGGTCACTAATACGCCGGAGTAACATAAATTCATTTATTCTAAAGAGAGCTATTCCTTTCTGCCTCCCTCCGCATATATTGAGAACAATTTCACTTTCTTAGCGCACGTGTAATACAAGGTTTAGCGAATCCTCTCCCCAACCTCCACCCCGCCCCCTTGGAAGATTGCGTGATAGAAAGCCTACCAAATGCAAAAATAACGATACATGTTCATTACTTTGGGAATTTATTTACTAACATTTCCTCGTATTCTACTTGATGTCAAGGATGTACTACTATTTTACATCTGATTAAGCATCGTTTCAGCTTGTCTATTGTGACATAGACCTCGTATTCAGAGTGTAAGCACTTCCTATTCTTCCAATGGTCATTCCGGACCCATCTTTTACTGTCCACAGAAATGTTCTTTCGGAGTGGAAAATTGGCTTTCGCCTGAATTGTTTCCTTTTTAAAAGCTGCTAAAGACTTAACCTTTTGGTATGGTTTTCTATTAGATATTTCTAGCAGCGTGTGCACGAGAATTCAATACCGTGTGTCTCAATACACTCAACGTGACTTGGAGATCTATGTGCAGTGCTTCCTTTAGCCTTCACCGTATTGCGCATATAGAGAAACAATTTACGACAGATCTGTAAAGGTCAGATGGAATGGGGAACAGTCGGGGCGTGCATTTCTTCTTGAATTATCAAAATAGACCTGTGACACTGTATAGACACCGTACATGTATATCGCTCCTCAGAAACTTTCTGTTTTTGTAAAAACAGCAGACAAATTCTGCCTAAGACTTTACCTTTTGGGGTGGTTTTCTATTAGATATTTCTCGCAGCGTGTGCACGAGAATTCAATACCGTATGTCTCATGATTAATACACTCAACGTGACTTGGAGATCTATGTTCAGTGCTTCATTTAGCCTTCACCGTACTGCGCATATGCTGAAACTATTTACGACAGATCTGTAGAGTTCCCATTGAACATGCGAGGAGGTAGGAGTGGGTTCGCTAAAACTTCCGCGTGCATCGCGCTCGTTTCCCTCGCATTTTCTTTCGAATGCTTCGATAGATAGGCAGTGAACAGTCGATTTGAATTATCAAAGTAGACCTCTGACACTGTATAGAAAACAAAGGACATTTAAAGTCGGATTTTTTCACGACCGGACGAGTGAGGGCCGTAGGTCAGTAGGGCAAAGATTTTTTTTTAAGTTTAATTTTCATACTCTATTCAGTCTTAAAGCCGAAACATTACACTGACTTCCCGCTTGCAAATGATGATGCAACAAACGTGATTTTCATTACTCATTGCTGCGTGCAGAATATACCACAAGTTTCTGTGACTTTGTATTTTTAAATGCAAAGTCATAGAAACTTATTAAAATAGGTCCACTTAAACAATACTTGGCAGAGAACATTTCAATTCAAAGATCTAATTGCAATATTTTAGGGCTTACAGACACGGTGGCCTTATCAGCTAAAGAAGCTCGATTTTCTCTTCGAAAACGAAGTAGGTGACCCCCATTTTTTTGCCTTTTTGGCAATAGTTTTTCATCACTTTTCTGCGTGGCAAGTTAAAAAAAAAATCTGTGCGTGGGAACTTTTGGGCGCGAATGTCCTTAAAGCTTTTGGGCCCATTTCGAGAAAAAGGTTATTATTAAAAGAATTGTTGCCGAATATCGAACGAGCTCAGTCACTTTATTATATTTAGGCACGTACAGAATTACCTTTTCAAAAATTGAAGGAAACCTGAAAACGATAATTTGCTAAAGGGTAACAATTTTTACACTTAACGGTTGTAATCTTCAAATTTTGAAACTCGAATGCTCAGTTTTTGAACGGTTTTAGGGTTAACGATTAACCCCATTGCCGATAACCTCGACTCGAGGAATAAGTTTACGAGAGCTATTGGATAATACCCTGCAAGCAGAGCCTTTTCTAATGGTACAAATATAATTGACAAAATGAAATTTTTCTTGAAACATATCAGGACGTTTTGAGAACTCTTCGGAACTAGTCTTTCATGAATAGTAACGTAGAAAAATGTAAAGGCATAGACTCATCTGTGCCCTTTTTTCAGTCAAGCTAGCATTCGCCTGCATAACTAAATTATGATCTCTCTTATTTCACTCTCTGACTATAGGGAGGCAAGGGCGGTAAGGTTAAGCTACCAAGAGAGCAGACTGAACTGAAGTTGAAGGTTGTCGGAACTCTTGAAGACCGCTCTGAGCTGACTGATGAAATGACGGATCTATGCGAGAAACTTCCCATTTATGTCGTTGTCGAGAGGGAGGTGGATTCAGCCACCGCTGTACAAGCCCAGAAAACAGAGCCCGCGAAACGTAAGTGAAAGCAATTGAGAGATTGACTACAGCGATCAGCCGTTTGCTGAGACAGATTCGCTCAAGTTGTCCAAATATTTACCAAAGTGAGTCAAAAAGAAGCGAGGGTTACTAGCGGTGCACCAGCATAGATCTGCATATAAAGTGAAACTATTCTTCCATAAGATTCTATCATATGAGCTCATAAAACAAGTTATTGAGAAATATCTGTCTTTACGATTTCGACCGCCGAAGATATCAATTATATGACCCATGTCATTGTTGACCACATATACAGGGTTGGCATATGCCCTTTCAATGTTAATAAGTGCGATGTTACTGACGCGTTTTTGCCCCATGGTGCTGGGCAGGTACGTTTTTAATCTGCACAACGCACTGAATGATCGTTCAGTCTGCGGAACACGATGTAACAGGTATCACTACAAGGATTTGTACTGCATTAGAAAATTCTGGAAACATATCAAATCAGAGATCCTTCTCCTGCATATATTGTCTCCAGCATTTCTGAAAGACTCATGCAGCCTAATCCGCGCGAACGACGAAAACTGGCGTACATTTTGCCGCCCATTTTGTAAAACTTGGCATCGGGGGAGAAGCTTTCGTTATCAGTTGCTTCACTGTTTCAGATATTTGCCAAAGCACAGAGTATTTCCTGGCCATTTCCGCTAAACCTGAGCTCAAGCTCGGACAGCACCTTGTCGATCAACGCATCATAAAGTGTTAATACGGTGGTGCGATTAAATGTGTCAGCTGCGCAAGATCACTCAATACAATGGTTGCTTAGCACGTGACTCCGATCTTCTGAGAGTCTCCAGTCAATAATGTACGATATGATTCTTGAAATTTATGTCGAAATTGATTAATTCATGACTGCAAATACCTCACACCAGCTAATGCAGCGTAGTATATTGCCCAAAAATAAAAGTAGAACTCAAGGGAAAATGAGGGGACAGAGAGGGAGGCTCCCGGTCCAGCCCTTGGGATATGTCATGTCCACGAAAGTTATTCTTAGACGAGCGGAAGTCTTTGTTTTAGCGAAAGTCTGTCTTTCGAGACGTCCGTATGCAGGCCAACCTCGGTCTGATGTTTGAAAGAAAAGCGAAACCGCCATTTTGTCTTTTCACTGAGAACCTAAGAGCGAGGCAAGACTGCATGCGGACGTCTCGATCGGAAGACAGACTTCCGCGAGAACAAAGACCCTCGCTCGTCCAAAAATAAGTTTCTTGAACATGCAATATCACGGCCAACGACCTGAGCCTCCCTCTCTGTCCCCTGATTTTCTCTCGGGTAAAATCAAATTGATAGTTTAATTCCCATAGTTTCCTCCTGTTGTTCTCATAAAAGTTGACGCGACTGAAATATATTTTGTAAATTGTTGTCGCCATTATGGTCTGATTTTCAGTGTGTGTCGTGTATCTTATCAAGCTTTTGCGAGCTGATATATAGAGAATAGAAAATTCATAACGAAAGAAACTAGGACAACTAGGCGGGTCTTTGGTCGGATCAGGGAGGGAGTCTGATTAAAGGGAGATTTAAGATAAGAGTTGATTTACCATACCATATTTGGCCTATCCCAGGTTTCCCCAAAAAATCAATTTCAAACATCAAAGCGTCGGTGGTCAGAAGTGTGAGCCATGTGGACAGGCAGAACTAGGGTATTGATTTTGGCGATTTTGGCCTTAAATGCCAATTATTATGACTTTTGCACTCTAGCCTTAAATTGGTTATGCTTTTTTAGTAGAAGCTATTCTACTTAATCACATAAACATTGCCTTTAACATTGGTCTGAATTAGGGATCTAATTACAAGACAGGTCAGAAACAAAATATTTCTGTATTTATCACTCGAGTGGGGTAGAATGAATCGACCATATATTCTTTATATTTTAGTTCCTCTTCACATCTAGACATTTTCTCTTCGTTTTGGCTCTTCTATTGAAACATCAGGAAAAAAATTTAAAGCGCGTACTCACTGCTGTGATTTTTCCGTGGCTCAACACTCGCAATTTTTGATTCCTCTAGGGTTACATTTCATCATGAAGACTGTTTCGGTTTGCTGTGGAGAACGATACCGAACACCTCTAGAGGGAGTTTGAATGTTGCAAATCAAAAAGTGCAAGATGCTCCAGAGCGCAAATGACCACTTTATTTATTTTATTTGCTGTATAAGTAACGCTACGGCATAATTAACTTTCATCACAGCCTTATTTATATACCATGTAATGCAACTACGACCAAATACTCGTCTTAATCTTGTAGAACTTCTTGAACATTTCCTATCATAACCTAAAAGTAAACTCTACTAGATATGAGTTTCGTCTTTGAAAAAAAGATCTATCCGGACTTTGCTTTAGTTGATTTCAGAATAGGTGCTCCAAAAAAGACTGAAAGTCGAATTGTTAAAACGATTAAGATTCACAACAAAAAACGCCTGTGCCCCTGTCCCTCCCTCACTCCGTCACGAGGAAAATCTTTTAGAAGACCAAAAGCCGGATGTGTCAAAGAATTTCCTTGTTTCGAGATACCCACACCGAGAGTCGCTTTGAGGAAATACTGAAAAGTTCCTAAATTGTGGACCTTTTTCAAGTAAGAATGTTATTGAAGAGTTGCTCGTTCAGTACTGACTGAAATCTCAGTGAAGTTACTAACATGTACAGGCGACCGAGCAGAATCTGGATAGGCCTTGCCTTAACGTCAACTCTATCCAAAGCTTTAATTTCCATTGGAATATAAAAAGCCTACAGCAGCCTACAGATACATACTATAATGCAAGCTTACAATGTAAGATAATTTGGAATCAGCAAAACAATTTCAAATTATTAAAATCAATCAATATAAAAAGCGAAAATGTGGTCTCTTGATCTGTTTCTGACAAATATGCATATCTCTCTCTCCTTCAAAGCCCCTTTTAACATTATCATTAATAACATCTTATGACGCATACACGACGGACACAACGGTAGAAACCAGGGTAGCACCAGTACCACAAGTTATAACAATATACATAGCAATTCCAACGCTTTGAACCTGCAACATAAAATACGAAGTAAGTACAATGTAATTAGTACGTACGTTATCCCGAGTACTGATAACGAATCTATTTTTAAAAATGAAAAGTTTTATGATTATATTTTGCTTCAGACCAAATACATGGTCTTCAAATCTTTGTGTACAGTTGGTTGAAAGAGCAGATCATATAAGCTGATTCTAAAGCAGGTAAAAATCTAATACTATTAAGTCAAAAAGCGCGCTGACCATTTGCGTCACACCTGAGTCCGCGCGGAAAGCGGTTTTTTTCTAAAGAAGTACTTAAATAATACTTTGCTGGGACTTAAAATTGTTCCGATTTGAAAGCAACTCGGGCAACTGATTAATGACCAATTTAAGCATGGATTATCTGACCTGGAAGACAAAAATGAATATTCTCATAAACCTTAAATGTAATTTTTTGGCCCTTTTTCCCGTTTCTCATTGGGCTGGGAGCGTCGCTCTTAGCTGTGGGCAAATTTCCTTGGCTTTCTTGAGAGCTATCATTTTGTTGGTTCCTCGATCGTATTGTCGGGCATTTGATTTCATTAACTAGCTATAATTGAAACACTTACGTTGAGTTGTCGTCCTCTTGATGCGATAAATGGGCAGCTTGGCACACAGAGAAGCCATCTCATCACTAAGTATCGAGCGATCAGTGAGGGTCGAAACAGAATCGTATTTCCTGCCCGTCTCGTTCTTGGGCGTTGCGGAGCTTTCCTTTAAACAATATAGACAAATACTGATCACTTAGAAAAGGTGTCAGAAAAACTGATCTCGCTATTCTATAGCATATCCAATTGTGAACTGAAAAATCATTGAAAGAAATTTCCCTTGAATTACCTGGCCGAGTTCGAGTGCCTGCAGCAGATCGTCAGGTTTCGGGGTATTTTCAGTGGAGTCACTCAGGAAGCAAGCTTTTGCAGCAGACAGTCGGTGCATGGTTAAGTTCTACAACAAAAATAAATAGACAATACTGTTGCTACTCTCTTTCCCAAACTGATGAGGAATATGAGACATAAGATATGTGATATGGGTGGGTACTAGGCCATATTAAGTGAGATATCTACTGGGGCGATTATTGATTACAATTATGCAACACATCATGTGCATACAATTAATTGGGAGAAAATTCCTTGCTACTGTAGCTTTTATACTCAGCGTTTCCCGATCAAGGAAGGAGTTATGCAATCACACTTCACTGCCCTCCATAACTTACGTTTTACCTTTTTTAAATATTATTTACCTTTTTAAAGTCGAAAACAACTTTGACTTCTCCCGCGTTCCCAGAATCCGTCTTTGGGATACTGACAGTCTCCGTTTGTTTCTCAGTGTCGATTTCAACTTCCTCATCGACCTCTT
>Ga0126343_10001660_pt1 | contig 10747 bp, 5 predicted proteins | sample Cyp2metagenome_FD_92531 | JGI IMG/M metagenome (GOLD analysis project Ga0126343, IMG submission 92531) | Coral microbial communities from Lord Howe Island, Old Settlement Bay, Australia - Cyphastrea 2 metagenome | ecosystem: Host-associated > Invertebrates > Cnidaria > Coral ... | reverse complement strand
GTTCACAGAACTGGTTGCCAGCCAGAAAAACAAATTTGCCACTCAACAAGACAATAGCAATTTGTGTCACAAAGTTATACTCTCTTCCTGACCCTCCTGCCTTACTGTGACAGGTTCTCATAGACTTGCTTAAATTGCAACAAAGAAAGCCACTTCATACATGTAATTGATGGTCATTACTAAGACCAAACCGATGGAATCGTCATGAGGTCTCCATAAGGCCCAATATTACCGGTAGCTAACATTTTCATGTGTACATGTAACTCTAAAGAGAAATGGGTGGCTTATCCCACAATTTGGTTTACATATGAACATGTTTATAACACATTTTCATTGTTTGCCAGTGAAGCCACTGCTACTGGGTTTGTGCATTATCTCAACACCAGATATCCTAACATCAATTTCACAATGGAACTTGAAGAAAGTATAAAATCAATTTAATCTGCACCCTAACCTTTTATTGTTTATGCATCTGATTTAGTTCCTCCTTATCACAGTCATTAAAGAAAACTCTCTTTCAAAATGGTCACCCAAGAGGCATACTGTACTTTGATATACACTAATAAATGATGTTTTGAACAGACAAAAGAACAGATCTGCAAAAATGAGTGATCGGACAATCCCCAAGTGAAATTACGTATAAAATTCTTTTGCTGGAAATAAAGAGACACAACATTTTTCACATGCAAATTGACACTTCTTCTTTGGAGTTTAAACTTTAGGTTGTTACTGTATGTTGACCTTTGGCAACTTTAAAATCTTGTTTCCCATTAGGTCATAATTACTGTTTCTATGTCACATTAGTTCTTTGATACACCTTGGTGCATTATCACTATTTATAACATTGAAAACCATACAGACAATTTTTGTGAGGGTGGTTGATAAGATGGCACCTTTAGGGAGACTGGGCCCACAGTTAAGGCCGGCAGACGCCTCTAATAACACATTGTGCAAAAGTGTTTTCTCCTTGCCCAAATTTTACTGACAAACACACTTTGGGAATAACAAATCAAACCTTTAACATCCTCGCGATTAAGAAATAACCTCTGCGCCAATGGGAGGAAAAAAAATGCTCCAAGCATGGCTTGAACTCTTCAATTGAAGAAGAAGCTATTTTTCCTCCAGACAACTTGTAACTACACTGTACTGAAAGATTCTATCGACTGCCTCAAGAAAGTGGTGCTAGAAGGTTTTGCTAAGATCAATGAAGACATGGAACATACTTCGACACAGATTTAAGGAGGACCTTGATGTTGTTAAAGACACTACCAAAGATGTGGAGAAACGCCTGAGTAACACAAAAGAAGATGTGGAATCACTGAAAGAGGCCGTCAAGAATGTACCCGAGGTGAACGCGTACAGCATTGAAGCCACGAACAAGAGAATTCTAGACTTGGAGAAGCAGCTAAAATTAGAAACCGAAAGAAGTACCAAACTAGAGCAGGTAGGCCAAAGGGTGAGCCATAGCAAGGGCCTAGGCCTATACACAAAACTCCAGATTTTTTTAGGATTTTTAGACCATCAGGAGATTTTTAGAAATTTTAGGGAGCAGAGCCAAGTGAAGCTATTTCTATTGAAGATGACAATGATTCCAGTGTCACTCGAGAAAGACACATAGTCTCAATTTTAGATACGCTTAGAGCACCAGTTCTAGTGATCTCTCACGAAAAAGAAAGTTGCCTTCGAACACTGTAAGAGGGAACAGATGAGCGAATGCAAAAATGTCAAATCCTCAGTGTGAGCCAAAGATCTCTACTAAAGAACACTTAGAAGATTTTAAAGATGAGATTCTTAAGATCGCTAGAGGCAATGTCCTTTTTTGCCTAACTTGTAAAGAGGAAGTTTCTCTAAAAAAGTTGAACTTGAACACTCACATATCTAGCAAGAAACACAAAGCCAACAAAGTATGAGTAGTTTTCCTTGTTTTTGTCCTATTATTGTCAAGGACTATGATAAAAGCACTACACGTTCTCGAGTGTGAATGCTGTCTCAATTTTTAAGCTTTGAAATTTCCACGTGAGCTAGCAGTTTTGCACTCCTGGCATGGAACACTGATCCATTTGAGTGCCTTTTGCTTGATGAAACAATTAAAAGTGCTATCTAGCGAACAAAATGTGTTTGCGGTTTTCTTTTCAAGGGAAAGCTAAGGTTTCATTAAAAAATAATTGTGAGAAAAATAGAGATTTCTAGAATATTTTGGGATATTTAGGGAATTTTCAGAAACTTGGAGATATTTAGGGCCATAGCCTAGCCCAGGTTTTTTATACACCCTCCACTGCAAGAACACTGCAATAATATTAATATATAGATTTAGGCAAGCCTAAAAGCGTAGCTTCAATTATTTACTTGGATGTTGTAAATAATTAGACAGTAATCCAACTTGTGAAGCAAATTTTGGACGATTTCGTAGTTTCGGCTGTTTCGTCCCAAAATTGCGCCGGAAAATGTGCAAAATCTGAAGTGTTATTTTTTCCAACGGTTTCGCAGTCCTTTTTTCGGCCATAGCTTTACCAGTCCTTTATCAATAACCCTTTAAGAAATTTGGCAAAGCATCTCACTAAACCCAATAATTAAATTGAACGAAAGACGAAGTCTCCCTAATTTGTAAACGCAGATGCATGACAATATACGAGCGTCAAAAGCTGTCAAAGATAGCAATTCAATGGTTTTCCTTATTCCAACGGTAAACAGAAGAAATTATAGTAGTTTACAAAGCGACTGTCTCTACTAACACAAAACTCAACTGTCTCAACTAACTTCAAAACTCTCCTGGCAGTATTTATAAATACAGTTTTATTACTTTTAGACGTGAAGTTATTGGTATACGGTGAAAAACGACAGAAACCTAAGCTTATTTGTTTACAATGTGCAACTCTACATTCAACGACTCAAGTCTTATTGTTTGAAATTTTTTCAAATTGCTCTCATATGGTACCAAATAAGATAAATTAGGAAGATTTCAAAACTCCTATCGAAGATATAAAAGCTTAACCTACAGTATCTCCCAGGAGCGAAGAAACCACACAATTTTCATGGAAAAGGCGAAAGTTGTTATGTATTGTATTAAAATCGCTTACTGCAATTTGGCAGTTCACATCAGTTTAAATCCTATAGGCAGAAGCTTCCCATGACAGTTGGGAAGACTGACCTGAACTAATCTTTTCGAAAGATCAACGAATCAACCACTTTTTCCCGCTGTGTTTTTTCCTCCAAACACTAGAAACACGTTTTATTTCTCTTGTTCTCACCTGATGAAATCATGTGTTTCTTGCACGGCCGCACATCTCAACGCGCAAAGTTCTGAAGTCTTCTGAGTCAATTTCTCGGGTATTTCAGCTCTTTTCTATAGCTCTCGTTCGCTCCACATCACAAAAGTCACGGCATTGTTTGGTATTATCTCCTTTCTCTAACCCTGACTCGATCTAATTCACAACATTGTTCAGTAGTGCTATCGCGCCTTCTTCCTAGCCGTGGCCTGCTCTTTCGCGAACTTCCTTGCCACATCTTTGTGTGTTAATCCTTGCTCTCTGCCGTTCTCTTTCATGTTCTGCTTCTGTTAAACCTACCTTGAAACGTTGGATCAACCTCTCCGATAGTTTGTTGACATCGCAAATAGAAATGTGTGTTTTTCTGACTTTTCTAAACAAAAAACTGCCAAGGAAAGATGGCATTCCTTAGTTTCCCGAATGGGTGCCCGTGAGGAATATCTCGAGACGCCCCTCTCCCTCCCCCCGAGTCTGTACGGACGTTCGCTCGCTCGCTCGGTCGTACGCTGACGTCATAACCAAATTTTCTTGGCTTGATGGGTTACCAATTTTTCTTACCCATGGTGCTTCGCTGGCGCGCTTCGCGCGCTGAAGCTCCGCTATTAAAGATGGCTGCTGGACTATACATGTACATGACTAATCGAAACACGCTTAAAAACCAATTTGCTACAGTACCTCAATACGCAGACAAGTTAAGTGTTTACGTTGAACCTACTTGGGAATAAACTAACCTTTCACATTCGTAGCAAAAGCTCTAAACTAATCGTGGGCAGTTAAAACGAAAAGCGCGCGCATCAAATAACGTTCTCTCAGCTCAGATGGCATGATTTTGCCAGTTTAGCTTCGTGGGACGCTTTCACTTACAGAAACTAGCTCATTCTACCAATAAATATATACAAAGAAATGCAAAGGTAAATACCTTTCTGTAGGGGAAACCAAATTACGCTAACTTCTGGCAAACATCCTTCATCCACAAAGTACCGTCCTCGTGTCCTCTGCCAGAGTCGATCATGATATGAATACATGAAGTACTTAGGGAACAGACACTCCGAACTATCCGCTGACTGGGCCGAGCTCACCCCAACCCCCAGCCCCCAGCAATCCATAAAGGGGTTACCACCAATTTTGAGTACATGTATGTTCGGATGGGAAATTGGGATGAAATTTTAAAAAAAACAAAATGGTGGAACTTAAACTTGTATTGTTCGCGACTGTCGTAGCTTTGAGCACTCTCGTGACTTTACTAATAAAGCTAATTTGCATACACCTATTAGTACTAGGATGTAATAGGACTACATGCTGGCCAATTTGGAAATAATTGGATGAAAAAAATTCCCAGGACAGCCAGAATTGGACGAGGCCGCAGGAATTTTTTGAATCCAATTATTTTCAAATTGGACAAGCATGTAGTCCTCTTACTTATTAATTATATAGTTGGTCAGTTATCGGGTATTGCTCAGTCATAGAGGATATTACACGTTGGCGAGAGATATGAATTTTACCTTCGAGTAAATTTTATGTTCGAGATAAAATTCATATCTTCGAGCTAACGTTTAATGTTCTTTTTATTATGTAAACGTGCTGATGACGCCGTTTGTGACGATTTTCCGAAGATTTCCTACCACACTCCGAAGATTTCCGAAGATTTTCCAAAATTGTTCCGAAGGCCTGACGAACATTTCCGAACATTTCCCGAATATTTCAGAAGACTACTGAAGAAGGCCGAGGATTGCCGAAGACGACCGAAGATGTTTCGATCATACACCAACCAAATTTTAGTGTAGTTGAAGGGACAAGAGAGAAAAAATATCAAACATGATATCTTGACTGTCCTATTTTTTCTTAATTGGACAGTTTGCCTATTTTTTAGAGGAAAATCCTATCTGAAACAATCCAAATTAATCCTTGATTGGACAGTTTTAAACATTAAAGAATAATAGCGATGCTGACAATACTGGATTGACTGACTGCTGTATAATTAAGGGTGTAATCGCGCTCGTATTTTCTAATCGGCCCCGCCCTTCGCGCTCGTCCTATTTTGAAATACTCAGGCGATTACTCCCTGAATTGTACTCCACTCGATCCAGTTACTATTACTAGATGTACAACACTAAAAATCGTGGAAATCTCAGGTACCACAACGGCTAAAAGGATAAAACTTTACTTGAAACCATGGTAGACACCTAGACAATAATAGAGAAATCATGCACAGCAACAAGAAGCGCAACAAAAACGATGCAACGCAACAAGAAACGCTATTAACACGCCACCAAAAACACCCAACTAAAACCACAACACAAAGACCTAATAATCACTTGAACGCGATTTGGACTCACTCACTGGTGCGACTCACTGGTGCGACTCGCTGGTGCGACTCGCACCAGCGAGCGAGTCGCACCATGCACGACGAAAAATTAAAAGCTTTTCTTTACGTACGTAAACGCAGTGGTAAAAGCGTCATGACTATGATACAACAAAAATTATAATATTATTAGTGTAAAAACACGCTCCGAGGAGGAGCAACGCTCCACGCTTCAGTGAGATCAAAGACGAACAGATCGGACAAACAACAATCTCTGACTTCACCCTTTTCAGGTGAAGCACCAACAACACTCTCGCTCCACGCTTGAGGTCAAGGAAGAAAATATCGCAACTCGTCTAAGGAGGAATGAGGCATGAACAAGAAATGTCCCTGGTTGACACTCTCGAATTTCAATTGCATTCCATACATTCCGTACATTCGTAGTGGAAGACTCATGAATTGAGCAAAATCGAGTCAGGGCAAGACTATATAATTGCCGCGCATGCGTTTGTAAAAGCAACGTTGAGAGTAGGATTGCATGCTCCTCTTGTCACCCGCAAATACCTACATGAAAGAAAATTCGACGCTACCAACAAAGTCTAGACAACTCTTTACTTGGTAAGAAGCTCACTATCTAGCAGTCCAGGAGTTGAAGCACAGCCATGATCCTGTCGTGCGTAATTGAGTAATACCAGGAACCCATGACCTAAGCTCTTGGTAGGACACTTAGTAATTCTCTCCACCAGGCCCCAGTTGTTCGAAGGCTGGATAACGCTATCCAGCGGATAAATCGCTATCCAGTGGACACGTGTTAATAAAAGAAACCACACTATCCATTGGATAGTGAGTTATTCGGTGGATACAGTTATCCACCTTTGGAACAACTGGCGCCAGGAGTATAGACAGGAGATACTAGCAGACCATTGATACGGGCCGGTGCCACCTGAATAAATGCTGGGTTTGAGGCCGGGGGGTGGGGGATTAAAGTGGTTTTGTTGCGGATTATGAAAACAAAATGGCCCAGTCACTACTCTACTAACCTGGGAAGAAACCCTAAAATTTTCAATAATCCCTTATTATTTTAGGTCAGCAGGACTGATTTGAAAGTGCTTGCGAGACAGTTGAGATTCTCTGCTGTTCTTTCCAGCTAGAAAGCAACGGATGAATTCGTTCAAACGCTCGACGAAAACTGTTCATCCTCCATGCGTACAAAAACTGATTAGATGAAGAGTTCACAAGTACTAACAAGTACTGAAGGTCTCTACACCAGTGTATAACCACACAGCTACATGTGCTGCATAAATTAATGATGTAAATCATGACACAAGATGGAAAACTGCATACAAAGAAAAACAGTAAAATAAGTAAAAAACATTTGGTTGCTTGTTTTTCTCTGAGAAGCCCTCGGCGTTGCACATTCTGTCCGAGAACTGATGCCATATGCTTCTCGTGAGCGCTAAGGCTCTTTACGATGCGAACAAAGTAGAAAACTAGCAGTATGAGGGTTAAGATTATCGTTGTGTTGGCAAAGATGAAGGCCAAAGTGTAAAAACCTGTTGCGAAGTAGAGAAAAGGCAAACCACAGGAAAACACCCATATCGCAATAGATGCAGTAATTGCACTTTCGGAAGATAGTTTTCTTATAGTGGTGGAAGTCACAGCTAAATAGCGATCTGTTGCCAGTGCAGCTATGCTTAACACTGAAGCAGTGGAGGTCATAAAATATGACATGTAAACTAACCAACGCAGATCAAGAACTTCGCGCTTCATTGCCTCGGAGCTGTGATACCAAACAAACACTGGCTCGGTAACAAGTCCAATGAACGAGTCCGCGATAGCCAGGTTTAAAATCAGGTAGTTGAAGGATGACTTTAGCTCGTTGTTTGGATCTTTAATGATGGCCCAACAAATGAGCAAGTTGCCGGGAACTGTGATTACACACAAAATGGCTGAAACACAAGAAGTAGTGACCGACGTGGAAAATGGTGCCCATATTTCGTCACACAGATTGGCTCCGAACTTCATAGCGAGATAATTCAACAGCTCTCAATCTGAGTCAGAATCCAGGAAAAGCGTCTTGATTTCTTTATCACTGTGAACTTGTCATCTGTCATGAACAAGGAACACGTCAAAGCCCGGAACTTTGCTGGACAGTTTTCTTCATCAAATCTGCTTCCCCATTCAGATAAAAATCGGTTATAGCTCTTTGAGAGCGGCTTTTGTACCTTGTTGAAAAGAGGATTACCCAGTCCGTTTGCTAAGTCCCGAAAAGAGGTTTTAGTCAAGACATGTAAAACCTAGAACAACATGAAAAAACTGAAGGATTGAAATGATTAATATCGAATAATGCAACATTTCTGTGTCGGTTTGTGACTGTGAAAAGCAATTTTCTCTTTCTATTTGTTGTTTACATTTTACGAAATTCATTAAGTGATAAGACGAACGTCTTCATGACAGTCTTTTAAAAACGAAAGTATCTCTTACCGACGTTATATTTCGTTCGTTGGTATATTAGTTCTTTCCTTCGCTCACGGTGCGACAAGCTCTTTTTTAAAATGGTGTCCAAAAGGGTGAGAAACCTTGAAAGCAGATGTTTCAGTTTCAGCAATATTATTTACGTGTTTTGTTGATAGGTATAAGTGACATTTTCCGGTTGAAAAGAATTAATTCCAAAGAACATCCGAGGTCAGTAACATTCGTGTAATCGTATAAAGCAGTGAGGCATATAGAGATTAAATCCCATTTTTGTTTTCTTTTATGCCGTAGTAGTAGGGCCCAACTCGAGAAGTAGGTTGCAAGTAAAACTGAACACGTTTACGGTAGGAAGAGATGATATTAAGATTAGACAGAACAAATACTTACACAAGAAAACTCAGGGGTGGAACATAGCCTGCTTATAATTGATGCTGCATGTGAAGGTTCAAATTAAAACCCAAGGTACGATTAGCGTGTTAGGACATCTTCGCTAAGCGCCACGTTATTTCCGGAAGAGTTTTTGCTATTATTGCCGATGGCAGGGAACCACCAAGATTCGCGTAGATTTTTATGTATATTCCACAGCAACGAGGTATTTATTTCTGATGGATTCCTAGAAACAATCACGCAAAACAAATAAATAGCCATTTGCTTTATCTACTTATATCTGAAAGAAATTCGTTCGGATAACCTAAGTGGAGGAAATTCGTAATTCTTTCATCGGAAATGGCATTCGAGACTAAAATAAACAAGCGAAAAGCAATAATCAGAAGAACAGCAAAACAAGAAAAAAAACTGACACGTAAAGAGACATGCTAATCTTCCACACAGTGCACAAACTCCAAGTGCGTCCACAATCAATAGGAGCTGCTCACAATACATGATAAATGACAATCCAGGCCCTGATGTCAACAAACAAATTGCCTTTGTCGGCCTCCTATCGTTTCTCATAATAGTGCTAAATGAAAAAAATGCATAGAAAGATAAACTGTGAGAAACAGATTTCGGTCATTTTTTGTGTATAACCTTCATTCGCGTCGAGGATGTATCGCACATAAATTAGACACTAGCTCAGTTGCTCAGTTATGGACTATATCGCACTGAAGTGCTGAGAGATCTCAGAAAACTCGAAAACTCTAGCACATAATACTATAACTAATTGAAAGCGATAAGCCATTATTACATTAACAGGACACAGCGAAATGGAAACGAATGGTTGCTGTCTATATTACATATATCTCTGCAAAACCCTGTAACAGTGTGGAAGACAAAATTAAACAGCCTAAAATAGCATTACAAGTCCCCACTTTTAGCTCGAGTTAAATGCTCATCGTGTTTTGAGAGTGGCAAAGGGTATTTTCGTGATTCGTGAAAGGCTTAACATTTTTCTTCTGAAATGTCAGTTGGATTTTTTTTCTCGTGAATCGTGATTTCTTGAGAAGCCATGAACCGTGATTTTCCAAAATAATTTCCCGTGAAATGAGAAAGGAGTCAGTATTTAATTCCTTGTGCGGAACCGTGCTTCTGGTTGTGCCTTCTATTATTTTCAACAGTTATTAACAATATGGCGTGGGCGTGACAGGACAATCATCTCTTTTCGTAATTCATGTTCTCGCTCGGAATTCTCTTAGCTTCCCGAAGAACAAGAAGCGGACGGATGATGAAGACATCTAAGAAGGCTGTGCTTTGGCGTAACTTTCAAATATCAAGTTAAGTTCGTGTCAAAAAATAACATTTTTTTCTCTGTGAAACGTAAAAAGCCGATTTTATTTCCCGCGAATTGTGAAAGGACCAATTTGTTTTTGGTGAAACGTAACCTTGAACCCGCCTTTACCACGCTCTGTTTTATGTCCGCATGTCCAGTATCATTTACAACTTCGTATTCTTTAGTTGCTCTATATAAACATCATGGTTATTGTGAATTCTCGCTCTGCTTGTGGTTTCATTATCTTTGGAATCTTAATTACAGCGCTAAGCTGCTTCTATTTTACATAACAATTGGACAAGAGAATGAGTTTTCTGAGGGAGGGAAGAGCCAAGAAAACGCAGCCGAGTTCACCATCACTCACAGAAAACAAGGGTGGGCATGTTAATTGTTTTTAAAAGGGTCACACTCCAAAATCAGCTTTTTTGAAGTATTTTTAAGTCAAAACAAGAATAATTTTCCGGAATCCGCTGTCAACAGGTCAGGGGCACTATCAGAAGATACGGATCTCTTGTAGAACTCAAAGGGCAAGTACCAAAACTTCAAAAATAAGACTTCCTAACGTAAAATTTGACAGTGAGCAACCCAATGTTGTAAGACTCCTGTGAACTTTGGAGACGTGGAAAGTAGTTGTGTGACTTGGGGCTAATTAATGATCAGGTTAACACACTCGTCCCAGACGGCACTGCTGAATCTCAGCAATCTGGAACACCAAATCTTAGGTTATAAAGTTGAAACAATTTCAACAATAGCCTATGTTTATAGACTATAGAATGTTTTACGATAAGTGCAGAAAATACCCGCGTCTTATTGGCTAATGTTTAGTGGGAAACAGAAAGACACACGAATTTACAATTCATGCGATGCGTCAACGAGCGAGATCGGACAATTTGACAATTCTTATCGTAAAAAACAAATTGATGTCAGTCTTAAACGCGTCTGTCCTGTTATTGACAATGAATCTCGTCATAACATTGTCAAAGTAGAGTGGCTATCGCC
>Ga0126343_10001659_pt1 | contig 10748 bp, 6 predicted proteins | sample Cyp2metagenome_FD_92531 | JGI IMG/M metagenome (GOLD analysis project Ga0126343, IMG submission 92531) | Coral microbial communities from Lord Howe Island, Old Settlement Bay, Australia - Cyphastrea 2 metagenome | ecosystem: Host-associated > Invertebrates > Cnidaria > Coral ... | reverse complement strand
CAATCCTGCTCGTGGATGCTAGTCCTGTTGGGTTAGGTGCCGTGTTAACTCAGGGTGGCAGAGTGATTTCCTATGCCAGCAAAGCCCTCTCTAGTTTGGAAAGGCGCTACTCCCAATTCGAGCGTGAGGCATTGGCAATCGCATGGGGTTGTCACCACTTCCGTATGTACCTCCTGGGAAGTCACTTCAAAGTTGTAACAGATCACAAACCATTGCTATCCATTTTTAATAGCCCCACTTCCCAAGCCTCAGCTAGGATTGAGAACTGGCGCCTCAAACTACAGTTCTTCAACTTCGAAGTGTTGTTTTCAAGAGGTGACCTGAATCCAGCGGACTACATTTCAAGGCATCTTCAGGGTTATGCGAAGTGTGATTTCATCGCCGAGTCTGCAGAGCAGTATGTCAACTTCGTCATGTCTCAAGCCACACCTATGGCTCTGAGCAGAGAAGAGATCAGTGAAGCAACCAGAAAAGATGCCACTCCTCAAGAAGTAATGCGCCTCATCTCAACTGGCCAGTGGGATAACCTAAAGCAAGTGGAGGGAATCGACCCAAGCACTCTCAAGATATTTGCGAACATCCGTGGTGAGCTGACTTCAGTGGATGGTAACCTTGTGCTTCGTGGAAACCGCATACATGTAGTAGTGCCCGATGCACTTCACAACCGAGTAGTCGAATTGGCTCATGAAAGCCATCAAAGGCTAGTAAAGACTCGTAGCCTGTTGCGCTCTAAGGTCTGGTTCCCAAATGACGATGTCATTTGTTTTCACCCCTGTTTCGGAAAGGGAAGGGGGGCGGGGGCAATTAGATGTAGCAACTCTGTACCATCATCATCATTATCATCATCATCATCATCATCGTCATCTTTATTAAAAAACACGGAAAAAATACATCAGGCATTACAATGTGATATAAAAGCTACAACTTATTACAGAAAACTATGTATACAGTTTAATCTTAATATTTAAAATACTACAAACTATTAAAGAAAATGAACTAAATTATAGCCTGTTGTACATGAATGCCGTGTCGGAATTAATTAACAATCGTCGGAAATTAGTCAAAGATTTTTTTTTTGACACAGAAGTTTTAATAAATTTTACAATGTTTGACAGTACGATACAATACATAACTTACACTAATAAAAATACACTATATATACTTAACTTACAGCTAATTACATACAGTATTTACGGTATTTACAATTTTCAAATTAGTCAAAGATGTCGCTTGCCTAGCAGCTGAGGGTAGGCTGTTCCAGAGGACTGAACCACTATAGCCAAAGCTTATTTTATAATAGTTAGTACGTGGCAAGGAAACAGCAAGCTTATTAATTTTCAGAATCGTGCAAATCATGAGAAGTAATCACTTCACCACTCGGAATGAATTTCGCGGACAGATAATTGGATGTGAGGCCATGTAAGGACTGATAGACCATCTCAGCCTTTAGTTTTTGGCGTCGAGTTTCTACATTGTCCCAGCTAAGCTCTGTAAGTACACGTAGTTGGTTGGCGTCAGCATCATAACTAGAATGAGTGAGGACGCGGACCACACGATTTTGAAGTTTCTGTAATTTATCAGATAACGTTTTGAACCAGTTACCCCAGACAACACTACAATAGTCGAAGTGCGATTTGACTTACCCATGATAGATATTTTACAGAGTTGCGGAGGATGAACACAGTGACTTATTCGTTTAATCAGATCCAATACCAGAAGAGATCTTTTTAGATAAAGCGTTGATATGATTACTCCATGTTCAATTTTCGTCAATTAATACACCAAGTGACTTGGTAACATTGAATCTGTTTAATTGTGTACCATTTCCAAGGCAGGAAGAACGGCTAGACTGTTTCATTTTTGTCTTGATCCAATTAACATAAATTCGGTTTTCGTCATATTGAGAGTCAATTTATTGGCGATAAGCCAACGGTTTATATTTGACAAGTCCTGATTTAAAAAAACCTCAATGGAGCAGATGTCATTGTCAGCATTTGTCAGGTGAGTATCATCCGCATACATTCTTAGTTGCGAATCTGTTCAGCAATTGGGTGAGTCGTTAATATAGAAGAGAAACAGCAAAGGTCCCAGTATTGTCCCCTGGGGAATCCCTCAAGTTAAAGTGCGACTTTTAGAAAGGACACCATTGACAGCGCACTTTGCCCACGATTGTCTAAGTAAGAAGAAAGTATTTCGTAGGCATTTCCTATGACTCCATATAAATATAGTTCGGACGATAAAATAGGGTGATTGACTGTGTCAAATGCTTTTTTTAGATCTAAAAAGACAACAGCGTTGACATAGCCACGATCTATGTTAAAGGCCCAATTATCCGTGGCTTTGAGCAAAGCGGTTACAGTCTCATGAAACTCGGCTCAAGTCTACATTAGAACGGAATAAAGAGGGAGCTTCTGATTAAGTGACGAGGGCAAATGACAGGAGGGTCCAGAAGCTATTTTAAACTTTTTTCCTGAACTCCCTCTGAGCACAATTATTCGATAAGAGTTCCTGTTCCTTTCTTTCAATTCCCAAAAGGGACTTGAATACAAAGAAAACAACACCATATATAGAAATTTGTCCCGACAGTTAAAATGTATCGAACGTGGGCTATTGACATGAAAGTGTGTGCGGTAAATTTGATATTAGCTGGGGTCAAAACTGGGCCACGTCCGCTATATCAATGTCTTGCAACTACTGCCGAGCGCGAAGTAATCCAATCGTTGAGCACAGTTCAGACAACGAAACAGTGTTGGGCAGTAGTCGGAAGCTAGGAGGAACCGCCAAACATTTGATCGACAGTAGCGAAAAACACATTTGTCTGTTGAGCTCCGCATGTTATTGAAAGGCGCAGTAACTATTTAATACTTATTCTTTTGTTAAAATACGTATATTGTATGGAATGTCAATAGCTGTTTTTTAAGTAATACTTCTGGGTACCGTTAGTAATTCAAGATATCTGTGTCATTAGTAATGTAAGTATAGTTGTGCGTATGTAACGAATTGTATTGTTTAATGTAAGCAATGTGATAATAAAAAAATTGCTACGATTGTAGAAAAAGAAACTTTCAAAGTAAACACGATCTTATTTGTCACGTAGCAAAAGTTTAAAGCTGCAACGTCAGCACATTTGGTAACGATGTAATACCTTTTTAGCGTATTATTATTATACCTGTTGTTTAGGGAAAATAACTGGAATTTTGAAGTGTATAAGGATTATATGAGGTCATATGTACATAATAGCATTGTTGTCCATAAGAAACTACCTCAAAAGTTTGGGAATTCCAATACCGACATAACTTTAATGTGGAAAAACATATTGAGTACAAAGATATAGCACAACATCTTACAGAAGTCAATGGGCTATTTCGATGCTTAATATTTGCATAATTTGCATAATAATAATTTGCATAATTTTGCACGTCTTTGATTGCTGTTCTGGCTGGTGTAATTGCTGTATTTGCTGGTCTGTTAAAGTGTCAGTTTCTTAACATTGTTTAGTATTGATCGTTATCCCCTGAGTTCAAATAACCGACTATCTGAATTTGTGTGCAATGTTTGGAAATAATTTTTCACTGTAATGTTGGTAATTCTAATAATACACATGTTCCTTGAGGGTGAGCCATGCCATACACATCTCTAGAGTGAGAATGAAATACTTTATATCCGCCCACATCTATACAATAAATACCCACAGTAATGCATCCAATGGTGAAAAGGAATGAGACGTAATTTTGCATTGTCAAGGTTTGTTTAGCATCCTCAAAAGAGGTACAGTAATTAAAGCCTTCCAAGGTGCTAAGTCATGTATTGCACTAGTATAACTTGGACTGTTTTGTGGCTGGTAATTACTTTCAAACACACATACTATATCCAGAGAGAGCTCGAACTTTATTCTGTTTACTCTATGATTGAGATTCTTATAGACAGTTTGTAATAAGTGAGACGTTTCATTCGGAATATTTCATAAACTTATTCCTCGTGACATTTTCTTACTTTCTTACTTCCTAACCACATATTTAGAAGAAATAAACTGATCACATCGAGATCTCGATTGTATTTCTGATTCCGATAATGATATAACTTTATTCAATAAGAGGAAACTCAGGACAACTGCTCATGTGTACCTTTCTTCCCACTGTCATCGCCAGTAGCCATATTGTTATCTGGCTCACTCAGTTTCTTCGGCACGGTATCGCTGCTTACATCAGGCATTGTATTGAAGTAATCACAGTTCCTCTCTGATTCCACGTTTGTTCAATTCATGTGTATAGTTAATAGTTTCATATTTATATCGGAAAATATTTCCACTCTGATGATGCACTAAGAAGTCAGTCTGAAGGTTTCACTCTAAAAGTTTTCACTCTGAAAAGCACTGAGAGATTTCACTCCAAAGGTTTCCAATACTGATAACCTTTTTCAATCGATATATAAGTTCACTCTGAAAGCACTTGGTTCACTATAATGTCAACTTGAACAGCTTCCAATACATCAAGAATAGATTCTTCGATCAAAAACGAAGCACACACGCTACGAAAACGAAGCACGCACACAATGCCCTCTGGGTACAGATCGCGCAATTTTGTCATTTTTTGACGCAGGAGACAGCCCCGTTCCTATTTTATGACTGGGCTCGCCTACAGCAACCCAGTAAAAAAAGGAAGGAGAAGTCGTTGCAGCGATGGCGTGCATGGCTGGTCAGAATTTCCGTGAAAGAAGCCTATGGGTAAGACCGAGTGATCAGGCCTGGTTTGATATGGCAGACACCGAATTTGATGAGCAACAGTGGTATGAAAATTTTCGAGTTACCAGAGATACATTTCAATTCATTTTGAACGAGATCGCGTTTCTTTTGATGACTTTGAGCAAAATTATCTGCGCAAAATTGTCTTAAAGAGTTCTTGTTCCTGTCCTCAGTAGGCCACGTTCAATATATCAATGTCTTTCAATTCCCAAAATAGACTTGCATACAAAGAAAACAACACCATATATGATGAAAAATTTGTCCCGAAAGTTAGAATATATCGCACGTAGCCTATTGAAATGAAAGGGTTTGCGGTAAATTTGATATCAGTTGGGGTCTTGCAAGGTCCCGTTCTAGAAGGAATTTGTTTCCCTTTCCGAGATATAAAAGATCCCTCACAAACATAGTAAACTGTACTAAATCACTTCTGTCAATAGGTCGATCGCACGGTATCTATTCACGGAATAATTTACTTAAGAGGTACACAGTTCGAGATGAATGAATCATCCGGAATATTTAGTGAAAACCCGCTCTATGAAAATATTGACGAGCCGGTTTCGCAGGACTCCTTTCATCTATCACAAAACACGAATCAAACAGAGGGATCTGGCCATTCAAGCAGCGATCATTGGAACCGAAACAACGTGAACCCGGGGAACGCAAACCCTGCTCGGCGTCGAGGATCAAACCTCGCTCTCTTCGCACTGGTTATCTTTGTGGGCTTAATATCTTTTCTGGCCCTCCTGCTGACAGTTCTGAAGTTTGGCTCCTCTAACGAAGGTCAGTTTACAGGCTAATTGATGTTGGGGAAAGCAAAATGTCTAATCACCGGGCAATGGCCAGTCGCACTGGTACTCAGTCCCACACTGGTATTCTAATCTAAACCCGGGCCCTTCGTTGGACGCTATTTAATTGTCTCGGTTTAACAGAAACTTAAACGCTCTAAGGGCGTTTACTCGGGTTTCGTACCGCAATGGTATCAAATCTTACTTTACGAGTAAGCTTATCGAACACTATAGTATGTTGTTCGCCTCATCTTCGAAGTTCTTTGCAGCTCAGTTCTTGCTTTTTTCGTCAACATTTGACGTACACGTCTCAGCATACATGCATAGCTTGTTTTAAAGTCAGTTTTTTTGATTTTGTCAGTGCCGGTTTGGTGGTTCGAAATCGTCCATGGCTCATTTGTTATCTCGTGAGTACGAGTCAAGCATGAACTTTACATAGGTCAGGCTTTCAAGGAGTAATATATAGATTCAGGCCAGCCTAAACGCCTACCCTTTGGGCCGGGTTGTTCGGAGCCAGATTAAGGTAACCCAGGAAGAGGTAGAATTTTGATTTGAGTTTTTTAACTTTGCGTATATTGTTTGGCCTTCCGGTTTGAGTCTTAATAATCACAATACACAAAACCAAAACACAAAGCAGCAAAAAACATTTGCATAGAAGAAAAACTCATACTTCAGTTAACTTTTAAACCTGGGCTAGCGTTACCCTGTTTTCAACAAGTTAACCTGACATGAGCCCGCTATCCAATCGAAAAAGCAGCATATGGTCAACGGTCAATTTATAAAACACACGAGAACTCGATGAGCTGTAATATTGAGCTCGCGATATTGTCACATAATACGCCGTCGCCCAAGCGGTGTGGGACACGGTTCACGCGACAGTACTCGACCAATCATTTGTCGTCTCAGACGGAGTAATGGCGGACGCAATTTTCGTTGCGAATGGAGAGTAGTTTGTCGTTTCTCGAACGATTCCTCCACTCATCATGAGAAATAAACGAACCTTCTCTAAGGGCTGCTAGTGTAATATCTAGACCAGCTATTTGCCAAGCTTCAAGTGCAGGTAAACAATTTTTGCATCAGAACTAGTCAATGGAAATCATGCTATGTTGAAAACGTTTGTTTACCTCACGCGCTTGACATAGGTATTCTTTTGGTCGGTTGCGGGGTAACAGGGTTTAGTATCGTAAATTATTTTCGCGTGAAACTTAAGGTCGAGAGTTGAACTTTAAGAAAAGTCCAGCGAGCCCAAGGGTTCCCGCGCCGTTTAACCGGTCAAAATCGGACTTCACCACTATCTTTCAGTTTACTAATATGGTTTTCGTGCTATTTTGCTGTTTTTTTTGTTGTGCTTGTCAGTACCTTGCAAATGTTTTTTTAAATAGCATACTTTGGGATTGAATTAAGAGCGAGCGGCGAATCCGCGAGAAATACCGCCTGCCACAGAACTTGGGTTATTCTCGGTTTTCATGTGACGTAATCGTATTCCGAAATTAAAAACTACTTTTCGTTCGGAGGTTTTAGTTGCATCAGAGATCCTCTAGAAAATTGACGTTTGACAATGTCTTAGCTCGTCGGGATCCTTCGTTTTGTTATAAAGCACGTTTAAATTTCCAAGCTTTTTCGTTGTGTGACTTGAAATGGCGGCAAGAAAAGGCTCTCGAGAAGGTCAAAAGATGAGCTATCGCTTTAGTTTTTGCTAATTAAACGGTCCTTGTACTAGAAGAAGCATTTATTTCAATGTGTCAGAGCTCTAGAGTAAACATTTTCATTTCAAAAGCAAAACTCAGCGACAGATGTGTTTGTTACGTCACGGCCACCATTTTTGTGTCCCTCAGAAGGGCACAAACATGGCGTCTCCATACAAAGCTTTATAAATTTGGGTGACACACTTCTGCGAATAGCGCGCGAATGAAAAACAGCAGAGACCTGATTTTTGGCGAGGTTGTTTACATTGCAATCATCTATCATATCCCAGATTCTTGAATTTAATTATTGTGGTTATGACTTTTAGTTTTGATCACATGACTGGTGAAAACCGAGAATTTGAATGCCGCCTACTTTTATCACCTCATTGACCTCAACTGATCCCAATTGAACAAACCAATTAGAACCAACAATGTACGTTTGAAAACATAGGCGCAAACGCGATCGTCTTACACTTTGTTGTTGTTGGGTGCATGGCGGATAACAAACAATTTGCATCGAAGGGAGATACGCCCACGAAACGGGTTGAAGGAAGAAAAAGCCAAGAGGAAACTGCTCACGGCTTCTGTAGGTTGTGTGTTGTCAATCTGAAGATAATTTTCAGAAAAGTACCAAATACATTTCTACCGAAAATTTATTTAAACCTTCAGGTCGCGCGAAGCGGAAAGGCAAGACATTAGCAGAACTTTGCTCAGAAATTGGCCACGACATTGAGAAGACTAGCGTTTTATCGAGTCGGGTTTGTCAGTCTTGAGGTAGGAAAATATTCAACACAGTTGATCTTGTCCGGTTCATTCGCTCCAGCCTAGAAAGAAATGTGGATCATCCGCTCTGTTTTTCGAACCGAAATACGCAAGTAAGGATTAAGCGTCGTCTTCCGTCGTCTGTCTTCACCAGACAGGAATCCTCAAGTCAAAAAGAGTTCACACAAGGACCGTTCTAGCCGTAATCATTGAATTTTTAGAATCGACTCCTTCAAATGCAACGAACATGATCAGTTTGTCACAAGCAAAACAAAGATTCCCTTGGGAAATATATGAAGCATCATCTAACATTTGATTGACGTATGAACTTCTCTCGGCCAATCCGTGTTTCCTGTGCTGTTCAAAAGCACATGGTTTCCTGGCAGGCTCCACTGCCAAGACTCTATTTCGCGTGCGCCTATACAATACCGCCAGCTACGCAGGTTTTATCGACCCCAAGGATTTTGTGTCCGTGCAAAGCAATCCCTAAAAAGCAATTGGAATTTCAAACAAAATGAAACTCAGCTTAGTGATAATTAATATATGAACAGTATATAAACTTCTGTTTGACAGCTTAAAATAGGAATTACCTTTACAACTAAAATCGCCGGGATTCTTTTATGTAGACTTTTCTCAATCTAAAGACTTTCACGGGAAGTAGGCTGGATGGTATCTTGAATGGAAGTTTCCGAAATGCCATAAAGCCTCAGCCTCAATAATTTTTCTTGACATTTCTACATTAATTCGAGTTAGACTTTTCAGGGATGCTCAAATCTTGTGATAAAACTTTGGGCATTTAAAATAACAGGCTAGCAAAAAATTCGCGGTTCTTCCTCATTTGCTCATACGAGGCCTACATTCTGATTAATACCATGCATAAAATGGCTGCGCCCGTAGTACGAGCGGTATTCAAAACTTACAGCTGTCTTACGGAAACGAAACGATAATAGTATTTTTATTGACAGCTAACAAAAAAGAGCGACTTGCCGAGCGCAGGCGACACATTTCGGGCGGCAAATTAAAAGACTGGAGACACAAAATATTTCGTATTTAGTTTTTCGCTCTTTACAATCTCATATGGCTTTTAGAGTAAAAAAAAAATCCTTTTTCGTAAATATTTAATGTCGTCTCCAGTGAGAAAAGATCCCCGACTTCAATTAACATGCCTTTGATTATGACGTCAGGACAGCAGAGTTTCTCCCACCTGCAGAATCCTGAATCGTTCTACATGATATATTTATATAGATATGTAGACTTGAATTAGGTCAAAAACATTTATTTGCTACTCTGAGTTTCATGCCAATCATCTGGCATGGCTTAGACGATACCACGTGTGTGGGATCGTTTGGGGTGACTATATGGCTTCACCTCCATCTTGGCATCAGCACTGCACTGATGAGGCCCAGAAGGCCGAAACAGTACTGTCTGCAGTTATATATAAAACAGTACTGTCTGCAGTTATATATATAACTAACTTTTTAATCCTTAAAGAGGCATATTGGGGTGCACAGTTGTTCACTTTGGCACCTTTGGATCCTGATAGCTTTGTTAGCGCTAAGTAATCTAGGAGGCCCCCATCTGGGAATTTGTTACAATGTTGTTGTTAAAGGGCCCAGTTCGGCGCGCCTTTTGTGCCCTGTTTCGGCATGGTTTCAGGGGCTTTTATCGGGAATTTTGTTATAACTCCCGCCCTTTTATTTTTGACGCTTGGTCCTTGACACTTTCAGTAGACTCGACAGCTTTCTCTTTTCTTCATTTTATCTGTATGTTTGTATTCGTTTATTTTATCTTTCGTTTTGTTTTTCTCGAAGGTTCGTATCGTATTGTTATAGTTTCACGCGTAGTACTTACCGATTGTTCATCACTTGTTAATTTTTGGCGAATATGTGTTATCACGCCCTGTTATGTAATCATCTTTGTTATGTTTTGTTATCTTTTATACTGTAAACTTCTTTAAGGAAATTGTAATTCATCATTCACTTCAGTTGGATTGAGTTCAGGTCTGAAGTTTGTGAAAGAATTTTTTCCGTTTCTGAGGTATGAAAGAAGATCCTTCACAAATGTAGTTAACTGTACTTTGACACTTCAAGAGATTAAATTGGATTTACTCTGGACTTAGCGTCTCTCAACGAAATAGTGTTTCTTCTCCGAGAATCGAACGGCGTGATCCCTTTTAAATAGAAGTACTATTAGGAACATTACATAATCACGCAAGGAATTAAAATAATTTTTTGTTCGTTCAAAACAACCTCTAAAAAGCAACTGAGATTTTAAACAAAATAAAACTTGACGGCTTAAAATGGGAATTACCTTCACAATTAAAATCGCTGGGATTTCGTTTATGTAGACATCCTCTAAAGACTTTCACCGGAAGTTGGCTGGATGGTATCTTAAAAGGAAGATTTCTCAATGTCAAAAAGCCTCAGCCATAATGATTTTTTTCTTGATATTTCTACATTGACTAAGAGTTCAACTTTGAAGGGATGCTCAAATTTTGTGATAAAACTTTGAGCATTCAAAATAATAGACCAGAAAAAACTCCCGCTTTCTCCTGATTTGCTCATAAGAGGCCTACGTTGTGACTAATACCATGGATACGGTGGCTGCGCCCGCAGTATACCAGGATTCTACGAGCGGTAGTCAAAACTTAGCTGTCTTACGGAAACGACACGATAATAGTATATATTTTTCTTCACTGTGACAGCTAACAAGAAATAAAAACATTTCTAAGTTGCTTTGGCTTCTTGTAATAATCAACTCAAGAATTGTGGGTTT
>Ga0126343_10001658_pt1 | contig 10749 bp, 5 predicted proteins | sample Cyp2metagenome_FD_92531 | JGI IMG/M metagenome (GOLD analysis project Ga0126343, IMG submission 92531) | Coral microbial communities from Lord Howe Island, Old Settlement Bay, Australia - Cyphastrea 2 metagenome | ecosystem: Host-associated > Invertebrates > Cnidaria > Coral ... | reverse complement strand
GATAACCATGAGAAAATCGATTCATGGGTTTCCTTTACTTTCTTATTTGGGTATGGTGCTCCGCTTGGCGGGCCTGCGGGCCGCGGGACTCCGCTGAAAGTTGATCGAAAAAATCTCCTGACTTCAAATGAGTTTTACTTTATTGCCTCGTTTTGCCACAAAACCGCGATAACGGTCGTATGTAACTAGAGTATAACTACTTTTAGAAATTAAACGTCATTAGCAATTAATTTTACTAGTTCTATGATTTATTTTAAGTACAGTAATTGTCATCCTGGTCCCAGAGGTTTTTGTTGACTTCTTTGTTGAGCTTGAGATGAGAGAGCCGCGAAGCGGCGAGAAAGATAAAACCTCTGGTTACCTTGGACTTGAATCTCATCTCTCATGATCTGACCCTCGGGCTCAGGATCTGACCCTCGGAGTCAAATCAACATGATTATTTCGTTCGATTGTTAATACCGAGGGGACGGTGGGGATATTTGTCACTGCACTTTTTTGTGGTGAAATTTGCCTATCTCTACTGGGAAAGGAAATTGTCTGCAAAGCACTTCAAAGCGATCAGTCCGGTAATCCGTTCTCTTCTCAGTTTGTACTGGATTTAGTATCTGAAAGTGACGTCGAAATGTTTGACCTCGGTGCTCGACGAGCGTTGTCCAGAGATTAAAATTCTCACCGAACATTAGAAGAAAGCGTTGCACGCGGTCATAAATCGCAAGGACGTGTTCGACATCAATTATTGCCAATGGTCTTGCCTGAAGTAAGCCGAACAATGGCATATAAAACACGCAAAGCAGTCAACAGACTTGAGAGTAGACAGCTACAGTCCGACCTCTATTCATAGTAAGCGGCCACCTATTAAGCGGCCACCCTACATTTAGCGGCCACTTTCTAAAGTCTCGATTTATTTCTCCGTAAACTGTTGTATTTGATACCTCTATTCAACAGCAACAGCCACCTCTATTAAGCGGCCGCGGCCTCCTTCTTGCTGTCGCAAGTGTATCATTTATATGGTTTTTGACCTCCATTAAGCGGCCAGCAGATTATCTTTCCAAGCATTTGAAGGATTATTTTAAATAAATCGTCCGTGAAATATCTTGAGCTAAAGTTTTTTACATACTAACCGTTGATGCCAAAAGGTCTAAGAAACTTGTCAACGATGTTTTGCACTTTTTCTGTACATTCAGATCAACCCGATGAAATATTGTGCATTTGAACTACGTGCCCTCTATGTTAGAGCTAGAACTATGCATGGGCTGGAAATGCGCTTGATGTTTTAGTTGCAATGAATTTTGGATTTATATCTTCATATGCGTTCACTTTTATAAGCATTTTGCTATATAGAGGCAATAAAATCATGTTTACTGCCTTTCCTATCCAATTTTTATTGTACCTCTGTTAAGCGGCCAACCTCTATTAATCGGCCACTTTTCAAAGTCCCGAGGATGGCCGCTTAATAGAGGTTAGACTATACATTTGAATCATGATGTGCCAGAACGACCACAGGAGGAATAAACCTATACATTGAGCAAGAGAAGCATAAGCTCGATCAGATAGCTGCAAGAAGCATTATAGAATGTCTCTAGACAAACGTATAGCTTTCTCGAAGTTAAGCTACGGCATCTCCCTGGGAAAATCGTGCGAGGGCCGCGAGTTACCATGTGAGGGCCGCCGGCGTTCGCGTTTATCATAAGTATCTACCTACTGTACTTGCAAACAGTTCTAATCGCAGCCGGGCCCGGCGCCCAATATAGAATGCAATGTTCACGGAAAATTTTATATTTTGTCCCTGGAGTGCAAATTCGTGGAGATTTATAAGGATATCTTGTAATAGAAATGAGCTTTAGCAATGCATAAACACATGGCAAATTACAGAGGTGTCAAACTCTACGAGGCGACATGCAGATAACAGCGGAAACCATCCAGACCTGAGACCTATAAAAAATTGCCATTACACGATCTTACGGCTGAGCTCTACTTGGAATTCCTCCTTATTAAACAGCGTGAAGTGCCCTTTAAGAACACGCGTGAAGCGACAGAAAAGATCGAGTGATCGAACAGAGAACGGCAAATCTACAGAATGTCAGGAACCGTATAGAAGTCGTGTAGGCTAGTCAACCCCATCATTTTATGCAAAAATTCGTCGTTATCCCTTTTAATTCCAAAAATGTTAATCTTAGAGCGACCACTGATTTTCAAATTGATTCTACACTGAGATCCTGCAATATTCGTTTGGCGAGTAAATTTGGTTGATCCCCCCACTTTTCCTAGCGGGAAACATTGTGTCGACTGCCTTGACTTGGCCAAGAGTTCAAGTGCATGATAACACTTTTCACCACCCGAGTGGAAATGGTTGTCATAGGAGCAATTTCCCGGGTCTACCCCTCTTCCAAAAATTAGCGGCTGATAAGCGCGTGACTGCTGAGTTGCCATTGGTCCGTTTTGTATTTATAAATTTGACGCGTTTGACAGCTGGCGTCTGCATAAAAGTTAGGGCTGGTTCACACTTTGACCTAAGCATAAGTACAAGCATAAACATAAGAATAAGAAAAATAAGAAAATGCTTGTGAACCGGGGTTACATAAGCATAACCATAAGAATAAGCATAAGCACAAGGAATGGAACTTTTTCCATTTTCTTATGCTTATGCTTATGCTTACGCTTATGCTTATCTAACCCCGGTTCACTCGTATTTTTCCTTTTTTTCTTATGCTTATGTTTATGCTTGTGCTTATGCTTATGTCAAAGTGTGAACCAGCCCTTAGATCAATGATAACCAGAGGTTTTTTTTTCGCCGCGTTGCGGCTCTCTTATCTCAAGCGGAGAAAAATAAAGAAAAACCTCTAGGACCAGGGTAAGCAAGCACCTAAAACATAATTACCTAATGTTAGAATGTTAGAATATTATCCAATGTTAGTATCATGAAATGATTATATAGGAAACGTTCTTGTGTAAGCGTGCACTGAGATTGTTCCTTGGCTACAAATCTTGTCGATGTTGAAATGAGATAGATCGTCCTCCTCGTACTCCCACACGACAAACATGTAAATCAGTTTCATTTTTAAATTGTTATCTTGTAACTGATGTTTTTACCTTGTCTAAATAAAGTGTATGTATGTATGTATGTATGTATGTATGTATGTATGTATGTATGTATGTATGTATGTATGTATGTATGTATGTATGTATGTATGTATGTATGTATGTATGTATTGTATCATCAAGGTTTTCCAATCACAGTGTACCTCCTGTTCTGCAAAACACAAGAAGTGACGCGTGTGTAAATTAAAGAGAAGACGGAGAAAAATAAGATGCAACCGGGTTGGTGATAGCGATTATCCCAACAAAGCATAACTCAATCACAACGCCGCTTTTATGAAATCACTGCGACAAACGTGTGTTGCATTCGGAACCAGACAGTCTTTTTGTATAACGAGGGGACGAGATGCTCGCATGTTAAGGGAACTAATAGAAAGCCTTTGGATTACCACGTTAGCTGGAAAAATAGGAAGATTGAAATGCTTCACAATGGTCAATTTCCTAAACAAAAATCTCGGAGCTAAATCGAATTTTCTGCCTACGTTACGCCGCTGAGCCAAAAAAAGCAAATCGTAGAGCCTTTTCGAAAATTTTCGAAGTTATATCAAATTCTCAACAAATACTACTGGTAATGTTCTTAAATGTGGCCACTCCTATGGGTCTTGTAGCACGCACGGTCAAAGACCATTTAGTAAAACAATTGGTTAACTTCGATGAAACATGCGAGACACCAAAATAACTAATTTCAATTTGCAATGCGTATGTAGTGCTCCCACCAAAGAACTTTGGCACGAGTTGACAATTACGTGTCGCCTCAGGAGAAAACACCTAGGATGAAACTTCTAAAATAATTATCTTTACGTAAACGTTCTCCCCATCCCATTGACTCTTCAGCCTTAAAAGCAGCATGTTTATTGGTTCATACCTTTACAACTGTTCCTCTTGAGACTGTTCTCCTCCTTGAGATGGCTCTTCCTGTTGAGATGGTTGTGTGTTTTGAAGGATAACAAACGCAGGTGACTTAGATTTATCCAACATTTTCTTCTTTCGAACGAGGAGGTATCCGACAGCTATGATATGAACAACGCAAGCAACTGCCACACCAATTGCCCAATACGGACGGTTTTGGTCGTCGACGCGTTGGCCAGATTGGTTGGATGCTGTTGGGTCAACGATAACCGTTCCGAGAGAAGGCGAAGGTACCTGGAAAGACTGCGATGGAGTTGAAGGTGGAGAAGTTTCAGAAGAAGGCGATTCTGTGGATTTAAATAGGGTGCTTCGACGTTGGCCAGATTGGTTGGATGCAGTTGGGTCAACGATAACCGTTCCGGGGGAAGGTGAAGGTACCTGGAAAGACTGCGATGGAGTTGAAGGTGGAGAAGTTACAAAAAAAGGCGATTCTGTGGATTTAAATAGGGTGCTCCCACGTCGGCCAGATTCGTTGGATGCAGTTGGGTCAACGATAACCGTTCCGAGAGAAGGCGAAGGTACCTGGAAAGACTGCGATGGAGTTGAAGGTGGAGAAGTTACAGAAGAAGGCGATTCTGTGGATTTAAATATGGTGCGCCCACGCCGACCAGATGGGTTGAATGCGGTTGGGTGAACGATAACCGTTCCGAGAGAAGGCGAAGGTACCTGGAAAGACTGCGATGGAGTTGTAGACGTTGGTGGAGTTACAGAAGAAGACGATTCTGTGGATTTAAATAGAATGCGCCCAATGCATTATTCAGATCACCGTCGTGGTGAAACAAACCCTCAAAAACCATCCGTAACAGTTAACATACTTTAGGGACTTTAGGACATGGTACGGCTGGGGCCATAGAGCCTTAGCTTAGCTTTTTTCCACAGGAAAGTTCCTGTTTCACTTAGCTTACTCTTCACTACGTGAATACAAGACTGCTCTCTTTCTTCCCGTTTGAACACTTTCCACTGTTTAGACAGTAAATAAAAAGCGAGAAAAGGCGCCAGTCATATTAGAACCATGTCAGATAGCTGCAGACAAGAAAGCTTCTTATGAGCCTCCGCTTAATAAAGGTCTATAACAATTGCGCAGTTTGTTAACATTTCACATTCAACGATTCCTCTGTAAAATAAATTTTCAGGTTGTTAACGAAGCTGTCCAAAGTTCAAGTTCATCACCTTTCATTAACAACTTTAATTTGTTTGTAATAATGCCCTTTCTATACAGCAACGATAATACGGGTACATTTAATAGACTATTTAATCGATTACTTCAAGGACTTAATCCAATTCAGTCCGGTGTAGAGGATTTTAATAACAGAAATTTGTCAAATCAGTACAATTTATTTTAGTGTCCGCGTCCGCTTAATAGAGGTGTCCGCTGAACAGGGTACCACCACTTTGTATACACGACGAGGCTGCATACTCCATTGCCTCATTGCAAAATCTCAATCCTCTGAGACATTTGAGCCTGCCGGGAAAAACGCAGCTATCAGCGTAGTCCCTAACGCCCAACGTAGGCTAACCTTAATATATAGTGCCTTGTCAAATAAAGGTCGAGCACAGTGTACGATATGAAATAACAAAAAAGTTGTATCTCTTTTACGAGAAGAAACTTATGTTAACGAATGTCATGATAGTGATACTTACTGTCTGCAGACTCGTCCTTTTGATACAAGCATGTTACAGTCCCATTTGCATGCTTGACAGTCTTCATGTTATCTGGACATGCGCACTGATAGCGATCTTCCGCCTCAGCCAAACACAGATATGTGCAGGGTTTCAATTGTGAACATAAGTTGTGTCCTGATGTCAAATATACGTTCAAAGTGCAAGTTAAAATAAAACATAAAACTCCTACCGTAGATGAAAGAAATATATTTTACGCTGCCCTGTAAATAAGTGAAGTCTACATATTGGGCCAAGTGGTCACTGCTGCCGGCGCTTACCTCGGCTTATTTAACACTATGCGACTGGGAATATATCTACTCCCCCTGGGTGAGATACTTTCCCATCTCAGGGTTCCCCCACCCAGTATTACATTCAGTGTTACATATTCATACAGCGGGGTGGAGAGAAGCACTGTGGGACACTCAAGGACACAACACAAATGAGCTCTGCTAAGGCTCGAATCCAGACCGGTTGATCCGGATTCCAGAGCTTACAACCAGGTTTAGAAAATTTCACAAAACAATCGACAGTGTAGTTGCAAATTTGGCTCTAAAATCTGTCTCTGGTAGCAGAATTATCGTTTACCTTTCTGCAAATCGCGATGAAGAACCTTGATATCCAGCGGATGGTTAACTTGAGACCTTATGGCTTGTTGATTGACTCTGGTGTGAAGCGTTGTGATGTTCGCCTTGAAAATGGATCCTGTTGACCACTCGTCCCAGAAGAGAATCTCACGAAACACAGATACGGAGTATGGGTACGGTGCGAATCCAACTGTATCTGTTTTAGACTGGAAACAGAACAAAAATTGATAAAAGAATTACCCTCATTAGCGCGGTATTCTTTTTCCATGATCAAAGCAGCAACGGAGACCACGAAGTTCAAAGGCGTAAGACAGTTACATAGGCGGCGAATGGGCATTCAAAAACCATAGGCCTCCTAAAATTTTCTTCTAATACCACGAGTCTAACAGTGTCGTAATTTTAGCAGTTATGTGCGTCTCGCAGTCGCTCTAGTTTTGCAAGGTCAAGAAAGTCTGCAAGTACTGATTTATTTGTTTGTTTGGTTGATGGTGTCTGATCGTCTTAACCCGGGTATTTACTGTTCACCACCCGTTAAGATAAATGCAACACAGCTTCTTTAAACAACAACAACAACAACAACAATAATAATAATAATAATAATAATAATAATAATAACAATGATATCGATAGTAATCTTTATAGAGGGAGTTCACTTTACAAAGAGTGATATTCAGTAAGGCCCTGTGTAACAAAAAAAGGAAATTATAATAATCTTAGATATATGAATGCATAATAGTAATCTTAGATAAATGAATGCATAATAGTAATAATAATACAATACAGGTTAAAATGTTAAAAAGTCAGATGGATTAAAAACTAAAGCTATAAAATATCCAAAATATATAACTTTTAACGTTCTGTTTAAAATGAAGAAGAAGAAGATAGTTAATTTCTTCAAGAGATGCGTCTAAAATGTTCTATTCCTTTGCGCATTGATAAAAAGGTCTCTGCTCTCCGTAATTCTTTTTAGAAAGAGAAAGGCGGATATCGTTCCTTCTTCTTGTGTTGTAACTGTGGATGTCTGAGTTTCTCAAAATATTAAATTTGTAAACTACAAGTCCGTGGATATGCTTGAAAGTGGTAATGTGTCTATGTACAAGGCCCTCTTGGAATAAGGTGGGCCATCCGATTGTTTTGAGAGCGTTGGTAGATGAAGCATAGCTGGGCAAACCAAGGATAAGTTTGGCAGCTTTATATTGCAAGACCTGTAAATCATGCATTAATGTAATGTTATCTCTTTTTCCCCAGATGGTATCAGCTAAGTCGAAGAGAGGTCTTATTAAAGCATCATATAATACGACTCCCGCATCCAAAGGCAATAGATGTTTGACACGATTTAACAAGCCAATTCTTTGATTCACATTCTCAATCAATGATTCGATATGCTCATTCCAAGTCAGATTCTTATGAATGACAACATCCAGATACTTGATTGAATCTTCACGGTCAAGTTTTTCGTGATCAATGACAAGCTTTACACCTTGGCAGGTTTGCAACTTTATGTCACCTCCAAACAATACAAACTGCGATTTCGATGCGTTTAGGGTCAGATAGTTGTTGTTCTAGTAAACCATTCGGCAAGACTGTCAAGGTCGGCATTCAGATGGTATTCAATATTTTGACAGCAATTTGCACTGAAGTAAATCACTGTGTGCGTCAGCATACATGACTACCTTGCAATGCTGCAAACAGTTGGGAAGGTCGTTAACGTATATCAGAAAAAGAAGAGCCCCAAGGATGCTTCCTTGGGGTTCTCCAAAAGAAACTATTTGTTGAGTCGACCGGCAGGTTTCAACAGGTGTGACTTGATACCGACTTCCAAGGTATGAGGCAAACTATTTCACAACTTGAGAACTAGTTCCGATGGTCTTGAGTTTTTCGACTAGAGGCCCATGGTCCACTGTGTCGAAAGCCTTCGAAAGATCTACTAAAACTGCTTCAGTGAAGCCACCTCTATCAAAACTCTGTAGTTTGTTGTCTGTAAAATGAGCAAGGGCAGTTACGGTTGAAAGTTTACGGCGTAAATCAAATTCATTTGGAGTAAGTAATTCATTCGTTGATAAAAATTCGTACATCTGTTGGTGCACAGCCCGCTCTAAGATCTTGCTAATGGTTGAGAGTACAGTGATAGGCCTGTAATTGCTACAATCGGTACGTTTGCCTCCTTTATTTGAATAAGCAGTCACCTTACCACATTTCCATATCGATGGAAAAGTGCTCGCCTCAAGTGAACGGTTAAAAAGTCTGGTCAGTATAGGTGCCATGTATTCAGCTGAGTCATTCAATAGTCGTGCACCGATACGATCCAGTCCTATAGCTTTGTTAGTTTTTTGAGGTTTTGAATTGCTTGAGGATTCTGTGGATACCGAAAGAGGAAAACGATTTGTCATTGCCGTTCCATCGCCAAAAGGCAGATAGGAAAATCTTTCCGGAATTGTTGGTTATAAGTCGGAGCGATTTCCTTAAGTTTGGCGGCTAGCTTCGTTCCGATACGAGAGAAGTGCGTATTTAGAGCCTGAGCTATTTCATTGATATAAAACACTGTCCTCCTCAATTGAAGTTATAGTCGAATTAGACTTCTTTGCCGTGATCTCATTGAAGGTTTTCTACAACTCGCTGGGATTTCCTTTATTCTTGTTGATTAAACCTGAATAGTATTCGGCCTTGCATTTCTTCACTTCTTTATTCACAAAGTTCTTCATATTTTCAAACATATCCCAATGGTATTGGTCGCTGTTTGCAGAATGTATAACACCACTCTCAACAATGCGGTGGGTAACTATTATTCACAAAGACCAGATCAATAGCCGTTCTTGTTTTCTCACTTATAATATACAAGCAACAATTTCTGCAGTCTGATTGGCTGAGTAGTATGCCAATTAATTCCAAATCAGTGATCAGTGCAGTTTCACCAGTGCAAAAAAGTGAAATTGAGTTGAAAACAGTGAAATTAATTGCAAAATGGTGAAATTAAAACTGATTGACAGCTCCCGGACAAAATTGAGCTAGGACAAACAAAATGGCGGACAAAAATGAGACAAAGATTGAAACTCTTTAACTAAATTTTAATACAAAGACTTCATAAGAAAGCAAACTACAAATCTCAGCAAAAGTTACCAAACTAGTTATCGCGAGGTGTGTCAGCTACGAAATATCCACAACATCCCCGAGGTGAAAAACATAGGTTGACCGGCTGAATTGAAATGCCGGAGGTGATCGCGACAGCATGACAAAATCCCAGTTGAAAAAGTCAATTTTTAAATTCCGTCAGAAGCAAAACGCGAAATGGGACCCAACGAGACGTCCTAAGAACCTACCATGCCGTAATTTAAAGACGAAAGGTGCAACCATTCCACGTTTGCGAAGGAATAAAGCTTGGAGATTAGATAGTTCACAAACAAAACGCGACAAACGCAAATCTAACCTGTGCAACGTCCAGTTGCAACTCAGGAAGCAACCAGATGAAGTTAACAAATGTCCTTCAGTACTAAGAAAATCCGTTTCTTGGTAGATTTTAGCCTCGTTTCTCGCCATTTTGGTTAGAGCAACTTGTGCTGGTTGAAGAGTTTCTTCAGTTGCGAAGATAAACTTACTTGAACACAGTACATGCAGAGTTTTCAGTTTTCAAACCACTCGAAAAACAGTTTTAAAGGAGAAGGTCATTCCAAAAAGCATATATTTTTTGCCATCACCAATAAAAAGTTTATATTGAGTTGAGTTACTCGCCGAAGTTTCAGCTTCTAAGGTGCATTCTATCCCAAGAATTTAGTCTCCAGACGGAAGCCCAGAATTTGCAATGGACAGCCGCCATTTTGAAACAAATACTCAGTGGCCAGGCCGGGCTAGGCCGCTAAGCGTGACGTCATGTTGTCCAACTTAAATTTAGTGGGAGGCTTGGAGTGCTTTTATTGGCTGGTTTCTTGAGTAATTTCGTGTGAAAATGCCGTCGTGGTCTGCCCCTGCTTGTTCAAATCGATCGCATAAAGATCCAGAAAAAACGTTTAAACGTGCATAATTCGCCGTTTAACAACAATAGGTTGGCAAAAAAGTAAAACTGGACCAGCTTCGTCGGAAGGTAGTTTTATGACAAAACACTTGAGAATGTCTACGTTTTAAATGAATCGAACACTTCACAGGGGATTGTTACGAAGTCAGTTACAGATACGAACTGTTGGGTGAGAAGACAAGAAAGAGGAATAGTGGAAGCATACTATTGGAGTTCCTTGCACCGCTCGGTGTAAACAAACCATCGAAAATTCTTCGTTTGCTGTGATACAATCTCCTCGTGACACCACCAAGAAGTAAAATAAATATACAAACAACTGCGGTAAAATATAACTGCTTACGGCTTTATTAAACTGCGTTTTAGTATCTGACGCAATTTACAAAGAAAAATAGTCTTTCCATTTACTGCGACCAACGCAGTATATGCTAAAAATTCTACCTGCCATTTTGTTTCCTGCCTCTGCCTGTTTTCGGCAACAAACACATTCTCTTC
>Ga0126343_10001657_pt1 | contig 10751 bp, 5 predicted proteins | sample Cyp2metagenome_FD_92531 | JGI IMG/M metagenome (GOLD analysis project Ga0126343, IMG submission 92531) | Coral microbial communities from Lord Howe Island, Old Settlement Bay, Australia - Cyphastrea 2 metagenome | ecosystem: Host-associated > Invertebrates > Cnidaria > Coral ... | reverse complement strand
GTAATTTTAGCATCATAGAACATTTTTTACCTTGATAATGGAGTGATGTCTACTCCGAAACGTCGGTTTAACTTGTTATCTCTAACTTTTATAGTTTTATGTTTTAAGAAATCTCTTTTAATGCGTTTACATAATTTCTACAAATTGCGAAAATTGGGTACACTTTATTTGATAGTCTCTTTAAAGCGGCCTTCACACGGCAAACTAAAGTTGGCAAACTCATGTTTGCAAACTCAAGTTGGTGTGTGTGAACGGCGCAAAAACAGTCGGCAAACACGTTGGCAAACTGTTGGAGACAAATAGAACGTGTTTGCCGACTGTTTTTGCGCCGTTCACACACACAACTCGAGTTTCCCACCACGAGTTTGCCAACTTTAGTTTGCCGTGTGAAGGCCGCTTAAGGGATTTTAAGTATAGACTAGAAAAGAAGCAAAACCACCTGCCGAACAATTAGAGAAGTATCTGATCCAAGAAGAACAAATCACTTTTTTCCCCATGTGGTATAGCTTATTGTAATCAGGTGCTTCGCGTTTAGTCTTTACTAAATCTATCATAATGAATACATAGATTCAGTGAACTGGAATTGCTGCTGACAAAATTTTGAAAAGACAGGATCGAAAAAAACCCGGTAAGAGGCGCTTGTTTCACAAGCTATTACTTTGACAGCCTCCGTTGAGTATGGCTTAGAATGACATTGGACAGTTTTTGATAAAGTGCAAAGACTCAGATCGCAGCAGTTCTATACATATATTCCTTAGTAAACTAAGGGGCGGGGAAAATTCAGCCCCCCTATTCCCCCTCCCGCCCCTTCATTCCAGTTTAAGAAATTTTTGAAATTTTGCGGGGACGGGGCTGGCGATTCGGGAAAAATACTTCAGTGAAAACCTTCTAAAAGTCAGTCAAGGCTAGGCTTGCAGGCTACTTCTCGGTGACGTTTACCTTGTCAAAACGACGTTAAAATTAAGTTCAGATGATACTAGATCGATTTATTCTGTTTTGGAAGAGCCATTCGTCGTTTCAATGTATATCGTCGAAATCTACAAGATGGATATTATCAAACAAAAACAAAAGAATAAAGGAAGATTTATTCGGTTCTTTTATAAGTTTCTGATTTTTCGAGAATGTCGATCGAGATCGAAGAGTTTGCGGGGTTTCATTTTTACGTGGGAACTATAAAGTTAACGTTTTTGTTTTTAATACGATTCAAACGCGTTTAAACTGACAACACTCGCGCTATAGGGCATTGTGTAATTTTCTCGGGCAATAAGGTCACTGCCAACTCCTCCCCCCTCCCCTCCAAGTCCGAAAGTGCTCATACGCCTATGTCTCCCAAAAAGGATGTTCCATTATTGTTATTGAGCTGAACCAAGCAGAGAGGGAGAGAAAGAGAGTTGATATTATCTACCGCTCAAGTGAGTCAGAGTTAGGACGATGAGGCATCTTTATCTAAGTAAATCCCTTGTCTTTTATTTATTAATTTCATCAACCCGTTGCAAAATTTTCATATTTTCACGACAGTTTCAATCGGTTTGTAATTTCACAAATAATCAGCTACCAAGATTACTCGTATTCTGATAGTCTACTGCTATTGTTCCCTAAGGTCAATCAGTCGCGGCAATCCAAGTGATGCCGATTTAACTAATTTTGCTTCGTTTCAAGAATTCTCTCTCTAAGCATCTCGCTTGATGGCGACTTTGATGTACTTGATTCCAACCCTCTCTCCTTTATCACTTTTGTAGACTTCAAGAATGAGTCCCTTGCTGAATATCAGTCGGTTGTTGTAGCCAGCGGTCCTCACAAAGCCTCCGTCATGCGCAAGGTAGCACGAGCCCCAGCGTTCATCCAGCTTGAGAGTGAAGACAAACTGACCGGGATAGAAAGAGTCGCTGGGTTTAGGTGTAATTGGTTCGTATCGAGTTGGGGACAAAGTAGAACCGGAAAGGCCTTCCATCCCATAACATGGAGAATGACTGCCGTAATTCCCCCTGTCAGCTGTGTGAAACCCGATAAATCTGGTACCGTCTGACACACCATATCTGATATCGCTGTCAGGCACTTTTCCAATACTGACGTCATTTGCAACTGTGATTTCTACGGTCAGCGGAGTTGAATCCCTACAGACGCCAGCGGGAATCAAGGGAACTTTGAGAAGTGCAGCGTTTGCTATTGAGCCTGCGTTGAATGTGAGTTGGTCAGTGGTAATTTTACGAGTACTGTCTATGTAGGACGCATGCGCCTCCAACCAATAAGGAGTCATGGTCTGATGGTAAATCAATTTTCCCTAAAAAACGTCATTAAAAAAGGAATCAAGACTCTTAAAACTTAGTTGTTGCCGAGCTTAAGTGTTTTTAATTAACGAGACACCATAAGTGGGATTTTTTTTGTTATTTAAAAAGGGTCAGGAGCCATAATCGGGGACGTAGACCGTAAGTCGTTAGATCCGCGCGCACCAATGACATGGGACAATTTTTCTACTTTAGAAAAAATTGCGCCATCCTGACGTCATATAGCCGCTAGGATCCACGCACATGTCGTGGGTTCTTGTGTTCTCGTGAGGATGTTGTCCCATTGCGTGATCAAATAGTGGCATTTGCGAAATTTTCTAGAGGATTTTTCACAACAATATGGTATTTAATTAAGGCAGGGACTAAGAACCAGAGGGCTTATACGTAGTTTAATTTTATGCCCTGACCTAATGGAAAAGGTGAGTTTTTCAAGATCGAAAACAAGACTTACGTGCTATGAATGAATAATAAGATCTGCTATGAATGAATAATAAGATCTGCTATGAATGAATAATAAGATCTGCTCGCGCTAGCTGTATTTTCTCAAACAATGTTCATTATACCCAAACCCTATTTTTATGGTTTCTTATTGTTCCTGCTTGTTTGGCGAGTCTGTAAAAGATTTTGAAAGAAAAATCTCATGTGTACAAGTAGCTTATTTGCATAGTGCAGCGCCTGCACTTTTAAGTCCGAGTCGGTGTTTTCAATTCTTGGTTTTCATGTGACGTAGGCATTTTTTATAATTAAAAACTACCTTTCCTTCTGAGGTTTTAGTTGCATCAGACAAAAGATCCTATAGGAACTTGACATTTGACAGTGTTTTAGCTCGACGGGGTTCTTCCTTTTGTAACAGAACACGTTTCTATTTGTAAGCTTTTGCGTTGCGTGACGTGAAATTGGTGGCCAGAAAAGGCTGTCGCGTAGGTCAAAAGATAAGTTATCGCTTTATTTTTTGCTAGCTAAACGGTGCTTGCACTAGAAGAAGCATTTATTTCAATGTGTCGGAGCTCTAGACTAAACAAAATTCATTTCAATAGCAAAACTAAACGACAGATGTTTTTGTCACGTTACGGCCGCCATGTTTGTGTCCCTCTGAAGGGCACAAACACGGCGTTTCCACACAAAGCTCTATAAATTTAGGTGACACATTTCTGCGAATAACGCGCGAATGAAAAACAGCAGAGACCTGATTCTTGGCGAGGTTGTTTATATTGCAATCATCTATCATATCCCAGATTCTTGAATTTATTTATTGAATGGTTACGATTTTAGTTTTGATCACATGACTGGCGAAAACCGAGAATTGTCGGCAAATCTTGAAAAAGATGTCTTTCGTTATCTTTAGTGCTGAGAAGCTGCAACAATTTTTACCAACGCCAAATGCTTCAAACATCATGTGTCTCTTCAAAATAATGAAGTCTTACTCTACGAAAATAAAATAAACGAGGAGTTTTGATAACTCGATCAACAAAAAAGAAATCGAAGTTGATTGAAGAAGCGCCATCTTAACTTTGCTGATTATTTCCGCTGTATTCACATATCTTAAACTAAATCTTGAATACCTTCTCAAACATTTATCAACCTTAACCATATTTAAAAACTATAGAGATATTATGTGAGTTCGATGTACGTTTTCGCACGAATCAAAAGTGCGGAAGTCCAGTTCGTCCTGTTTTACTGACTACATGTATACAAAACACGCATCGGTGGGCGCTCTTATCCATCGACAACTGAAAACTTATTGGATTTGTTCTCACAAAACTGAGCAGTATCTACAGTCGTAAACCTTTTGGACCTTGATGAAACACCAAGCGCTACTTACAATTCCGAAATTCCCGCAAGCGTTTGGAAACTAAGGCCTAGGGCAAACGTCGAGTCCAAGTCGCGTCGAATGAATTAAAAAAATAAAAAAATAAAAATATGAAACGACGGTAGATTATGAACCGCACTCGGCCTATGGCCGCTCATTTAAATAGGTGCGACATAGAGAAAGCACGTGTCCCGGTGCCGACGACGGAGCCGAGAACAACGCCTAGTAAAAAATGAGTTTACATTTTACAAGCGAAATCCGTGATTGTTTAGATCTGCTATGTAGGCAGATATCTCTCGAAACGTGCCTAAGCTAAATATACACGAAAGCATGCTATTCCAAATGCAATTAGTAATGGTAATAGGACTGGGTGGAGTCCAATTTGGTCTGTAATCATACGAGTGATAACAAAATCGGACGACCGCGCAGCGGGAGTCCGATTTGTTCATCACGAGTATGATTACAGACTGAATTGAACGACAAGGAGTCTTATTATCAATTAATCATAAATATTACAAATCTCGAGAAAAGAATAGCCAAGTTATGAAAGAAGGGGAAAATTCGCCTTAAATAACCTACGAAGGAGACGAAAAACCTCCTACCAGTAATTAGGCGCCGAAAACACAAAAGCAAGCCCAAACTTTGAATTAATGTGATTGGTTGATTTAAACTACAACTTCAAATGTGATTGGCCTATTGAACTGTCCGATAACAAACTGTCCAATAACGAAGTGTCCAATAACAAACTGTCCGATAACAACTTGGCAAGTGAATTAGTGGAAAAATAGGAGTTTTTTAAACCAATCACAATCGAGGAAATTGTAATTTTTATGATTAAACACGAAAAATTTGCCGTTGTCGTCCTCGTTCAGTAGGCAAAGCAGAACTTGGTCATCTGACGTTGTTGTTTTGCAGAGGACGGCAAAGAAATGTACAAAGATTTATAACGCGCGTGCACAGCTATTGTGTTGTTCATTAACTCTTTTGTTTGGTGATGTTCTGGTTGCGGTTGTCGACGTGGTTTGCTTAGGGCTGGTTCACGCTTTGACGTAAGCATAAGCATAAGCCGACATACGCAGACGCAAAAGGTGCTAATTATCTGCATCGTAATGCTTCTGCGTATGTCGGCTTATGCTTATGCTTACGTCAAAGTGTGAACCGGCCTTTAAGCTCCCTATTCACTCGATGTGCGACTAATTACAGCTATGAACTGCTAGCGAAATGCCGATACTCTGCTTTTCCGAAAACGGTAGACCCTTTGCGGCTCTCCTTAGGTCCATGTCACCAGCAGCGCTATTACCGGCTTTCTACCCCTCAACGTCCTCGTTTTCTTGAAATACTGAGCATTTATTGCAAGTAGGCAATTCGCATCTCGAGCATTTGTATTTAGTGCCCATGAAACAGGAATAATTATCACATTTCCACCACGCTGTGCGATGTCAGCAATGACTTTGGGCATTCTCAAAAAGTCAAGTCAGCACCAAAAGGAGCGCTACTAAGGAGGACGAAAATGCATTCCCGGCCCGGGGCCCGTTTCTCGGAAGCCAAAAAACTTTTCGGGCCCGAAAAGCCATTTTTCGTTCATCCGTATCTAAAAACGGAGAAACGTATACGCCTCGGAAACTTCTAACATGAAGTGAACCTCTCTTTATTTTAAGAATATGTAAATAAAACAGCTCTGTAATCGTCAGGTTCGAGATTTTGCTTTAGCTTGACGGGCCCGAAAAGTTTCCGGGGCTTTAAAGAAACAGGCCCCCGGTCGCGAAAGTTTCTTTGTACAGCGCGTGCTCGTCAGGGGGGGAAAATAGCGTTTGGCTGATGGGGGAGTATGTACTTTTGGGACGTTTGCCCATTCCGTCACATTTGAATCAACTGTTTTGGAATTGCACGCATTTTAGGCATCCTACTGATGAACAGTTACGGCAATTAGATATCTACAGGAGCCGCACATCAGATCGTGGTCTGTCCTCTTCGAATTGTAATTTACATTATTTATGAATTGAGTTCAGCGCGTGTTTAGAACGGCGTTTGCTGAAACGCCGAGCCACTGTCACATTATCCGACTTGGCAAGTCGAACCTGTGCTAGAGTCGAACCAATTTATTTGAGTCGAATTAAGTGCGTCGCACCATTCATGCCCCTATGTCATAATTAATAGATTCGACGATTTAAATTCGACTACGATTCGACGTTTGCTCTAGGCCTAAGAAGCGCTACATCCGCAAAATCCGCGCAGCATGTATGCGCGTGTGCCGCACACGATGGCGCAATTTATTATAAATTGCACATGGTTTTCTATCAGACAAAAGCTTTTAACCAGAATAGGTAATGTTGAAATCACTAGCTTCTGAGAAAAGAACGTGACTCACCTTTACATCACAGGAATCCGCTGAACATTCTGATTGCACACAACAGGAAAGAGAGACCTGGGCGACAAGAAAGTAAACAATAGTTATTTAATGCTGAGAAAAATTGGGTCAGTGGCGGTGTGCGACGCACATCTTGGGACCTTCGCCTTTGGTTTGAAACCAAAAGATGTCTTGTTTTCCCTGTTTGACCCTTTAATTGTTAAATGGAACAAATTCCACCCAAGAAAACTGTCCTTTTGCTTAATTATTTGAACAGGGCCTTGAAGTGTCTATATCGTCAAAATTTTATTTTGTTATCTGATTCTATATATCACCCAATGAACTTTTGCCAGAGAAAAATTCGATTTGGATAAAATGCAATCTTTTTTTTAGAAGTTTTTAAAACTTTCCAATTTGCCGCCATTTTGGTCCACCATTCGCACCAGTCTTCCCTTGTTTTGGAATGAGTTGTGACCTACATTAAGGAGCACGTGATATCAGGCTTGACTTATCTCGCTTGTTTTACCTCTGTAAATTTAACTTAGTAGTTCATACAAAATTCTGGAAAAGAGCATTTTGCATGGACTACAAAGCTAAATTTGCAGAGGTAAAACAAGGGAAATAAGTCAAGTCTCAAGTCACACGTTCCTAAATCTACGTCACGACTCCAAGCATGTCGATGAGGTGATCAGCGGCACGGGTAGGCCGCAAGAAAAAAGGATTTTCAGGTCTTTGAAGATTCGTAAAGAAAAACGCTTTTTATCCAAATCGAACAATTTTTTCGCCAAGGTTCATTCATGAAATGTAGGAACTGATGTGAAAAGAAAAAATTTGACGGTATGGGCGCGAACCAAACTTTTTAAGAGACGAATAGTAACAAGCGGATAAAATATGTTTTACTTCTGAGACAAACGTATGAAAGTCAAAGTGTTCTTGCTAGGCCAAGTGCTTAGTTTGTAGCTAGAAACTCGTTCTTAGTTCAGTGTTCTCCTGACAACTCATAGCAAAGGCTCTCAAACGAAAAGAGGTAGCCGGTATTAAAATTAACTCACATTGCACATCGCCAGGCAAAGAGACAGCAGTAGTAACATCTGCATATTCACACGATACTGAGCCATCTTTCAAGATCGATATTCTTTGATCTGTGAGGGATAAACAAAAAATGCTGCATGTATGTATAATAGACACTTGCAGTAAACAAGAATGCTCTTGGGTGACTCCATATTATCCCAAATTTCTCTTATGTGTGTCTTATTGATGGAAAGTGTTCAAAACACTGCCTGGCAAATGTTTTTCCCAATGAACAAGATCCCGCAAAACAACAATCTTCACCTAGGAAAAAAAACTGACGTTGCTGTTGCATGACTATAGCACTTAGCTAACAGCTAAATGATTAGACATAAGATAATGCAGGGCTGGCGCAGTGGTGAGAGCGCTCGCCTTCAACCAATGTGTCCCGGGTTCGATTCCCGGACCCGGCGTCATATGTGGACTGAGTTTGTTGGTTCTCTAGTCTGCTCCGAGAGGTTTTTCTCCTGGTCCTCCGGTTTTCCCCTCTCCTCAAAAACCAACATTTGATTTGATTTGATTTATTTGATTTACAGTATCCCCAATTAGTAGAGCACTTGTGCTTGGCTAGAATGATTTGAGATTAGTTTATCTAAGATTAAGTTCAGTTAAGTGATTCCACTTTGTATATTAAAAAACGTGTAGTGGGTTTAACTGAAAAACACTTTGTTGTTTATACGGAAAATTAACTGATCTTGTCTTAAGTTAAGCAAAAAATTAAAATGCAGAAATTTTGACGACTGTAAGAACTTTGCACCTGTATTTGCAGAAACCGACCACTGAAATTTTCGTGGAAGATATAATTGCCTTCATTTTGTCTACAAAATTCAACCTACATAAGCAATGAACGAAAATGGCCTTTATTTTGACAGACTCGCTTTTTTCAATTTTTGAGGATTTTTTTGCAGGCACCACCTAATATCGGAAATGGAAATTCCAAAATTTGTGGGTTACGTTATGCTTGCACAAAATTTGGACATTTAACAACACTACCTAATTCTTTCAGAATTTCTGAATAATTATTCCCTCTTTCTGCACAACTAAAAACTATTTGCTTGTCTTAAACACGAGCAAAGTTATGACGTTTTATTTTGATACTCTAAAAATGTCTTTGCCCGTTCTGCTTACATAGCTTCCAAACAAATAGATTTTTCTCAAAAGTGGGACCTCTACATAAATCATGACTATTATCACCGTAAGATACTAAGCCTAAGCTACAAATATCTTTGTTAAATGTTGTGGGCACTCGCAATTTTGATCGAAGTGCAAAAAGTTGCCTTACTACACATGTGGTACATTAGGAGCCATTAACGGGGATCACGGCTCCTGATTGCAATTTCTTTTGGAATAAAAGAAAAATCTGAGAATTGCTGAGTTCTTTGCATCGTTGTCTTTTCTAACATACATTTATGATAAAAGAGTAAAGTCATAAATAGGCTGTGTTCAATCATAAAGAAAAAAGACATAGATAGCGAGAGCAGTGACCAAATAAAATAATCGCTGTACCAAGGCCATGTATAATAGACGTTTGTAGAAAACACGAATGCTTTGGCGTGCTTGGGTCTCGTTTCTCAAAAGCCCCAGAAACTTTTCGGGCCCGCAAAGCCCTTTGTAGTTCATTGGTATTTAAAAACAGAGAGTTGCATACGCCTGAAACTTCTTGTATGAAGAGAACCTATGTTTATATTAAGAACATGTGACTAAGCTGCTCTGAAGTCACGAGGTTTCAAATTTTGCCATAGCTTTTCGGGTGCGAAAACTTTTTCTGGACCCTCGAGAAACGGGCCCCAGGTCATTATCCCAAATTGGTCTTTAGCTTATGCGTGTTTTCGTAGGATGACTTAACGGGGAGTGTCTGCGAGGTAAATATTTTGCGATAAGAAAGGCCCTTCGAAACGGCTATCTTCACCTACACATTTGCTGGATTCTTTTAGGGACTCGGGAAAAAACGTTCAACATCTTAAAAACGTCAGAGCCTTGTTCAAAGAGCAGCAAGACAACAGTTAAACGTTAAAACATAAGATGATAACCGGAACCAAAATAATCAGCATTATCAGAAACGTTTTGGGCATAACAAGCTTACAACAGAAACTTTTGCAAAGCCTACTTGTATCCGCCCTCGCCAGTTGATCTGTGTTACGAAGATTTTTTCAAGGAAATGATTAGTAATAGACTAATATTCCTATTTTATTTTGTCTATCACCTCCCGGTTAATGTGTTTGCTCAGTCTAATTTACTGGGGCATAACTGCAATTGACTGTGATTCACCTTGATTAAACAAACGTGACTGCCATCTCATCAAAACTAATGGGTAACTGGGTACGATTTGTTCATTTTAGACTCGATTCAGATAATTCAGATAACTCGATTCAGATGATTCCTCTTTGTACATTCAAAAACTAAATGTAATATGTCGAGCTGAAGAAAAATAAGCAAAATAAAAGCGTTTCCAATCTTTGTTGTCATATGTTAAGCAACAAATTAAACTGCAGACCGTTTTTGACAACATTGAGAACTTTGCACCTGTATGTAAACCGTCATAATTGCTTTTAAGGACGATTTTCAAACTTCATTTGAGTGTGATTCGCCTTGAATAAACAAAAGCCACTGCTATCTCATCAAAACAAACGGGTGACAGGGTAGGATTTGTTTAACACTCGATTCAGATAAGTGATTCCTCTTTGTATATTCAAAAATTAAATGTTGAAGGTCGGACTGGAGATAAATAATCAAATTAAAAACGTTTCCCTTCTTTGTTGTTTACACGGAAAATTAATTGTTGTTGTCATATGTTAAGCAACAAATTAAACTGCAGAACGTTTGTGGCATTTTTGAGAACTTTGCACCTGTATTTAACCCGTCATAATTGCTTTCAAGGATAATTTCGAAACTTCAATTGAGTGTGATTCGCCTTGAATAAACAAATGCTAAAACTAAAATTAAGGACGCTTGGACACATTGCTACTGCGCATCGCTACTGCGAACGCAAATTCACACGCCACGTCATGCATCGAGCGCGCACGCTAAGAAATAAAACAAACAATGATAGTGAAGATGGCCATTGCTACAGCTTTGCCTGGATTTTACGATCTTGGACATTCGGTGACCCCTACTTTTCTTTTCAGAAACAGATTTTATTTACATTGAGCTACACATTGTTCAAAACTGAATGAAAACTGAGCATGGGAGGTTAAAAAATTTCAAGATTTCTGTCCACGGCACATCGGATCCTGCCATCTTG
>Ga0126343_10001656_pt1 | contig 10754 bp, 6 predicted proteins | sample Cyp2metagenome_FD_92531 | JGI IMG/M metagenome (GOLD analysis project Ga0126343, IMG submission 92531) | Coral microbial communities from Lord Howe Island, Old Settlement Bay, Australia - Cyphastrea 2 metagenome | ecosystem: Host-associated > Invertebrates > Cnidaria > Coral ... | reverse complement strand
GGTTTACTAACACCGTGTGCGAGATATTTTTGTCCTTCCTTTATTGTTTGCATTTCAGTCGTTAAAATTAATCACGAGATTGGGGACAAGGCCGAACTTGTTTTGATGTCCACGAATGGAAATTTCTTTCCCCCAAAAGACAAAACTGTTGAGTCACTTGATTGTGGTGGATAAAAACCTACTCTCGATATTCTTCTGCCTGGGTAATATTTGTGATTAAGTATAAAACATACATGTAAATACATGTAATACTATCACTATTACTGATCAATCAATCAATCAATCAATCAATTAATCGAGGTGATGGCTATTTATTAAACGATATTTAACCAGTGGAATTGAAAACTTCGAAGACCCAGGGTTGGGAAAAGTTTGTTAACCTTAGTTACGATGTATAAAAAGGCATGAAAGTGACGCGATGAAATGCAACTATAGATTCGACATAAAAACTCAATGGCACGAATTTTGTGCCCAACCAGAGATTCAGATTTCCAAAGTTTCTTGAATAAATGCGATAAAAGTAATAGGCTTAGACGCAGTTACATTATACTTGTAAAAAAACTGTCACGCTGATGATGCTCACGGCTCGATCTACCTTGTGTCCCTTCGAATATTAAACAGTCCCTGGTTCTCTGAAGATGCCCTTATCAGGGAAAATATGAAGCAGGTCAATAAATTATCATAGCGCCATTGAAATTAAGGATGCGAGTATATTTAAACATGAACTTTAATCTCAACTGTCTTGTGTGTTTATAGCTGAGCTTTCCTGGGACCAAATGGACAACGAAACAAACGGACTGGCAGACTGGTTCGTTGCTAGACACACCATAGACCGGAGACTGGGGGAGGTAAATTAAATGATACAGCTATCATCATATGAGCCCGGGCTACGCCCTAGAACTGATCAGAAAAGGTCAGCGGGCTCAGCGTAAGCCATTTGTAATATTAGTAAAACATGAAAAACTACACAGCAAAGCTGAACTACGCAGCAAGACCAGTCGTCAGGTTTTCGGGAGAGAGGTGCGTGCTCTCAATGTGCTTGGCTTGCTGGACGGCACGTGTGGCTGCTGTGCATGCTCATCTTAGAGCGGTGGGTATGTATGGTGGCGCCAGCTGTCCGGCTGACTAGTGCTTGGGAGCGTGCTTCCCTATCCTCTATTCATGCGTCTAATTTACATTTTTAAGACTAAACTTTCTGAACTTTGTATTTATGTTTGACTGTTGTTTGTACGTTTGTCTTATATTGTCTGCTTTGCGTTGTCTGTCTGTCTGTTTATAATAGATTTTAAGGACGTTCGCGCCAATTACTACTGCGCATCGTTACTGCGCACGCAAATTCACACGCCACATCATACATCGAGCGCGCACTAAGAAATAAAATAAACAATAATAGGGAAGATGGCGTTTGCTACAGCTTTGCGTGGATTTAACGATCTTGGACATTCGGTGACCCCTACCCCACAAACAGATTCTATTTACAATGATCTACACATTGTCCAAAAATGAACTAAGACTGAGCGTGGGAAGTTAAAAAAATTTCAAGATTTCTATCCACGAGACATCGAATCCTTCCATATAGTGATTGTAAGGTGCGCGAAGCTATGGTCGCTAAATTCGAACTTGTTCTCTAAGGAACCTCACCAGTTGACTTAATTCTCTTAGTAGGTCCACTTAAACAATATTTGGCAGAGAACATTTTATTTCAAAGATCTTATTGCAATATTTTGGGGCTTACAGACACTGTGGCCCGATTTTTCAGATTTAGGGTATTTTTCGGGGCATGTTCTCTCCAAAACGAAGTCGGTGAACCCCAATAGTATATTGGGGGTCACACCTTTCTGTGTGGCTAGTTTAAACAAAATCTGTGGGTGGGAACTTTTTGGGCGTGAACTTCCTTAATTAATTATACAAACCATAATACTACTTTAGATATATAACTATGCATATTAATCAATTCTCTTTTTTAAGGATATATTTTTTAATATTCTCTACGTATACTGGATTTCAATTTTATTCTGTATCTATTTTATTCATTTACAGTGTCCACAATTAGCTTGTAGCTAAATACCTTGACACTGTTTATGTATGTATGTTCAAAAAATATGGATTAGCATTTCCTCTTAATCGTGCTTACATCAAATAAGAAGACGCATTTTGTTCTACGCATGCTCCGCGACGTCTTTTCTGACACGTTCGCAATGTATACAGCATGGTCGAAGTCAGTTGATGTGATACAAACCAAATCTCTGTTTTGTTGCATTTATTCCTCAAGAACTTTGAACAAGCCGTAGTTTTGCCTGTACTTCCCTTCCCTTCCTGTGTTGTTGAGTCAGTGGAGTCCACGAACAGCAGTCCTACTGCCTTAGAGCAGGGAGTGGCCAGAGCATCACCTTTAATGTACAGAGTGATGGAGGAAAGAGCGGAGCAGGAACGGTGGCGGAGGGAAATGGACCGAAGGGAAAGGGAAATACGAACACAAAGAGCGAGAGAAAACATGCAAAGAGAAACAAGGGAAGTGGTGGAGGCTAACGAGTGGCCAGACCAACAAAGAGCGATTACTAGACCGGGAGGCACAAGCCTTCATGAAATGGTGAATAACTTTCATTTCAGTACATTCTGTAAAGTGAATTCTTAAGAAGATCGTACTTTTTAGTTTTCTCCTCTGATGGTGTCAAGACATCAATAACGCGAGAGATGAATTCAAAATAATATCACTTGACCGCCTGACCGAAACCAGTACGCTACCACACTTGTGGGGTTGTCTGACCCGAGTATACGTAAAAAGATATCGGCCGTCAATTGTACAATGGAGGCTAATTATAACCAATTTCATAATGGACAGCTAACTTAAATCTGAGTCACTCCAACTGCGGTCATGTACAATTAATTTTCCTTCATTTTTACAGATTGCACGCAACACAATTTGCGGAAACTGTGGCAGACAAAAACAAATGTAAGTGTTCAGCCCATCTGCAAAAATATTCACCTTGCTGGCTGTCTTTGCTTTCGCTAATTTCTTTCTGGTCTTGTTGGCTCAAGGCAGGATTAAGCTATTCCAGGGTTTCAACAGTCAACAATTTGTGCCTTTTTGATCCCATCTTCTGTCTGTGTAGGATGTACCTTTGCTCTGGTTTGGTGGCCTGTTGCTCGCTATGCATGCCTCTACTGAACTTAGGCTGTTGCTAACCTGCTATACTCTAGACTTTGATAGCTCAATAATTGGAGGTCAAGTTTGGGTGATGAATATATAACCAGTTCGTAGCATAAATTGAAGTAATCTTGTTGCATTTCTGGTGATCATTATTCTATGCTTGACGCGATAGTGATCCTTTGCGCTCCCAGAGAATGAATTTGGTCGCAGCTTTTTCTTCACACATGTGCAGAAGATGCGTCTACGTTACTGGCAACTACAAGGTCGACGAAACACTACACACAGGATTCACTCGAACACCGCTCTTCCATGCGGTGGAGCCCAAAGTGTAGGGCGCGCACGCTCCTATCATCACAGCTTTCAGAGGAGTGCGGAATTTTTAAGAGCAAAGTAATCCGTTGTTATTACGTATCTTTTGCCTGCCGAATTATTCCGTGCGTTTGAATGGAAAGAGATTCTGCTGTTCAAACTATGCGTGTGCTAGCCTGGGTCATTGAATGATCGATTAATTGGTTCTAACAAAGAGCAGAAACTTATTGCTTCCCTTCAGAGCTTGTTTTGTTCGACTTGAATCACCTCATGTAACATTTTCCTCTTTTTTTTTGTTCGTTTTTTCCGTTCGTTTAGTTCCAGGGTTTCTGAAACGAGCATACATCTCGGCCTGACGGAAACCCACAGGCCTGCCTTGGAAAAATGTGTTCAAGAGGCTTCTTCTTTGGTTCAACGGGTACTCAGGGAGCGAGAACAGTTTGGAGGAGAAACAAAAAGGAAAGAACGAGAAATAAGAGAACGAAGAGCACGAAGGAAAAGAGAGAGGGAGGCAAGACAACAGGAGGAAGCTAGCAGGTGGCCCCAACAACAGGAGGCCATCACTGGGCCTTGGTGTGTGTGCGGTAATGAGGGTCTGGAGGTAAAAGACGTTTTACCAAGAGAAGATCAATGTAAGCACTTTTATCTTCCCTTGGTAATATTTATTAGGTTTGACGTGTTAGATAGCCAACGTTCACCCTGTCAATAGCATGTGGTCTTTTTGGTGGGCAAGTGTTGAACAATTTTGTTCGCTTTATTAGAGATCTTCATCTATTTTCGCTCTTATTCCCAAGTTAAGGCCTCGTTTACCCATATCCAATCGCACTAAGAAGCTTTGTTTCTTCGAATGCAAGGCACTCCCTCGCTCACTGAAAGACGACTGTATTTCAGGTAATCTTGCTGACACGTTTCATATCTCCGATCTCAAAATTAAATTGCGCCTCAGTAATTATGCATTTAAAAATCAAGCTACACCCAGTGAGTGGAAGGGTCATGATTCTTTTTACTCAAGCAACTGAGAATATTTCACCAAGAGTTCAAACATACAACGGTGTCGGGATTCTAGAGCTATAGTTGTGTGGTGTAGTAGCCGTGGAGAAGTGAACATTACACGGGTGTGATGTAATCTTCTTTATGACAACTTTGTTTGTCTAATTATGCTTAAATAAATGCGCCGCACGCTTCAACTAAGGTTTATTCCTTTGTTTTTTGTTTTGACAGGCTGCACAAGGTTCTGAACAAGGCTTTGAGGCTCTTTCGGAACCACAACAGGAAAGTTGACATTCAGTAGTAAACTATGATACATAGGACATGGATGGTTTTAATTCGACAAGTTAAATTGTGTTGGACACTTGCATTGAATATTGCAGAAACCAAGCTGCACGTACACAGTCCAACCTGTATTAGGCTTACACCCTCGCTGGACCCCAACTAAGCTAGTGTCTGCTCTATTAGTTCAGGATGTCCGCTGAAGACATGTTTTTTCAGAATTCATTTTAAAAGAGTCATATTAATATTCTTCAGTATTAAAAGTATTTCTATGAGCAATGGCAAGTATATAGGATCATTCATTCACGATGAGTAGCTAAGGTCATGTGTGAACTCCGTATGACAGTAACTACCAGTGCAGTTTCTTAGCAACTTGATACTCTGGTTTTGACTAAACTTTAGGAAGACCAGTCAAAAAGCCGAGAAGATCATACACTAAACGTTAGAGTATTATTTATAGATTTATTTCAAAAGTTTAATGAATTTTTGAATGTAAGGGAAAAACAGCAGCTGGATATGCAATTTTCCTCACACGTAGATTTCTCAAAAAGTCAACCTCGTTTCCAGGGCTTTTCCCTTAAAGATCAGCCCTTCCCAATTGCCCTGGGTACGAGGTTGTTAGAGCATGTTAGGGTCGGTAATAAATTAAATTATTAAGCATTTTTGTTTGAAAACATAATGAGCTTGATAAATGCGAGGTATGCGATTGTAAAGAGCAAAATAGTTTTTACTGCTTTAATTTTGAATTAAAAAGTAACTTTTGGATATCTTTCACCTTTCAACGCTTTACCCAATCCTATGTTATAAGTTAGCCACCAGCCACACTATTAAATGCATATTTCAAAAGTCTCCGTTTTCATTTCGGAGAAAACGAAGCAAAATTTTTTCGGCCACACTAGCGTGTTCGTTTTGTTGCAGCATAACCACAATGATTCCTTTTCATTTGAAAACCCATAATTTCTAAGACGTTTTCGCCTATCGTCCTCACTAGAATACGCTCCGGCGAAAACGCTGAAGGAAATGACAGTATGTGACGCTTTTTTTCGTCACCGTTTTCAAAACTCCCTCCGATTTCACCTGTTTACCCTAGAAAAGATGCGTTTTCAAAACGGTCCACCGTTTTCATCAGCGTTTTCGGTTGTTCTAGTGTGGATACGCGAAAATGCATCAAAACGTTTGCGAAAACGCATTGGTGTTTGACATTTCAATATGCTGACGTCTACAATGCTTTCGGGGATTCCCCTTACTTCCAATTAACTATGTTTGTCTCCTTGATTTGAATATTTCTGCATGATCAAGTTAACATATGCGCAGTGTAGTTTTCGACAAGACATGCCTGAATCTCTACCGATGAAAATACCACAAAAAAATCTCTGACATGGTCGAAAGTTTTTCAGTCTTGACAAAGCAAAAGTTGATTGGTTACGGTAAGTCGCTTTTTTGTTCATTTTGGACATTATGTTGAGAATTTTTTTTCGAGGGGATTTCATCAGGCCTTGAACAGTAACCATCAAGAGGGAGAGACACAAAGACAAGCCCTTGCACGCCATCCGTCAGTTCTAAAATCAATCTATTAATTTGCTAGTCCCAGGGACTCTAATAAGGGCCTTTTCATATGAGCATGAGCCCGGTCAACCGGGCTGGCTACTAAAAGGTTTCCGAGATCTCGCTTCGCCACTCTTTCCGTCGTAAAAATATGTTGGTAGGTTCATATGAGAAGCCGGGCTGGCTCGGTTACCAAATCACCGAGATGGAAAATTTCCCATATGAACACTCCAGCGTGGATAACCGAGACGAAACTTTAAAGACAAAACTGCTTCGCTCTCGCAACATCGCGGCCAAAATGGCGTAGTTTCTGTTTTGTAGGTATCTCCACATTTGGAGTTTGCGAATTATTATTCGTTAATTCAAGATACAAGAGTCCACAAAGCTACGACAGCCGCGAACGATACAAGTTTATGTTCCACCATATTTTTTGGGTTTCATCCCGGTCTACCGGGCTGAAATGTTTCTTATGAACAGACAACAAATTCGTCTCGGTAACCGAGCCAGCTTGGTTACCGGGCTCACATTTGAAGAGACCCTAAACTAACTCGAGAAGACCTCGGTTTTCAGTGAAATCGACAGGAGAAAAATATGTGAGCGCTTGGTTATGAACATGTTGGCCGAAACATAGCCCCTGTTCAACTTGCTCATCAATCAATCGTACGATGGCTATTTATTACACAATGGAGATCACTTGTTGGACCACACAAATTTCATGCCGCAACAGCCTGCTTTAGTTTCCTCTAAGGTGTCCTGAATCTTCGCGTTAAACCTGAATTGATCTTCATCCGCTTTCTCTTTAACACGCCTTGGTTCTTCCAGTTTAAGTTTCTTGATCTCATGGATCTGAGCGTCTGACGAGTCCACGTGCGATCTTTTTAACTCGCCTATCGATTTCTAGAAAAGCTGCTCCATTTATTTCATCATGGTCTGGTTGTTGCTTTCTTTCATTTTAGCAATGACGTCTTTCGAAACGCTCTCTCCACCCATGGCAGTTGAAAGAAAAGACTTGGAAAGAAACAAAAGTTACACGGACTGATGCAGGCCTAGAATGCCTCACCACGTGATGAACTAACACTTTTTATATAATAGCCCAAGTTATTCTCGCATTTTTATTGGTTCCGCCTATGATCTATTAGAGGACAGATGCACGATTGACGTCATCATTACAAAGTTTTTCCCTATGTGTTTTAAAATGGCGGAAAGTTTTGAGAATTTAGATAATATTTTACATGATTGGGCAAAAGATAAGTACAAAAAAACTACTGTCGAGGCATTGAACAGGTACAAGAAGCATAGTCTAGCAGGAAAAAGAAAGATAAAGCCGTTTCTTTCTTAGAAAATGGCTCAGAAAAAATATTCTCCACCAGTCCGTAGTCGAGAGAGACAAACCAAACACAAAATTGGTCTGGGTAAGCTGAGAACCATTGCTTAACAAACCAAATAAACAAAACGTTTATGAGATTGATTCATTTAATAAATTCAACTTTTCTCAGTGGCAAAAAAATTCTTGACACACTGATTGATGTTTAGGAATGCGAAAAATAGAAACATCACCTCTTAAAGTCAGACAAACACATAACCTTGCTTTCCGATGCGATTCTTCCAGTCCAGTTCACGGCACAGCAGCGAGCAATCTACAGCTCATGGCCAACTACGTCGCAGCTAAAAGGTGTCTTCGACACTATTTCAAACTGATTTGATGATTACCGACCACAAAGGACACAAACTTCCACCGTCACTAACGTTCCTTTCCGTTCAAAACGCAAATCGGATGGTCTCCAGGTTGACCGCAATCGCAAGTTTTCCGAGCGTATTTTTCAACTCCTGCAATATTCAAGGCAACATCTAACCTTTTCGGCTCACTGGGCTGATCTGATGACAAAAACTGACTCGACTTTGCTTGCATTTTCTTTAAGAATTGTGGATTTTGAAGTTCAAGTCTTCCTTCGTTGTAAGTTTTTATTCCATGAGAAGCGAAACTCGAGTCAAGTTTGACAGTGGCGTGATTTGCCTAAACCAATCACAATTCTTTGCCAACGCATAGCAACCAGTGGGATTGCTTCATTTTGTATAGATCATGGATGGCGTCAAATGGCTTTCTTCGTGTTGTCAAAATGGGGCAGGCCCCACTTTCTCGCGCCTTACGTGAAATAAAGCAGCTTTTTTGCGAACAAAGTTTATTTCTTTATTATATAAAACAAATAGATTCCATGTTGCCGTGCATCTGTCCAGTAATAGATCACAGAGGTCGTCAAAATGTGGTAAGAACATCATTGACACACTCGGCTATCGCCTCGTGTGCCACTTTTTTGTTCTTACCACATTTTGACGTCACCTGTGATCTATTACTGGACAGATGCACGGCAACATGGAATCTATTTGTTAAATAGACAACCTGCTACCCATCATGCCTTACGTCAATCGTACCCAGACCCTTCTGTTCTCGTGCCGTAGAAATATCAATTTTTGTCTTATTCGCACGCTCAACCGTCGGAAATTACATTACTCACCTTTTCTCTTTGCTTGCGGTTGTTTTACTTGCTAGCTCTTAGTTTAGAAATTATACCTTACCTTAAAGTACCATAGATACGTTTGTGAAGGGCTTTTGTTGATTTTCTTTTGACTAATGATGAAAAAAAATGGCTCCTTGTTAAAAATATACCCGTATCAAGGCTAGAGTGCAAAATCCACACTTTATTTATGACCAAACTGGCTAAAATTAGCTAACATTGATACCCTATTTATGACCAAAGCAGCTGAAAACCATACTCTTTAGGGCCGCTCATACCTATGTAAGGGAGTACTCCCCGGGAGAGAGAGAGAGAGGGGGGGTGGGGGGAGTCTGTGGATTACACGTGTTTTCTACTTTTTCCTCCTTATTCCTCCTAATCCTTCAGGATACAAAAATTTGCAAACTGGATTTAGCAATTGAACTTATCATGTTGTTTCTATGCAAAACCCGAATGCAAGACAGATTTGAAATGCCATGGGAATTTGAAATATCGTGTCTACCATCCTAATGCCTGACCATAAAAGTAGCTAACAATTTACCTTCAACGCTATTGTAATGTAACGCCGCGGATGTTTAACGTGCCCGGCTATCTTGTCACGTGAGCATTGCATTGCTTGTACGGTACCATCAGTAATAGTTTCCATTGATGTTGCATAGCATGGACGTTTATTTCTATAAGCTCGGGAAACCTTAAGTGCAAAATTTACTAATTTATTGTTTCTGCGATCAGTAGAAAATATTGTTTTTGAAACGCCGAATAGCCGATCGAGAACAAACACACCAATGTAAGGCGCATTATGAGGATTTTTTCCCCTGACCCGCTCTCAATCTTCACGCTAGTCAGCGCAAAAGGCCGAAAGATTCTCAAATTTCCCGCATAATTTATTGTAAAATTGGCGAAATCTAAGGGATAAATGATAAGTGCAAGTGTAATTATGATGGAATTGGAAACAAACTAGCCTTCCCTTCCGCTGATTGCACTTGTTTGTAAACATATAGTCAATCCAGATGGTGTTGTAAGTGGCTGTTATGGGCGCTCATGTGTTCTGTACATATTTTTTGCGTTATTTTTCATTTCTGATGAGGTTGTTCCAGAAAACGCCATCAAAGCATGCATTGTGCATTAGAGCTGTTTGTCTACATGATTTGCATATGACTGTCAATTTTCGTGTTTGTCTACATAATTTGCATGTACGACTCCCATTGGCAGAATCACACAACGGAAAAACTGCAAACAATCACAGACATTGCTGACAAAAAAGAAAGTCTTCATTTTAAGGATGCTGGCAACAGTCTCTAATATTATTCTAACAGCTACCCTTAAATGGATGAATATTACCACTGTTCAACTAGAGGTGATACAATAGTGGTCAGCGATGAACCATTGCATTTAGTTTTTCGACTTATTGAAATTAAGTTGGCGCTCGATAAATATTAGGCACCTTAAGCAACAGACGTCGCCGACCTGACGACGGCAACCGGAAACGTGAAATTTCTATCGAGACATCACTGCGCATGTACAATAGGTTGTGACCTGACGTTGCCCTGAAGTAGAGGACGTGAGAACGTGGGGTTTCACGTCGCGACGAAGACCTGAGTACTTGATCTCTTCTTTCGATCCTTTTTAGCGTACTTCTGTGCTATTTTTATGCCGAACCAAGGTAAAGTTGCATAATTATTGCCTTTAGGCTCAAAACAATGTTCTGGAAGTATTTCTGGACGCATTTTTTCTTAACTGAAAAATTATTTTTTCGCATGTCAAACTACACGCAAATTAACATTCAGCGAAGAAGTTGCTTTCATTCAACATAGTGCCGCTTAGTATAATTATTTTTTTTCAGATTTCTCAACGTATAACCGGAAGATTGCTATAGCTTGAAATAAGATTGATTTTATTTTGGCGACCCTTCTTGCTGGTATTTCGTTTTGTATTCGAACGGCGTGTACATGTATTTTGCAATGTTT
>Ga0126343_10001655_pt1 | contig 10754 bp, 14 predicted proteins | sample Cyp2metagenome_FD_92531 | JGI IMG/M metagenome (GOLD analysis project Ga0126343, IMG submission 92531) | Coral microbial communities from Lord Howe Island, Old Settlement Bay, Australia - Cyphastrea 2 metagenome | ecosystem: Host-associated > Invertebrates > Cnidaria > Coral ... | reverse complement strand
TTGTTATTCTAATTTTCCACTATATATTGCTCCTCATTGTAATTCCATCTGTAAACTGACGATGGCACAGGAGTTGCCGAAACATGTCTTTCACATTCAGAAGTCTTGTTCTCTTTATCAAGTATATTAGTATTGTAAGTAGTGTAAGTGTTCATGTTCGTGTAAATAAAATTGCATTCCATCTGAAAAAAAAAAAAAAATTCGCAGCACTATGACCAGATCTGTTAAATCTCCGATAAGAAGAGGCCTGTCAATCATGATACAGGCGGATTTGGAACTTTCCAAAGGGTAAGTAGTTGGGGATAGCTGAGAAATGAAAAACCGATTAAGCCTGGAGGCCTGTGAATTACTACTATTTGACCAGGTGAAAGAGATTCGATGGGGATTGATGTTTGCGATAAACATCAACAAGAGAAGAGTCTGCTTTCAAAGCAGCAAGAGAATTTTTATCTGAAGAATGAAAATCATCCGAGTGAAATTTATCAATTGCACGATCAACACAATTTAAATCGCCAGCGATTACATAATCGCCTTAAGAGAGATGGAGTTGATGGAGTTGATCAAAGAAAGTTTTGCGATCAGAAATGCTAACTGGAGCGTAAATATTAATAAGATTAAATTTAAATTGAATTAATAAACTCAAAATGCGACCGTCGAAATCAAAAAGAAAGCGTTGGACATTTCTGGAGAGATTGGGTGAAAGAAGGACAGCAATGCCTGCTGATCTTCCAGTCGCGAAAGCCCAAAAACGTGCTCCACGCCAAGCGTTTTCAACAATTTCAGCCTGCCTTTTTCAAGAAACGTGAGTTTCCTGAAGAAGAAAAATATCATAATTAAGATGCACGAGCTCATGACAAAGTAAATTCACTTTAGTGGGCGAGCCGAGCCTGTGAACGTTCAAAGAAAGAATTCTAAGTTGCATTTAGAGTAGTGAAAGGGCTAAAGTAGGCCAATATCTATGGCTTCTTCTGCTGCCTGGGGGGGGTACTCACTGTCGGGGGAGTCGTGAGCTGAATGGTCACGGTGAGTTTCTATGTCTCTCATCTCTGTAATTGCATCGATCACGGTCATGATCATTCTCACTGTGTTGGTCATGGGAACGCTCATCTCACGAGGAGTGGTGCAGCTGGGGTGACCAATCCCGGTCCCATTTATGATAACGATCTCTGGCTACATCTCTCCAACGCCTTGTCATCATCGCTCTTGTCTCTTTCCCTGCACTTTTCCCGCTCTTTGTCTTGCTGCTTCTGTTTCTCCCGCTCTTTCTCCTGCTCTTTCTCTCTCTCCCATTCTTTCTCCATCTCCTTCTCCTGTTCCATCCATTTCTCTTGTTTTTGCTAATTCTCCTTTTGTTGTTCATTCTGTTTTGCTTGCTCTTGAGCTGATTTGGCAGGACGCTTGGCTGCTTCCGCTGAGGCGTGAATCGCTTCATGTTGCGCCGGTGTGCATTGTTTTTTTTTTGGCGGCATCGGCGTACAAGGGCTAGTCCGAGCCAGCCTAGACATTGGCACTAAAGGTGACGTACAAACATTCAGATAGTGGATGCATAGATTGGAAGCAAATACCACACAAAACTACTTCTATGCACTCTATGGAGAGATGGCCAGGCAGATCACAATTATAACAACGGGGCTGTTTACAATCATTAGCAAAGTGGCCCGTGCCACCAGAAAGTCGGCTTGACCTAGGCTGTGATGAATATTTCATCGCAATAGTCTCGCCCGCCATGTGAATTGAGCACGGGTTATCATGTGAAATTCGCATGAGTGCAGTTCGCACGCTGTTGCGAATTCCTGTTGCAATTGAGACATCCCTTCTAAAGGAAAGGACCCAATCAGAACAAGATAAACAGCTGATAATAACAGTGTCTGGCAATTCGTCTGGGGCTTCAAAAATCTTCACAATATCTGTACGCAAGTCCACATTGCCAACAAATACCACAGTTCCTTTTATTTCAATCCTCCCCTTAGATATCAGTTGGTCTTTCTCCTCCTGCTCAGTGAAGCTGACCACCCACATGCGGTTTAAAATTTTGCGCTGAATAGAAACAATTTTATCGGTGTCAAAACCAGCATGGTCGAAACCATCTAAAATGTCCTCACCAGTAATATCCTCGTCAATAGCGAAGGTAACCGACAAGTTCTTCCTAGGATGTGCGACATAATCATCGACCCTCCACTTGTTTTCGCACCAAACAAGGCGAACGCCACTCAAAGACATGAGGTCTTGCAATTCTGCCGGAATGAGATTAGCATCATCTTCATCTGCTTTGTCATTTTTAAATCTCTCAGGAGTTTCAGGGCTAGCATTTAATTCAGGAGACAAACCAGATACTTTTGACCAACCGCCAAGCCAGAGGCCTTTCGACTTGGACTGGTTGAGTTTGGAACCTGAGAAGAGAGAGTAAACCTCAAAAGAGGCTTTGACGGCATCATCAGAACACAGGATCAAGGAAGTGTCATCAGCATACTGAGAGATGGGGGACAGAGGCGGAGAATTAGGGAGACAAAGACCAGAGATACGGGGGTTACAGCGGATGTTGACCGCAAGAACTTCAGAAACTAGCACATAAATGAGAGAGAGGAGACAACCCTGCGTGACACCCTCAGATAGACTGAAAAAGGAAGAGAGATAGCCATTCACATTAACGGCGCTCTGGACACGGAAATAGAAAAGGTCAACCCAGGAAATGAAAGACAGGCAAACCCCATGGCAGTGAGCGTAGAACGCATGAACACCCAATCAACACGATCGAAGGCTTTCTCCTAATCAAGAGAAAGGATAGCCACCAACGTACCAGAAGTCAAGGCATATTCAAGGACATCGCGAAGCAGAGCAACGTTTTCACTGATAAATCTGCCAGGAACCTCACTTGTCTGATCCTTGTCAACCACAAGGTGAATTACCTTCAACAACTGACAAGGATGGCATGAGCAGCAAGCTTGTAGTCAACGTTGAGAAGGGTACTCGGATGCCAGTTACGAGGGTCCAGATGATCACCCTTCTTAAATGACAAGGAAATAACACCTCTGCACTGAGAGAGAGATTCAACCAGAATCCAGGCAGGAATTTAAAACAGATACGAGGTCATTGCTGAGGACATTCCAAAATTTTAAGTAGAACTCCATAGGGAGACCATCAAGGCCAGGGGCCTTACGCCTTGCCATGCCCCGGAGGTCCGAGAAGCATTCATCAATAGAAAGGTGACTCTCACATTGCGAGGCCTGGTCAGAGGACAGGGCAGATGGTAAATTGGCAAGGAGGGAGGCCTAAACAGAAAGATCAGTTACATCAGCCGTGAAGAGAGATGGATAAAAAGAAGCAAAAGAGCAACATCGGTCCGAAGGAGAGGACACTATGGAACCATCACTCTCCCTCAGCGCAGAGATCCACCGATCTGTAGCATTCTTCCTCTCAAGACGAAAAAAGCACGCAGAGAAGGTTTTACCTTTCCAACCCATCTGATACGAGAGCGAACCTGCGCTCCCTTGGCTTCCTTCAAAATCAAATTTGGCTAATTGAGAGAAAACCCCTTGAAAGGGGGCAAGACAGACAGATCCGGTGACAATCTTGGCTTAAAGGTGTTCTGCAAGGCGGACAAGGAGATCCCTGTATTTAGACCGAGCAGCAGATCTGTCACAACAGTAACAGATTGAAACATCCTTGATTCGACTCTTTCCTTTCTCCCACCACTTAGCCAAAGAAGGAAAGTGGGGGATGGAAGCATGCCAGGACAACCATACATCAGTTATAAGTTTAACGTATCCAGCTTCCTGAAGGATGGAGGTATTGAACTTCTAAAGACCTGGACCATGGGGAACTACATCAGGGACATCAACACAAGCAAACACCACAGTGATCAGAAACAGGACAAGGGATTATATTACTGGAAGAAACAGAAGAAACCCACACATAAGGAAAACCAAAAAGATCAATACGGGCACCATTCCACCTGGTCCAGGTGAAGCCGGCAATGGTGGGGCCCAGATACCTCCAGATGTCCACGACACAACATGAATAAAAAAGATTCAAGAGGGAAGGGGAGCTATCACGAGATGAATCCAAAGGATCTGAGCCAGAGCGATCAAGGGCGCGGTCAAAGACAGTATTAAAGTCACCAGCAAGGATGGCAAGTATCGAGGGATCAATCCTAGAATGAAGGACATCATGGATGATCCCATGCAGGGTTGCGGTTTAGACTATAAACACAACAAACACGAAATAATTTGGAAAAATATAAAAATTCAGATTGAAAAAACGACCATCAAAATCACACCACGAATTTACCAAAAGTAACGAAGGACGAAACAGGATAACGCAACCACAGGAATGAGTAGAATGAAACCACTCGGAACATTCATTGACAGAGACACAATGCGTTTCCTGGAGGCAGACACTCGCTGGGAGAGACCGCAACCACTGTAAGAGACCATTTCGTTTGGATTGGTCCCTGATACCATTACAGTTCAGAGTAAGAATAAACATTGTTAAAATTTGGAAATATAAACAGAAATTAAACACGAAAATTGTTCCTTTTTGGATGACATCTGAGAAACCACCAAACAGGCAGCAGACATAACACCATTTCAAATATGACCAGAGGTCAACACTTTTTTGGTCATTCTCTTACTAGCGATTTTGGCCACAGAACCAAACGAAGAAGAGCTCTCAGCAGACTTGTCAGAAGAAACCTCCGAAATTGGACGTTTATTTGGCCCAGATGCCTGAGGCATCTCAGAATAAGCCACAGAAGAAGAAGGGTCAACAGAACTGGAAGAGGCATCATCCGGTGTGACCTCAGAAGCATAACATTTAACATTACCATGTACACTACAATAACTATCATTACTTACTACATTACCACTATTTTTATCTATATCATTATTTGTACCATTACCTAAATTATCTTCATTAGATACCGTACTAATTTGGCTATCAGACAATTCATCACTGGATGACGGCACACCCAGTCCACAATTTGCAAGAATTGAGACGCTGGCTTGAGAAGCAATTTCACCAAGCTGGTTAAACCATTCTTCCAAAACAATAGACGGGGAGACACCCTCATCAATCACAACAATTTTAGGGGAAGCAGCACAATCTTCATCTATAGCAAGATCACCAAAGATCACAACCTCAGGATACGCAGAGTCATCATTGAGGACAGCCTCAGCAGCAGAGCGAGCCTCAGCCAGTTCACTATTACCACTAAGTGGCTCAAATCCATCATCTAATTCATCCTCATGAATCAGAGGGGGCAAACCATTGCTTGCATGAGGATGAACCTCAGCAGCAGGGGCAGGAGGCCCATTGGCAGGGGCAGAGGACTCAGCAGTAGAAGCTAGAGGCCTGGAGTAGTAGCTCCAGGGTAAAAGGAGACATTTTCCTTTATCCGTACAGGAACCCGCACGGTGGGCTTCTTTACCACAGATATCGCAAACAACCGGTTGCCCCTTAAACCAAACCTTCGCACGAACCCCCTGGATGGAAATGAAACGAGGGATCGGTTTGGTACGAATCATCCAGACAATACGTGTGCCAGTGCAGACATCAGGGATGTTGGTCCATGTCTGGAACTGCAAAGCTGCAATAACAGTTTATCTGGGTCTTCAACTGGGAGGTGCTCCAAATGAATATCCTTGAAAACAGGATCCGCTTCAACAGCATACGGACGAGTAGTTTCAATGTGAATACCAGACAAGAAGGCGTTGTTACGAGCATCAAAAGATTTAAATGTTACACCGACATAACATCTCGGGACAAACTGGACACCGTCAATATCTTCCGCACCAAGACTGCTCATCAACTTGTCCACAAACTCAGCATGTGACAAATCGATCAGCTCCTCAGGAATGCTTGCAATTAATGTATTGGGACGATCAACCTTCTCCATCTCAAAACACCTCGATGGGTGGCAGGCTCAACAAAGACAAACTGGCTGGATGACTTCTAAGCGATAAAGAAACCCTTGAGGCCACAAAATGGTGACAAAAACCCAACTTCAAAAATCAAAGCCCACGACACACCAGAGAGGGTGACACTTACCAGCTATGAAAAAGGCTTTTGGTGTACCACAAGGGTAGGGCCTCTGGCCATACAATTTCCCGCGTCAGGTAAGTATCAAAATTCTTGGCACAGGAGCACAAGGGCATCCTTGTGGTAGTAATGCCTTAAAGTAAATGTATAGTAAAAGTAATTGTTGACAAACCGAGTTGATTAGTTCAGCCACGAAAAGATCAGAATAGAAATCTGTGTGTGCTTTTTCAATTTCATCATGTGAGAAAACTTTAAAACCCTTAGCATCATAAATTAATTAAACTTTGCTTTTATCAATTCGATCTCTTTCCAGCTTGAAAAAGTAGCGAGAAGGGTTTTCACCTGTTTGAGCCATTAAGCCCTACTGCATATTTTGATGCCACTAAGGGTAAAATCCGTCTAAGCGATCAGGCAGGATTCAAGACAAATACTTTCATATGAAACCGCAGAAAAACCCTGAAGTAGCTGATGCTTAAGTTTAATTATTCTATTTGTCAGGGAGACACGTTCGTGACAAAGCCGTTTATGCTTCTTCCTGGAAAAAACAATGGTATCATTCTTATGAGATTCTTTAAAGAAATCCCACCATGTTTTGACGTAATCAAAAAAAGGTTTACATGAGGTAAGATCAGACATGCGATCAACAGCATATGAACAAAACAATTTGTCATCGAGAAGGGAATTATTAAATTTCCATATCCTGGGTCCACTTGGAGTTTAATTATCACAACACTTGGAAAGATAACATAATTGTGATCCGAAAAACAACATGGTGAGATTTCACAACTATCAACGCTATCAACTAAATATTGACGAAATTAAAAGAAGACTGAAAGATAACATTCCCACCAAATTTCTCCAAATCATTTTTATTTTCAGCACCCAATGAAGTTGCAGAGGTGACTGAGGGTCAGGGACAGGATCGGGTGGGGGTGGGGGGAGAGATTACGAAGCCCTCTGGATTCAGAATTCTGGCTTCAGGTTCAGTAGATTCCTCCAGCAATTCAGATGCAGTGGGATCAGATGCAGGATCGTCCATAGTAATTGACTGCTGATGAAGGGTATTATCCTCCGACTGACTAGCATCAGGGCCAGTCTCAACAGGCGCCTCTTCAGTGGAGCGCCAATGAAAACGTGGAGAACGAGGAAGTTCAGTGAACCAGGAGAATTTACTGGCACGGGCAAAGTGTGAAGAACATTTGCATATGCTGCAAGAAATGTTTTCCTTGCAGTCCTTAGACTCATGACCGATTTTATCACAATTGTAGCAGACTTTGTCCTGACATTCGTTAGCAAAATGGCCAAGCTGGTTGCACCGTCAAAATCAACAATGGAAGAACGGACTTGAAAAGGAGTTGTGTTAAAATGATCAAGCAGCCAATACTTGAGAAGAAAAGTCCAACCATTGGGACACACAACAAGTCGCTTTACCCACTGGGAAAGAGAGAGAGTAGAGAGAGAGTAGACCTTTAGTTGGATGGAAACAACTGAAAAGCCACGAAGATCAGGACATTGAACCAAAACATTGCAAGCAACAAGATCATGTTTGCCAAAGAAATTGAAAATAATTTTGTTAAGTTTCCTACAAACCCAAGTGGGCATATAAATAAGCGAGGCAATGTACCAAATCCTTGAAAGCACTAAGGCATTAATGACAAGAGCTTTGCCGTTAACCAACAAAGGGCGTGAACGCCAAGAATTTAAACAGCGCTCAACAGCATCAATCCTAGGGTGCCAGTTAGCATCATCCAGGTTACCATAACCAATGAAAACACCAAGGGACTTAATTTTGACAGAATTCCAGGAAATGGCAACTGGAGAGTCAAGACGGTTTCTCCACGCTCCAAGCCAGAGACCTTCACATTTGCTCAGATTGAGTTTAGCACCAGTGCCTGCCTCAAACTTAGCATAAACCTCAAAAACAGCTAATGTAGCACAATCAGAAACAGAGATGATTTTAAGTGTCATCAGTGTAAAGAGACAAGACAGGCAGTTAAATTAGTAGGAGCATAAATATTAACAACATTAATACGGACATTACCTAAGTTGAAAAGAAGGCTAAGGATTCTACTGTCAGAATCTTTTTGCCATGAAACAACGGAACCTTGAAATCGTTCATTGAACAAAATCCGCACACCTCCCTGATTACCCAGGGCAGGGGACCAAAAACTATTACCACGCCACCGATGACCTAGGTCAGAAAGGAAAACGGGATTAGAAATTAAAGATTCCTGAACAAAAAGAAGATCAAAATTACAGGCTTGATTAAAAAACGATTCCTCACAAAGGAAATTAAACCCTCGTGAGTTGAGAGAACATAACTTTAAGAATTAGACGGAAAGTTCTTACATATCTCAGGGTCGCCAGAAGGATCCAGTGAAGATTTGAAAGCCGTAGAGGATTTCCGGCTGGTAATCAAGCTGGGGGTCGTGGGGCGACGCAGAGGATGCGCATCAGAAGAAGAGAGTTTGGCTGGAGTATGATGACCAATCTTCTTCCTCTGGGCCTTAGCAGAGCATGCAAGCTGGACAGAGAGCTGGCGATCGCCGAGAAGATCAGAGACGTCAGGGGAGGATTCTTCATCTGATAGGACAAGGTCAGATACCAACAGCGTGCAGCCAACATCAGGGGGCATAGGGCTGATGGGCACTTGACCCCTCTGTAGAGGCAATATACCCTTGCGAGTCCAAAACTCCACTGGTGGAAAGTTGGAGTTGAGAGTCATTAGTAAGCTGGGAATTATCAAACAGCTGAGCGCCAACAAGAACCTGTGAGTCGTCAGTCAGTTGGGAGATATGGAACTGCCGAGAGGGGTCTTCCAGATGCGCATCATCAGTGTCGATGGTAGTCGCAGTCCCCGAGGATGCTGAGGCAGAGCATGGGGTTACCACACCAGCTAAAGAATCAGGGGCTTTATCATGCTCACCAGAGGGAGTGGGAGGAACATCTTCAGCATTAGTGACTGGCTCACCACTAGGGCCAGCAGCTTTGGTCTGATCAGACGTAGCAGCTTCAGCAGTATCTGCGTCATGGTGCGTGGTTGGGCATTTGTACCAGGAAAAGGGGCAATCAATTGCTCTGTGGACTGAGTCCTTACAGATGCAACAGAGCACCTCAGCACCTCTTCAGGGCAGTTATGGGCGATGTGGCCAGTTTTGTCACAATTGAAACAAACCTCATTAGTACAGTCGCGCATCAAGTGATCCTGCTCTCCACAGTGGCGACAGGTCTTAGTTTTCTCCGCATGTTGGAATCTCAACTGGAATTTGCCAAACTGTAAATTGCAGGGCACAGACTTCAAAATTCGAACATGATAGGTGCGGATGCCATTACAGACACCAGGATAACTTTGGACATGATTTCTATGTTTAGAAAACACTCTACAGAAGGGTTTGAGACGTTCTTCAATCACCGAGTCTGGCAGCTTGTGGGGTGCGTCAAAGATAGTCAGGAACTCCAGATATACATCCGAGTTAGATGAATATATGCGTCTCTGGGAGCTGAACAAAGATTCCTCAAGGAAGAGGGGGCAGTAACGAACTGAGCAAAATGTGACCATACCTTCACCAGATGCACGTCGTTGAATGCACTTTACCTCTTTCATAGGAATTCCTTTGGCAATGAAGCTATCAATGACGGCTCTTGTGGAAAAATCGGTGCTAGCTCTAAAAAAGGCTGAGCAGGGCCTATCAGGGGTAATATTCAGCGGGTGGAAATGTTCTCTCTTGAACGCAGATAAAACGCGGTGTTGAATTGGACTGGGAGGCACAGGTAAATTACGATTATTAATAGCATCCAGAGCAGCTTGTTCTTCAGGTGTAACTAGACCACGTGCATTACGTTGAGCACACGTTTCAGCAGTGCGATCAGCTGAGTGATCATTGGGATTATTAACAGTTCCTTGAACAGTAATATTATTCCCATCCATATGGGAGTTAGACCAAATACTGCAAAGAAAAAAAGGGGGGGCATTGGCATTCCCCGCGGCGGGTACTTAGCACTTGGCCAAAGGCAAAGAGAATCACTGAAAAGTGTGTAGTTACTTTTTTAAGTGATTCTCTTTGTCAGCCTAATGATCTAGCCTAAAGACCGAGAAGCCATACTAAACCTTTCCTCCCCTAGGAGGGTGGTCCAGGGTTTCCCTCTTTCAGATGTGGTGGTCAATGTGTTGTCGCTGAGAGGCCTGGAACCCAGTCTAGCTACACGCTAGTAAGCAAGTTGCCGACCGACAAGCACTTGGACTTGTTCCAGTTGTGCAACGGAACTGCAAAAAATCAGCAGTAAACTTGATTACCTCCCCCCAGGAGCAAGTGTAATTCAACACCTTTTTGCCCTTCAAAACGAGGCAAAAGCTTAAGTACGGCTAGAGACTGCATTACTGACAAAGCCATTCAGACACAGGCACTGGCTATGTTGTCATTATTCGCTGTCCACGTGCATGCAACTTGCAGACAAGTCAACAAATGCCTGCTAAAAGGCTTTTGGTTTGTATTTTTACTTTGCTTTTTTCTTTGGTGTCCCGCTTGAAGGACTAAATTTTCACCCCTTTCTCTTGTCTACGACCATACCACAGGGAAAGCACTAGTTCTCGTCCGTAGTTCCAGGGTTGTCCACAGGTTTTGAAGTAGCTGGAAATAATTTGAAAGTAGCCGGAGAGTGACTATGGAGCGCCGGAGGCGCTCCCTTCTAGGGGGGTCTGGGGGCATGCCCCCCCCCAG
>Ga0126343_10001654_pt1 | contig 10755 bp, 7 predicted proteins | sample Cyp2metagenome_FD_92531 | JGI IMG/M metagenome (GOLD analysis project Ga0126343, IMG submission 92531) | Coral microbial communities from Lord Howe Island, Old Settlement Bay, Australia - Cyphastrea 2 metagenome | ecosystem: Host-associated > Invertebrates > Cnidaria > Coral ... | reverse complement strand
CTCTGCCGTTCTCTTTCACGTTCTGCTTCATTTAAACCCTACCTTGAAACGTTAGATCAACCACTCCGATCGTTTGTTGACATGGCAAATAGAAATGAGTGTTTTTCTGACTTTTCTAAACAAGGAGCCGCCAAGGAAAGATGGCATTCCGTGAGGAATATCTCGAGACGCCCCTCCTCCTCCCCTCGAGTCTGTACGGACGTTCGCTCGCTCGCTCGCTCGCTCGGTCGTAGGCGGACGTCATAACCAAATTTTCTCGGCTTGATGGGTTACCAATTTTTCTTACCCATGGTGCTTCGCTGGCGCGCTTCGCGCGCTGAAGCTCCGCTAAGAAGCGAACAAAAGCAAATTGTTTTAGAGACATGCGCCGAACCGTGAAACCATCCCTTTAAGAAGCTTACATGTAAGCTTACATCGACTGTGAATCAGTTTACTCATCGAGTTTGGTAGTAAAACAATCAAGTAAAACACTACGAAAAATAAATTCATCCGGTATCTTTGTTTTATCACTGTTTACTTCATCCACAGTTGTCATTATCGTCTCGAAATGAGTAGCTTTAGTTTGAAGAAAAACAGATTTTGGTCAATCGATCTGACCTGCTGGCAATCTGTGGCAATCAATGTATTAAACCACTGCGTTTACGATTCTAAACTGCCTCGAATACGAGTTCTGAAAGAATGTTTGGTCCAAGGATGACAGCAGTCATTTTGAAAATTCTCCATCCTTTCAAATATCCTGAACTTTATAGACTGATGTCTTCCGAACTGATGAAAAGTTCATTCACCAACTGTCCGCCATGTTTACTCCCCGAGATCGCAAAGGTGGCAAGCTTAGTAGCCGGGCCTCCAAAATGCTATATAAACCGCCTGGAGCGGTTTATTTAGCGTCAAATAAGGAACGGCTCGACCAATCACATTGATGGAAACTCTTTGTTCAGCTCTGAAATTATACTAATTAACAAATGGTAAAGGCCATAGCATGTACTATTGTGTTTTATATAATAACCCAAGTTATCCTCCCCTTTTGATTGGTTCTCGCCTATGATCTATTAGAAGGACAGATGCACGATTGACGTCATCATTACAAAGTTTTTCCCTCTGTCGGGGCATTGAACAGGTACGAGAAGCATAGTCTAGCAGGAAAAAGAAAAATAAAGCCGTTTCTTTCTTAGAAAATGGCACAGAAAAAATTCTCTAGCAGTCCGTAGTCGAGCGAGACAAACCAAACACAAAATTGGTCTTGGTAAGCTGAGAACCATTGCTTGACGAACCCAACAAACAAAACGTTTATGAGATTGATCCATTTAATAAATTCAACTTTTCTCAGTGGCAAAAAATCCTCGTCACACTGACTGATGTTTAGGAATGCGAAAAATCAAAACGTCACTTCTTAAAGTCAGATAAACACTGCACATAACCTTGCTTTCCGATGCGAACGTTCCAGTCCAGTTCACGGCACAGCAGCGAGCAAAGTACAGCTCACAACAGCTCACGGCCAACTGCATCGCAGCTAAAAGATGTCTCCGACACTATTTCAAACTGATTTGAGAATCACCGACCACAGAGGACACAAATTTCCACCGTCACTAACGCACCTTTCCGTTCAGTCAAAACTCGAATCGAATGACCTCCAGGTTGACCACAATCGCAAGTTTTCCGAGCGTATTTTCCAACTCCTGCAATATTCAAGGAAACATCCAAGCTTATCGGCTCACTGGGCTGATCTGATAACAAAAACTGACTCGACTTTTCCAGCATTTTCTTTCAGAATTGTAGTTTTCGCAGTTCAATTCTTGCTTCACTGTAAGTTTTCATTCCACGAGAAGCGACGCTCGAGTCAAGTTTGACAGTGGCGTGATTTGCTTCAACCAATCACAATTCTCTGCCAACACATAGCAACCAATAGGATTGCTTCATTTTGTATAGATCATAGATGGCGTCAAATGGCTTTTTTCGTGTTGGTCAAAATGGGGAAGGCTCCACTTTCGCGCGCCTTACGTGAAATAAAGCAGCTTTTATGCGAACAAAGATTATTTCTTTATGATATAAAACAAATAGATTCCATGTTGCCGTGCATCTGTCCAGTAATAGATCACAGAGGACGTCAAAATGTGGTACATGTATGAACATCAGTGACACACTCGGCTATCGCCTCGTGTGCCACTTTTTTGTTCTCACCACATTTTGACGTCATCTGTGATCTAGGACAGATTCACGGCAACATGGAATCTATTTGTTAAATGGATGCACGCGGTAGGTTACCAAGCACGAAAGAAGCGTAAGAACACGCTATGACGTTTACCATTTGTTTTATAACATAATCATTGTATTGTTTCTGCATATTGAGCGAGTTTGTAAAAGTTTTTGAAAAGAAAGTCTGACGTGTACAAACAGCTCATTTGCATAATGCAGCGCGTGCACTTTCAAGTCCGAGTCGGTGTTTTCAGTTGTTAAGACAAAAATTTGTTTCGTTATCTTTGATATTGTGGTAAAAAACAAATCGAATGTGGTTTAGCGTGGTCAGTACTCTTATCGAAAACGATACGCGTCATCACAGTGGTCTAAATGTTGTGGACTCACGTCTTCAACAAATTGAGCTACATCACAAACCGCGCGCTTTGCTTTAGTTATGTTATAACACCATATACACATTACTCAATTACTCAGCACTAGACACATGTACGCATTGCGGACTCATTTCTTTAAAGCGTGAACTGTTTTTCCCAACGATTCAGTACGACAACAGGTTTGCCTCATTTTCCGTTTGATTGTTTCTCAAGACCGAAAGCGCTGCTAATTATCTTTTAGACTATGAGTAGCCTTGCAAATTGGCAAGCTTGCTAAAGAAATGCATGAAATGGTGCTGTCATTTCTAATTAGCATACATTCAGTGTTCAGCATTCGTTCCTTTTAATTTTGAATATTTACTGTAGTTTTCACCTAATAGCAAAATTGCAACGGGAGTAACAGGCCTCGATCATTGTGGCGTGAATTAGGAGGACATTTGGACCTCAATTGATGGTCACACCACCCAGCCAAAATTACCAAAACTCAATTCAGTACGTTTTCTTTTTTTTTTGCGTTGGAGACCGACGAGAACGCCATCCTAATTTTGGGTACAGGCAAAATTTGCCGAAATTTTTCTGTCTTGGATGCAGATCCCATCCCCTACCCCTCCTGTTTGGTTTTACCTTTCAACCAGCTTTATATATCAAGCTTAACCTTTTGCAGGGTGGTTTTAACAACAGAAACAATTTTTTTCTGATCAGTGGTCCCATATGAGTACTTTATATTACCTTAACTATATATAAGTACAGCGAAAATATTGTAACTATAAAGTGGTATTTGGTACTGGTGTACATGTAGACGTTTCTGATGCTAAGATTGGGAGTAATTCATAATTGTGTGCCATGCATCATGGAAAAGTTTTTTTTAGAAAACTGGATGAACAGGATGAATGGGAAATAATGCTTACTAAAGGGGAGAGAGGTAAGGGCCTCAAATTTCAGCTTTGGTTATTTTTCTTTACATAACATTTCGACATCTATAACAGCAGAGGCTTCTGTACAGCTAGTAACCATTTGCTACATCATCCAGGTACATGCAAATTATTACAACATGGTCCGACTCTTGACTCATTTTGGCAATCTAATATCAATACATTTTGGACTGCTAGAATCTGATCTGCTCGATCTTTCACTGAACTGAAAAACCACACTCACCTTCTGATTCCCAGTGTAACACCTGCTTAGCAAGAGTGGTATTTCTTCGTCTTTTCACCTGGCTCAAAGTTTCCGCGAGCTTTTCTTGAAGCTCTTGGAACCCACTGCCGATTGAAACTAATTTTATGATTTTTGGGGGGTATGGTCAGCGACAAAGTAACTGTTGTGAGCTGGTTTAATTCTCAGAGTTTTAACCCTTTGAATACTAAACGTTCGCCAAATAATACTGTTTTTTCTACCGTTTGGTCAGGTTTTTTGGCTGCCATGACGTTAAATAAGCCTAAATTTTGCTAAGCTAGCTTTTGTCACCAAAACAAATTTCCGAGGATTAGGTGCAAAATTGGGAAATATTTCAATCTCTGGCATGCGCATAAGCCAAATTTAGACTTTTTATTTGCCATTACCGTTCTCAATTTTGCTTGCTGCCCCTTTCCTTTCTTTTCTTTCTCGGCCCTTTTACTCTGGCTATCTTTTGCAATGCATGTTGTGTCTAGTTGCCGTGAAAAGTTGAATGTTAACTACACGCGAAGCCTGGAAATGGACCGTGATCAATCATAGGCACAGTAGACCATTTTACCACCATTTTGTGCACCAAAACTGATAACGTTGCTTTTCGATTTGCGACGTCGGAATGCCGTCGATAGCTAAACCTGACCATTGTACGGAAAGGCCTATCCTAGTTCTACTATCTGCTTATCAATAATACCTGGTGACATTTAAATTGATGACGTCACAAGTGGTAGAAAATGGCCAGTTAAGGGTCAAAGGGTTAAAAGTTTCTTCTCACCTTCGCGGCTGCTACAACAAAAGACGATAATTGCGATCGAGAATGACATCGTTTCAAGCGATGAACCTTTTTGGTTACGTGGAAACTTAAGCGATTCCTTCGGATCGATCAGGCACTGTCACCATTTGTTCTGCGTTTTTTTGTTTCGTAAAGCGCGCCAACGAACTATCAAGTGAGCGAAGGTGTCGCCATCCGGACCAGAACTAAAATGAAATGCGTTGACCTTTGTCAGCGAATTCGATTTTTGGTGCCTCCAGAGCCACTCCTCCACGACGTTTTAAGACGAGTAGCACTGGGAACGAGAATGACGTCAGTGAGAACGCGATTTCACCCGCCATGCCGCCGTATAAAGCAAACGTGAGTATTTTGCTCTGCTTTTGCCTTAATAATAAGGTTTACATTAGGTTCACATTTTTCGTGATTGTAGTGTAGAAATACTACGCTGAAATACGAAAAAACGTGAATAAAAATATTCTTTGTCTGCTCGTCTGTGTCTCAGTCACTATTCAGTCGCTTTACGAGCGTGCAAGCTCCGAAAGCGAAATACAAACTGTATGTAATGAGAATACATCAGTGTAAGTACAGTCGATGAAATGAAGGCATCTATCGAGCTAATGAAATGCACATTTTGAAACTGATGTTTAGTTGTTTGTTTGTTTTTTTTGCTTCGATCGCTCAGTATCAAAAAGAATGAATTCGAAATCGACTAATCACCATTGTTGAAGCTTGATAGGTTAAGATTTTTATCATCTCTTTAGTCTAAAGGATGCCATTGCTTTTGTGAAAAAAAACGTTTACGACGTTCAGGTTATTCAAGTCGCCGTCCTTTACGAAAATGCACATCTTTAGGATTTTGTCTTTGGCGACGCGACGGGACCATCGAAAGTTTTCCGCGTCAACTGCCGCCGTTCACGATCTGGCCTTTCCGTCCTCGTCTTGTGTTAAGGCTGATTTTCACTAGCGACGGAGTCGTAGTCGGTGTCGTAGTCGGGGTCGTAAGAGAGCTCACGACCTAGTGAAAATCGAAAATCGGACTCGTAAGTACTGGATTCAAGCTCCACGGAATCGGAGTAGGAAGAACCAGAACGTTTCCATTTCTTCCGTTTCCGGCCGTTTACGACTCCGTCGCTCATGATGATGTGAAAACTAGATTGCTGGAATCGGAAGCAGAAACGGAAGAACCAACCAATCACAAGGCTTGGATTCGAACATTGTGATTGGTTTATTCTTCCGCTTCTGCTTGAGACTCCGACAATGCAGTTTTCACAAGATCGTAAGTGACGGAGTCGTAAGCGAAATCAGTGTTCTGCTTCTGACTAAGTCGGTTTGATTTTCGCTTGATCGTATTGCTCTAATTACGACTCCGTCGTTATGGTCTGTCGACAGTTTAAAGAATTGAATTGATTATTGGAAAATGGAACCCACTAGTCGTTCCAAGAATACGGCTAATGGGTCTTAATTAAACCTTGCAGCAGACCACTCGTAAAAATTATCATTTTACTTTCAGTATATGCTCAGCTAGCTCACTCAATACACTGGCATTAAATACTCCTTGAGGATTACAACCGAAGACGGACGGGTCGGGTTTTTCAACGGCCATTCGCATGCAAGAATGACCCCTAGATTCAACAAATCTACACGCGAACTAGATTATTTCTGCACGAAACAAACGTCTTCAGTTACAGATTCAAAGGCATATTTAATGCCAATGTATTTTGTGAGCTAGCCGTACGTACCGAAAGTAAAATGATAATTTTTACGAGTGGACTGCTGCAAGGTTTCATTTTTTTCAGGTAAATTTTGTCTACAGTCGACAAAGAGGCGGAGATGATTGACGTTCACCAAAACTTAGGTTTTGTCAAGACATTTTTGCGCTGAAAGTCACGCGTGATTGATAACCGCCGTAAAGCAACCAATGGCAAAAAACAACAACTATGTTTTCGTTGGGAAAACGGCTGTGCTGCTGTGAAAGTTCATTTGCCACGAGTAGAACCATCTGACATATTGAGGACTTTCCGTATCCCGTAGGCAAGTTTACAAATACATCGCTTCCGCTAAGGAATTCCTGAAAGTGCCTTTTCTGGATGCAAAAATGCCGAGCATAAACCAGAAACGGCTTTAAGTCGTATTCCGTTAGCTCCGCCATCGTGAACGCGCGAAGTTTTGTTATAAAATTATTCAAATTATTCGAGTCGGACGAATGAATTAACACGGCAACCAATCAGAACCACTGTCAGATTGGCTAGTAGCGTCATCGGACAGCATTATCGTCCAGTGCCTTCAGGCATCTCCCCGATGTGACTTAGCGAGCGTTTAATTCTCCCGTATAGCACCGGGTAACGAGTAATGTTCCACAAGATATGCAAGGGTCTCACGGGCTCGTGTTTAGCTACACCGCTTTATTCATTTCTCTGTTCTTCAAGCCTAATAGTACCTCGGGCTAACTGTCTTCCAAACTTTTGGTTTAACTTTGTTTAGTCAACAAAATGGCGGCCACTACATCGCGTTTCGAAGTGTCTGCGAGGAGGATTTGAATACTTTACTTGTTTAGTTTTTAACGATTAGTAGAGTTATACTAAAACAATTAGATTTTGAGGTTGAGATTTCTCTGCGTGATAGCTGATTCGGATTGCGCCCTCATCAGCTGTCAAGCGATAGGAATCTCGAGCTCATAGTTTCAAAACAACGCGCTGCAAGTTTCTACCAGAAATAGTTATTTGCTAAGGCTCGTACACTTTTTACAGAAGGGTGTCAACTTTACTGTAATAACTTCAAATAGAAGCATGCTTGCGTATGGTTATTTTCTAGACTGCACGATGAAGATGAAGGAGCAGCTGCAGTTGATGTCGTCGAGTGCACTAGAGAGCCGACTGCGTATGATCACCCGACCAATAACAACATAAAGTTCTGGGATTTGCCAGGAATAGGGACGCCAGATTACCCAGACCTGAAAACATACTGTGAGAAAACAGAGCTGGAGAAGTATCACACGTACCTAATCTTCACAGCCACCCGATTCACCGAGAACGACTTGAAATTGGCCAAGAAAGTACAATCGATCGACAAAAATTTTTTCTTCATCCGCACGCAAATTGATGAAAATTTTCGGGCCGAGAGGCGGAAGCGATCATTCGACGAAGAGGCAATGTTAACAAAAATCCGACGCGACTGTTTGGAAAGTCTGGGCGACCTGCTAAGCAACGAGCAAGATATATTTTTGATCAGCAACCACGAGCCTGGAAACTGGGAATTTTCTCGACTAACTGAGGCTATTCTAGATGCAGTGAAGAGATGCCAGCGAGAGGCATTGACGAGAGACCAGCGAGAGAGCATGACCTTGTCCCTCGGCAAAGTCATAACAAGATCGTTGGACGACAATTTTCAAAGAAAAGTTGATGTTCTAAGAGGGCGCATGTGGTATCTTGCCTCATTATCTGGTGCCGCTGCAGCCATTCCGGTACCAGGGTTGTCGTTTGCAGTTGATACCGTTCTAGTGCTGAAGGAACTAATTTTCTATGGGACGCAGCTTGGTCTCCCTGGAACAGGATCCGCTACATTTGCCAAGCTCCATCTCACTGCCAAAGCTCAGAACGCTCTTAGCGATGGTCGTACGATTGCCGCACAGCTAAGGGGTCTTTTGGCACCTTATGCGGTAGAGGCTGCCGTCGAGGAAGTCATCCGTCATGTCCCAGTTGTTGGCTTGGTCATAGCCAGTGGTATGTCATTTTGTGCTACGTATTTTGCTCTGAGTAAACTCTTAACAAACGTTGAAGAAGCCGCAAAGCTAGTGTTGATGGAGGCTGCCGCGAAGATAGCCGCCGATTTGGAACTGGAGTTGGATTGATTGAGTTTGTGAACTGGTAGATTGGATATTGCAAGTCTATCAAGTATGACTGAGTGTGAGTTCGCTCAACTAACCCAAGCCTTTCTTGACGCATTGCCAGCATTTTACCTAGAGAGATTAATCTCGTCCCTTAACGTGTTATCGAGTTTTGAAGAGAAAATTTGAAGTTTTCTCGAGGGCGCATCCGGATGGTCACCTCAGGATCTAGAGTTTATCGGGCTTTCAACGAAAAAAATCGGCTTTTACAGAGCCCAGCTTGGTCTTGCCGAAGAAGATTGACCATAATTGGTCAAGCTTACTATCACCAACCAGGAAAAGGTTCGTTCGAAATATTTGCCCTACCCCCTGACCACCGCCAAAGTCGCCTGATTTTGTCATTTTAAAGCTGCCTGGCGTTTAGGCTATGTCATGTTAGTCTTCGTGCGCTCAAAGTCGCCCATAAAGGATAATTTCTTGAACAACAGAGGCTCTAGGACCATTGGAACTCCGGTCGGTAGCCCACCACCCAGCCTCCACCCATACCTGAGATATCTGAGAAGACATACCACAGTGCTAAAAACTATGTTCCCTACTCTTTTTGATAAAGGTGTGGGTTTTTTTAGGTCCCCATCCACTTTTATTATTTAACATTATTTCACAATTTAAAGTGTTTCCAGAGTTTTCAAAGTATTTTGGATGACCGTTTGGTGTGATTAAAAGTTCATTTCAGCATCTATAAAGAGGGTAGTTCTGTGGGTAAGATTGCTCCATACACAAATTATAGATTTACTTTCTACATAAACCCAACTTGATTGTCAATTAAGCTTATATTCTCAGGAAATTAAAGTGTTTCTAAACTAAAGTAGTTTGAATTCAATGATTCATTTTTTGCAGACAGTGTCGCCTGTTTTGTAATCTTACGTATAAAAAGACATGTAATGAAGGAGCTTTTTTCTTTAATTTTTATAAAGTCATGCCAGAATGTAGAAAAAGATTTGGGGTGTACTTGTAGCTATGGTAGACACTATCATATCGGAATCTTCTTTTTCAAATATTTGTCCGAAAAATTTCCCGCGAAAAATTAGATATTAAAAGTTCTGCATTCGTCAAAAAGAACCAAAATATCTATAGATTATGTAATAAATCATTGCTGCGAAGCTACCAGGCTGCGCAGCAGACTAATTTCGGTCAAGTACGTGACCAGCCTGGGTTCCCTGCGTCAATACCAGCTTATTTCAGATATTTGGATGTATGTATGTATGTAAATCACCGATTTTGCCTCTATTCCAAGTAATCGAAATTGAGGGTATTTCCTGTTTCGTGCAGAAAGCCACGTTTTCGCGGGCGAGGAGTTTGAAAGCAGTGTCCCACGACTAAAGCCGATTTGTTTCTCAGAATATCTGAATCAATTCCTGGAACTTTGAAACCCTTTAGAATGCGGAAACACTTTAAAACCCTTAGGAATGGTCCGAATACGCTTTGAAAACCCGGTTAGAAAGTGTCGAGGAAAAAGTATTCTCGTAGTGTGCGTTCACTATCCACATGCCGGTGAGTGCGTGACAGCACTACGTGTTATATTTTTTGTGTGTGCAGAAAGGTTATTTTGCCGCATGATTCGGTATTGATATATTTATAGTTGTGGAAAGGTGCAACATAAAACGCATCTGAAACTTCTCCTGAGTTTTGTTTTCATGCGAGATAATATAACGACACGCATCATTTGCATACTGAGTAATTCTCAAGCTTGTTGACGAATTTGAACTTATGCTCTCGACTTAAACTATTTGCTCGTTACAAATATTTTGCGGCTGAAAATGGCGAATTTGAGCGAGTTGGTGGGTTTTGCGTTGGCTGTTACTACACGTTGTAAAAAGGAATCAAGGATGAAAAGCTCATTTTCGACCGCTTTAGAAATATGAATCGCTTCCAAATCGAACACCCGGCTTCAAATCGAACCCCAGATAAACTGAATCGTTGACGCTTCTTCTCGTGGCATTCAATTGAAGATCCATCTAAAATCCAATTGCTAACCGCCAAATAATTTTCGAGAAATGCAGCTTACGAAGCGACCTGCATCCGCGGCCGTGATTTCGTGTGTCAAGGAGAAAATAGTCACGCTGTTTGCTCCACGCTGATTGGATTATTCTTTAGCATCATCCAATCAACGCGGAGTAACAGCGTGACAGCGGATGAGCTTTCAGAATGTCACAAACGGTATTAAAAGCAAGTCTTTCGAATCCGAACGGTAAGTTTAATTACGTAAATCGATTTTCAAGGAACATTTAAATATATAACAAACAGTTTCGTCAATTTAATGCACCAGTCAAAGTAAACCCCGACCCCCCCCCCCCACCCCGGGATATGTGGGGCTTTAGTGGGGCTTTATCATGTTATTGGCAGCTCTTTGAGTCCCCACTACGTGG
>Ga0126343_10001653_pt1 | contig 10755 bp, 8 predicted proteins | sample Cyp2metagenome_FD_92531 | JGI IMG/M metagenome (GOLD analysis project Ga0126343, IMG submission 92531) | Coral microbial communities from Lord Howe Island, Old Settlement Bay, Australia - Cyphastrea 2 metagenome | ecosystem: Host-associated > Invertebrates > Cnidaria > Coral ... | reverse complement strand
CCTGAGTTATCTAACTCACTTTCCAGTTATTTAAATCCTGATTCTAATTTTATAGCTGGTCTGCCCTCAAGTAGTTATTTGGCCGAGGATGATATAAATAGTCGAGTAGCTCCTCTTAGCAACGAAATAAATTTTTCCATTATGCACTTAAATGCCCGTAGTTTGCTAAAAAATCTTGACCAACTGAATTTAATGCTTGGAAGTCTGAAAAAAAATTTCGTATTTCAGAAACGTGGCTGACAGATTGCACTGCAGAGCTGGTTAATATCATCGGATAAAAAAACTGGTGGCGGAGTAGGCATTTATTTACACAATGACCTCCAATGCAAACTTATTAATGAATGTAAATTGTCAGATCCTGAGGTAATTGAGTCTTTGTTGTTGGATGTGTGTATAGACCACCAAACCAAAACACGGCTTTGTTTCTAGATAAATTGAATGACATTCTTTCTTACATTTCTAAGGATAACAAACAATGCTATGTTATGGGTGACTTCAACCTTGACCTTCTCCAGTACAACCATCATACGCCAACTCAAGAATTTATCGACGCTTTATTCTCGTTTGCATCCTTTCCTCTCATCTCCAACCCAACGCGCCTCACCTCTTCCTCTGCAACTCTAATTGATAATATATTCACAAATAATCTTTCCCAAAATATTTTAATGGTGTTGTCCTAAACGATTTATCCGATCACCTGCCGGTTTTTGCTTATTTTTCTGGCCTAACCTTGACACGCGATGGCCCGAGAAAATAAAGCATTTATACGCAAGTTTACTGACGAAAACTTGCGCAAATTCAACGAAAATGTTTACAAAAAGGCACCTTCCCTGATAAACTAAAACCTACTAAAGTGATTCCAATTTACAAGCCAAATAATCCTAGTCTTTTCACAAACTACAGACCTATTTCTTTGTTGTCCAACTTTTTAAAATTTTTCGAAAAAGTAATGTATAATCGCATAACTGAATTCGTCGAACAATATAATATCTTATACCCCTGCCAGTTAGGATTTCGGAAAAACAATTCAACGTCCCATGCTCTAATTCGTCTGATAAATAAAGTCTCTTCGGCAATTGACCAGCGCGAAACTACTGTTGGTGTTTTTCTAGATCTCTCCAAAGCTTTTGACGCTCTTGACCATCAAATTTTATTTACCAAGCTGGAGCACTATGGTATCCGTGATGTGGCTCTGCAGTGGATTAAAAGCTACTTTCCTTGCTGTCGGCAATTCGTCCAAATTAATCAAACATGTTCTTCAACGCTGACCATTAAGTGTGGAGTTCCTCAGGAATCCATCCTAGGCCCTTTATTCTTCATATTATACATACATGTAAATGATCTTCCTAGAGCTTCTAAATTATCTGAACTTCTGCTTTTTGCTGACGATACTAGTATCTTTTTCTCACATTCTAATCCAAAGTACTTGGAGAATGTGCTTAATAATGAGTTCCTCAATATTGATGTTTGGTCAAGATGCAATAAGCTCTCGATTAATACCCAAAAGACTAATTACGTTATATTTAGTCCGAGTCAGAGGAGAGTCAATCACAGTTTTTCTCTCTCCTTTGGAGGTCAGCCTTTAACCCAAAGTAATGTAACCAAATTTCCTGGAGTGTATCTAGACGAACACTTTACCTGGAAACATCACATAAACTTTGTTTGTAAACAAATCGCTTGATCAGTTGGTATTTTATCCAGAATGCGTTTCTACTTATCCTGTAAGACTATACTCATGCTGTATCATACACTTTTCCTCAATGTGTTAATGACAAACAGTCAAGTCCATAAATATGACACAAGACTAGCTGGTAATGATCGTGTGCATCCCTGTCGTACGAACATCAAGAAATTCACTATTCTTTATCAAGGACCTAGGGTCTGGAACTGTCTTCCTGCCTCTATTACCAATTTGTCAAGCTTACCTACGTTTAAAAGCAAAGTGTTAGAGTTTTTATTAAAATAGTTTCCGAGTTAGCTTCTGCCGCACTCCTTCGCAGCCCTTATCTTGCTTAATATTGTGATGTCGAGGTGGCCTCTCCTATAAGCCTTGTGGTTTCTTGAAGTTTCCTCGTCTAGCAACTTGCTGTATATTATTATTATTATTATCATTTATTTTATTTTATTTTTATTTTAAATTTCTTGTAAATATAAAGGCAAATAAATAAATGATGATGATGATGATGATATGTGTGGAAGAGGACTGAAGAAAAATGATCACAAGTTGTTCAAGGTAATTTACCAAGTAAAATGCTACCCATTTAGTGGGCAGAAGCGATAATAGGAGATTAGACATTATCAAAAACATATCCTGAAAGATAGTGGCCTAAATTGCACCTTCTGTAATCTGCATTACATTGGTTACCTTCAGACAAATTGTGGTAAAATAACTTGCCCAGATATTTGTTTCATCTAAAAGTTTCATTTAAAAAATAGGATAAAACTACATGTAGGAGTCTGCTACACAAAAAGCACAAAATACACTGGAAAATTTGACCCATTTACAGACTTCATGAAATGTCTGTAGATTCTGAATTTACCGACTTGGTACTTATCCTGCTTAAGAGACAGAATGCCTGTAAATTAATTTTACATACATTTTGCTTAGTTTTTAGTTCTGTTCATTTCAAAATGTTTTTAACATGTTTGTAAACTGTGGCAGTTTGACTAAGAGCATACGAATCGTAATTTACACACTTAAGGTGATTCCCTAGTAAAAGAACCCGCCATAGATTTCCGACGAAAATTCGTATACTGTAGTTACAGGACAAGGAGATATTAAAAACGTAATAAAAAAGAGGGCGTCACCGTGCTTGTTTTCTCGCCACAATGCTGACAAATATGGTTATTTAGGTGACTTTTACTGACTTTTAGTAATCTCCGTGCGCAAAAAATAAGCTCGATTATTTTTCTATGCCGCGTGTTACATCACTCGGAGTTTGACTTTCTTTGAATGTTTTATTCATTCACGTCCCAGAAAAAATGTCTTCAAATACCCTCCATTCTTTTAGCCTTTCAAAGAAACATAATTTGGACATGCAGTGTTGGGCCCGTTATATATCTCTCTGTAGTATTTATTTTATTTGCCAAAAAAGTAACCGTAGATTTCTGCTAATTTCTTTCTCAGTTATTGAGGATGTTGTCCTCATTGAAATTTTGAAATAAAAAGTGGGGGTCACCGCGCTCGTTTAAGAGTAAAGGGGCATTTATTACGCTATCGAGCTTAGTTTGAGGGAAATCTCTTACCTTTTGTACCGCACGCGCTCATGTGCGCGCGCTAATGACGCTAAAATCGTGCGCGGTAAGGATGCGCAATGCAATACCAAGGACTCACCTTAACAAAATCTCCCAAGAAAGTTTGTAAATTTACGATTCACAAAGATTTTACATGTTTAGTCTGATCATGTAAAATCTCTGTAAATTGGCATGCTCGGGGCTCCATAAAATCTCTGTAAATTGACATACTCGGGGCACCATAAAATCTGAGCAAAATCTCTGTAAATTGACATACTCGGGGCACCCTAAAATCTGAGCAAAATATCTGTAAATTGACATACTCGGGGCATCGTAAAATCTCTGTAAGTTGACATTTTACCCTCTTAAGTTTCCGAAGCCAGATATCATTTAAGCACAAATCTGGGCGGACCAAACTCTGGTCAGGTGTTCAGTTAGTTAGGTAGTATCGCAAAGGAGAAAGAAATAGGGGAGAAGCGCGGCAAGAGAAAGTGAGTAAAAATTTAATCTTGCCAAAACGAACGCTAGATCGCCAAATGTAATTACTCCTTCTGCGAACGGTGCTAAAACCTACTCGGGAGGTCGACAGGTATCGACCAGCAAATCAAAGTGTTCCTTCTCGAAGTAAAACTACGGAAGTCTCCCGGAAAAATAATCGCGCGAAGACAAATGATAAATGTGATATCAGTGAAAGGAAGCAACACAGTTCTGATCAAACAGCCGAAACAGCCGCGCCCTAATAACACAAAATAAAGTCCTCTTTATAAACACGTCTGAAACAAAACAAAACAAAAAAAGAAATGAGAAAGGTCGAGAGACCGAGAAGACTGAGAACGGTAAATGTACAAATGTCACGGACCGTTTTAGTCGTGTACGCCTGTCAACCCCATTTTGAATTGACCACCATATCGCATTTCTTATTTGCTAAGTAACGTTCGAGTATTGACATATTCTGTCAAAATTGACCAATCCGCCATTTCGTCCTAACTCAACGTCATATCGCCCCCAAAAACTTGATTCGCCCGGACCAAAAGTTAGTTCGTCCGAATGGTTTTTTCATACGATTTAGAGGCAATAAATGGCCGTAGTCATAAAGAATCAATTATTCTGTTGCTATGGGAGTTCAAAAACACTTCTATTTGCTTAATCCGACATCAAATATGGTTGGACCAAATGGCTCTTTAACTTCGCAAATGTTCAATGAAAAGCTTCAAAAGAGGCTTCTTCTATACTCTACTTAACAAATGGTAAACGCCATAGCGTGTATAAGTATATACCACACCAGTGAATAGTGCTTTTCGCGCGCTCTTATTGGTTAACTCGGAGGTGATTAGAAAGTACTATTTACCTCCGAGCAACCGGCGGGAGAGATTTTCAACTTTTTCGACCTCTTGTCACACATATAATAACGTTTTTGTCCGCTAATTATTCAGCTTGTGTGGTATATACTAAAACAATTATTCACCTCAGTGTCGGTGAAAGTGATGGATATTTACCTCCACTTCGGTGAATAACTGTTAACTATTCAGTTATGCATGCACGCGGGAGGTTGCTAAGCACGAAAGAAGCGTAAGAGTCGCACGAGCCGACAGCCGAGTGCGACTCTAGTTTCTTGAGTGCTTAGCAAACCTCACAAGTGCATCCATGACTGAATAGTACACGCTATGGCGTTTATCATTTGTTTTATAACATAAACATTGTATTGTTTCTTCATATTAAGCGAGTTTGTAAAAGCTTTTTGAACGGAAAATCTGAGGCGTACAAAGAGCTCATTTGCATAATGCAGCGCGTGTACTTTCAAGTCCGAGTCGGTGTTTTCAGTTGTCAAGACAAATATTTATTTCGATAACTTTGATATTGTGGTAAAAAAAAAAACAAATCGAACGTGGTTTAGCGTGGTCAGTACTCTTATCGACAACGATACGGGTCATCACAGTGATCAAAATGTTGTGGACTCGTGAGGCGCAGCCAAGTAAGTTCTCAATAAATTGAGCTACATCACAAAGCGCGCGCTTTGCTTTAGTTAATGAGTACGTCAGCAGCATATACCCATGGGCAAATAGTAGATGCTGAATTAGCCAACCAGAGCGCGCGATTTGCTTTAGTTATGTTATAACTGTATTTTGTGTGTACCTGCCACAATCCTTAGTTTGCTGTTTACTTAGCTTTCTTTGTGATAAGTGTAATAAGATAATGTAAGGGTTCTCAGTACCCTCCTACCATACATGTTGATTATACAGACATTATGTGTACTTTTGTTTGACCTGCTGTGTAGTTTATTTGTGTACATTATACTAAGATTTTATACAATGTTCAGTTCGCTTATTACAGACATTTTACTAAGATTATGTCTTATGGCTTTTGCACCATTTCTTTTTGTAAAGGCTGATTTTACAGAGAAAATGTAGACGTTTTGTAGAGATTTATATAAATAAATTACGTACTTTTTACAGACGTGTACTTTTGCGTGACATTATGCGTAGTTTGTGTAGATTTTACTAACATTTTTATGGTTTAAGTTTAGCTCAAATTTTACAGACATTATACGGAGATTTCACGTTTTCCATTTTACAGAGATTTTTTATCCTGCCCCTTTTACAGAGAAAATGTAAAGATATTTCTTTATGTGCTATAAAATCTCTGTAAATTTTCCAAAACATTTACAAGAAAAATAGCAACATTTCACGGACATTTTATGTCATCTGCAAGCGAAAAGTGTACTTAAATTTACAGATTTTTTACAGAGATTACAAAATCTCTGTAAGTGTGCAAATTTACAGACATTGTAATTTACATGTACCAAGGAAATATGAACATTTTACAGAGATTTAACGAACTTTCTTGAAGTCTGTAATGGTTCAAGTTTTCCAGTGCCTCACAGTAAGAAGAAAGATTGATTGGCAGACTTTCTAAGACAAACTGAATTTTTGTCTTCCAGATGACGCTGATATGAGAGGATGTGTCTTACAGCTGCAGCAGGTAAAAAACACCCTACATATCAAATCTCCCTCGCGTTTCCCAGCAATCCTCTTCTGACTTTTGGCTTGATTATAAATGGTAATCTCTTTTTTAGTATTTGGACCTTTGAAAACAAAAATTGAGCTTAAAAAATACAACCTACTTAACTAAATCAAACTCACCATCAACTGTCAAGATGGCATCATTACTCTTTCCAATCCCCTGGATGGAATTATTAGCCTCGCATCTGAAGACAAACATGCCAGCAATTTCCACTGTTTTTATCCAGGTTCCTGATATACTCATACTCCTGATAACGATGTCATTTTCGTGCAACAAATAAGTGTGTACTGCTGGGTTAGCTTCAGCAGTGCAGGTGAAGTGTATAACAACTCCTGTGCACTCGTTGTTTGACGCATTTGTAGTTAAGCGAACATTTTCAGGTAGATCTACAAGAAAGATGGCCAGGAAATTAAACGATAACAATAAAACAATGACAATCGTGTTTTTGTCGAGGAACTGCCGGCCGAGGAAATCTGATGTTCTTAGAACAAATATAAAAACAGCAATTCTCAATCGGACATATAGTTTCGAGACAGAAATATATTCTTACACTGAACATCAATGCTTGTCACTGTAGAATCCTCTCCACAAGTGTTGTTTGCAGTGCACCTGTATTCTCCAGCTTGAGCTCTGGTGATGTTAGTGAGGTTCAGTAATTTTCCATCATTGGGATTATAACCATCACCCTGCACTTTTGTCCACAATACAGTTGGATCAGGAATGTCTGCAGTCACATTACAGTACAATTCCACATTGTCACCTTCCTGGACAGTTTTATTCATTGCTTGTCCAATAGAAGGTGGAACTGGAAACAAAAATGAAACGCCATAAAGAGTAAAAGGGTTTTTAACGTAATTAGATGAACGCACAGAATTTGTAAGCTTAATAGCTGGGGAAAAGGTCTCAAGTACCTCCAAATTGTAACTTTTATTTAGTTTCGGATAATTACATATTGACACAGTTTCTGTACAAAAGTAGGAGCTTGTAATCCCTCTGATGTACTCCTGTATTCTATTTTTCCTACACGAACCACCGACGAAAATGATCGTTTCAATTTGTTATGGTTGACTTCATGCTTAAACTTGAAAAGACCAGCTTAACGAGACGCATACAAACGCTGTAAAAGTTGATTGCAGAACAGATTTCGTCGAATTAAAATATATCTGTATCCAGGATAAGAAATATTAAAAAGTCCACCCTAAACGCGTAGCTCCTGGGCCGGGTTGTTTAGAGCCCGTTTAGGCTAACCCTGGATCGATAAAGTAGAATTTTGATTTGTGTTTTGTAGCTTTGCGGCGAGGTTTTCTGTATATTTTTTTGGCATTCTATTTTGAGTTTAACAAAGCAGCAAAAAACACATTCGTATATAAGAAAAAAATATATAATTCGGTTAACTTGTAATCCTGGGTTAGCGTTAAACGGCTTTCTAACAGAGTCATGTTGCAGCTCTCGTAAGGTTTCACCTGAATGGCTTGCAGCCTTTTGACAGGGCAATAGAACGAACAGTAGAAACATGGCCAAAACCGTAACAGCTGCTGAAATGACGACAAATGGAATTACAAGCTTACGAGAGCTGCTGGACTACTGTCCGAACAACCTGGTCTTGTTTTTTGAGCAAGTTAACCTGAATTATGGAACAGTCATTTTGTCGATAAAAACTGTATAAACAAGCAGATTCACGGCTGTACTATGGGCAGTCCTCTGAATGGAAGGGACTGAAGAACTAGCTATGAATACCTCAACAGTCTCACCAAGAGTCTGGAAACGTTATGCTGACGACAGTTTTGTATATAATATTATCAAGACTAAACGCCTCCGATTCCAAAATTTTTTTCACTTTTCCCCAAAGAAATGGTGTTTCCGTTATTGCAACCCACACAGTCTCCTCTCACCATGAATTCAAAAACAAACTTAACGCGGCCTCAACGCTTCTGTTTCGGGCACCCAGCCTCCGTTGGGAAACCAACCACATTACGGCTACCCACCGGTTGTTATTTCTAACATTCTCGATAAGAGGTCACCCTACCCTACAGTTCCTTCACCAGAAAAACTTGTTTCTTTGTTTTTCAAATGAGACGAGCCATCGGGTACGTACCAGGGATGTGCATGCCCCCCTTATATCAGCGGCCTAACTGACCCTCTTATGAGATTACGCCGTAACAATGAAATCCGCATGGTCAACAACCCAGACAAAACCCTTGAAAAAGAATCCCGACTCCAGAGTTCAGACAACCTTCAGATCAGATATTCTTTAAAAAATCCCATTTAAAGACTGAGTATCATTGGAACTACGTACGAGAAACCGGAAGATGCTTCTGATCCAACTCGAAATAAGGAACATCAATGTATACAAAGGGCTCAAATGTTGCAAGCCATGAGTGGCAAAGCAACCACTCCATGGACTTCGATAATGTTTGTGTTATTAATAAAGGCAATTACCGTGTTCCTGGTACACCGCTAAATACGTAGAAGCCGATAATAACTTAAAACCGTTGCCTAGGGAATAGTTCATTTTTACTGTAATTAGGCCTTATTACTATTTTTTTTTTAACCAGGGAACTTTTTTTCACTTAAATAGATTTTGGTGAATTACCATTTATCAGAATTCATTCTCTTACCATTCACAGTCAAAGTGATACTGTTTCTGCTTGTTACATTTCCCACAAGTTGATATGCTGTGCAATTGAAAATGGACTTTCCTCCTCTTGATATCTTCTTTATCCATGTCCCACTCTCACTAAAACTGGATCCATCTTCATCATCAGAGAGTAGATAGTTATAAACTGGTGGATTGGCTTCAGATGAGATGCAAGTGAAATTCACCCACAAATCAGAACAGTCTTTGTTCTCAGTTGTGTTAGTTACCATGGCAACTATACCTGGTTTATCTGCAGAAAAGGATAATCTCGTGTTACATGTAAAGGTCACACGTAAGTGTTTCATTGCCTCAGTGTAGCAAAAACGTCAACTACATAAAGGCCACCAGAATTGTTTTGATTTACTCCGTCACATAGGTCAAAGAGCATGTGGTCACAACATGAGTAAAACTTTTTATGACAAGGAGATAAAATTTGTGATGCATGTAATTCAGCAGAATATGACAGGAGATCGTGGCAACTTAAGAGCGGCTTCGCCGAAATATCGACTAAGTCGGGAAATAGCCAAAAATGAAATCTCTTCAAACTCACCCAGAATGAAGTTCTTAGGGCACTAGTTGCAAAAATGTTACTTTAAGCTCGTTAAATTATTTAGTGTTTTTTTAACGAATTTTTTCTTCCCGATGGCCAAAATCGGCCAAAATCGATCGAAAATAGAAAAAAAAACTAATTGTACGACGCATTTGTACTTTCTGTCTTGTATATTTAGAACTATTTGGATCGCGATTTGATTTGAAATCAAATATTTCACGAAATTTTGAAATTTATAGGTCAAGACAGCTGAACGAGAAGTGAATATTTAGCCTGTTTTTAGCTGCTAAAAAGGCGTTCTGGTACATGTGTTGCGAGTTCGAATGTCTAAAGTGGTAGGTAGTTTGTAGTCTAAGTCAGCACGCAGGGTTATCGGAACAGCAACTAGGTTATTTATTCCAGACGAATGTAGTAAACTCCACACAATACTTCACAACAGGCTCACACTAGGCAAAGAGATTACAGCTTCACCTCCGTCACACTTGCTTTAACACTGCCTCTGCCAAACTTTACACACGACCTCTGTCAAACTTCAATAATCACGGCCTCTGCCAATACGCGACCTCTGTCACACTTAAATAAACACGGCCTCTGCCAACACGCGACCTCTGTCACACTTCAATGAACACGGCCTCCGCCAAGCTTTACACGTACTCACTCAAAATCTACTCTCACTCTCACTACATTTACACTGATCCGCTTATATAAATTACAGCATAAGTTTCTAGAACTTTCCGGCTATACTAAATAAAGAAAGATTACAATAAGGAGCTATATACAGTAACATACGCAAACGGTTTAAATTACAATTACTTAGTCATTGTCATTCGAAACTAATTAAATATTCAAGAACGTTCCAGACTGTTCTGATAAGTCACGCAAGTCACGCACAATTTTTCGTAACAACATGGATTTCCTCAAAACGGTTTATATAGTCTGAAAGAGCTTGATTTCTTCTTCAAATGAGTGAAATAACATTTTTGGGTAATTAAAATCGTGAGCGCTGAGAACGCGAAGTAAATACAGTTCTACTTCCTGAAAACGTGACCTTTGACCCAATTGTCACGGACTGGATAACAACAATAGACAGCAGAGGTTTCGTTACTTTTAAACATTTGCCAATGAAATCGGTCTGAAACAGTTACTGCAAGAAACTGGTAGAACTACAGAATCTTATGGTGTCTACAAATAGACGAGGCGACAATCTGAGAAAAGGCTCTAAATAACGAGTTCGTTGCACCCCCACCACACAAAAGGTTTGCCAACGGATTTCAATCCGCTAATACCCACAGATTATCGAAACGAGGGTAGT